>OGCL01001961.1_pt1 | contig 15834 bp, 18 predicted proteins | sample 1570041 | NCBI WGS metagenome assembly OGCL01 (sample SAMN06266162, study PRJEB24511) | hot springs metagenome | isolation source: Hot spring water | place: South Africa: Limpopo | collected 2015-06-22
ATATCGAGCGCCTGGCCGATCTGGTGGAGGCGCATCTGGATACGGCAAAGCTGCGCGCATTATGTGGCCTGTAGGGTGCGCCCCGCGTACCAAAGAGGTTATTGCGGGTGCGCCGGGCGCACCCTAGGGGAGAGGTCATGCATGAATTGATACTGGGCGGTGCCCGCTCCGGCAAAAGCCGGCTGGCCGAGCGCCTGGCGGCCGAATCCGGCCTGGCGGTGACCTATATCGCCACCAGCCAGGCACTGGATGGCGAGATGCGGGCGCGCATTCAGCATCACCGCGAGCGCCGTCCGGCCGTCTGGGCGCTGGTGGAAGAACCCCTGGCCCTGGCCTCTGTGTTGCTTGAGCACTCGGGTTCGGACAAGTGCCTGCTGGTCGATTGCCTGACCCTGTGGCTGACCAATCTGCTGATGCTGGACGAGCCGAATCGCCTGAATGAGGAGCGTGAGGCACTGCTCGACTGTCTGCCTGGCTTGCCGGGGCGGATTATTCTGGTCAGCAATGAAACCGGCCTGGGCGTGGTGCCCCTGGGTGAGCTGACCCGTCGCTATGTGGACGAGGCCGGCTGGCTGCACCAGGCCCTGGCCGAGCGTTGTGAACGGGTGATTTTTACCGTGGCGGGCTTGCCCATGCTGCTCAAGGGGCCGGCGCTATGACTGCCTTGTGGTGGCAGGCGCCCTGTCAGGAGCCGGATCAGGCAGCTATGCAGCAGGCCCGTGAGCGTCAGCAGCAGCTGACCAAGCCGGCTGGCTCTTTGGGGCAGCTGGAGCAGCTGGCCATCCAGTTGGCGGGGCTGCAAGGCACCTCTAGGCCCAGTCTGGAGCGTCTGGCCATCAGTATCTTTGCCGGCGACCACGGCGTGGTGGCAGAGGGCGTGTCGGCCTTTCCCCAGGCCGTCACCGGGCAGATGCTGGGCAACTTCGTCGCCGGCGGCGCGGCCATCAGCGTGCTGGCGCGGCAACTGGGCGCCAGCCTTGAGGTGATCGACCTGGGCCTGGCCGTGCCGATGGGGCCGCTGCCCGGGGTGCGTCATCTGCATCTGGGGCCGGGTACCGCCAACTTCTGCCAGGCCCCGGCCATGAGTCCCGAGCAGCTGCAATCGGCCCTGGGCGCTGGCCGCGACAGCCTGCTGCGCGCGGCCGAGCAGGGCGCCCAGCTGTTTATCGGCGGCGAGATGGGCATCGGCAATACCACGGCGGCCACGGCCCTGGGCTGCTGGCTGCTGGATTGCCCGGTGGCTGCGCTGGTCGGCCCCGGCACCGGCCTGGATCAGGCAGCGCTGGCGCACAAGACCGTGGTGATCGAGCGCGCCCTGGCCCGGCATGGCCCGGCCCTGACCGATGTCCAGGCGGCGCTGCGTTATCTGGGCGGCTTCGAGATCGCCGCCCTGGTCGGCGCCTACTTGTCTGCGGCCCAGCGCGCTATCCCGGCCCTGGTGGATGGCTTTATCTGCAGCGTCGCGGCCCTGCTGGCGGTGCGCCTGAATCCGGCCTGTCGCGACTGGCTGCTGTTTGCCCATTGCGGTGCCGAACCCGGGCATCGCCATGTGCTGGCGGCCCTGCAGGCCGAGCCGCTGCTGCAACTGGGCCTGCGCCTGGGCGAGGGCAGTGGCGCGGCCCTGGCCGTGCCGCTGCTGCAATTGGCCTGCCGCCTGCACAACGAGATGGCCACCTTCGCCGAGGCGGCGGTGGCGGGACGTGCGCCATGACGGTCTATCTGGAGCTGCTGCGGCATGGCGAAACCGAACAGGGCGGTGGCCTGCGTGGCAGCCTGGACGATGCCCTGACCGCAGCTGGCTGGAGCCAGTTGCGCGCCGCAGTGCTTGATGCCGGCCCCTGGGATCGGCTGATCAGCTCGCCCTTGCAACGCTGCGCGCGTTTTGCCGAGGAGCTGGCGGCGCAGCGGGACCTGCCCCTGCACCTGGAGGCGGATCTTCAGGAACTGCATTTCGGCGAGTGGGAAGGGCGCAGCTCGGCCTCGCTGATGCAGACCGATGCCGAGGCCCTGGGCCGTTTCTGGAACGATCCCTACGCCTTTACCCCGCCCGCGGGCGAGCCGTTACTGCGGTTTGAAGCCCGGGTATTGGCCGCCGTGCGCCGCCTGCGCGAGCAGTATGCCGGCCAGCGCCTGTTGCTGATCACCCATGGCGGGGTGATGCGCCTGCTGCTGGCCCGGGCCCGGGGCCTGCCGCGCAGTGGCCTGCTGCAGGTCAATGTGGCCCATGCCCAGCGTTTTCAGCTGGCCCTGGATGCCCAGGATCAGCTGTGGGAGCGCTATTGATGAGCTTCTGGATTGCCCTGCAGTTTCTTACCCGCCTGCCGATCCGCCTGGCGCAGCTGCCCACACCCGAGCAGAACGGCCGCTCGCTTCTGCACTACCCCCTGGTGGGGCTGCTGATCGGCGTATCGCTGTGGGCGGCCCAAGCCCTGCTGGGTGACGCCCCGACGCTGCTGCAGGCGGCCCTGCTGCTGACGCTCTGGGTCGCCATCAGCGGTGGCCTGCACCTGGACGGCCTGGCCGACAGCGCCGACGCCTGGCTCGGCGGCTTCGGTGATCGCGAGCGCACCCTGGCGATCATGCAGGACCCGCGCAGCGGGCCGATTGCCGTCGTCGTGCTGGTGTTGTTGCTGCTGCTCAAGTTCGCTGCGCTGGTGGCCCTGCTGCAGGCCCAGGCCGGCTGGCTGCTGCTGTTGGCCCCTTGGCTGGGGCGCAGCCTGTTGCCGCTGCTGTTTATCGGCACGCCCTATGTGCGCCCCGGTGGCCTGGGCCAGGCCCTGAGCGAGCATGCGCCGCGTCAGCAGCTGCCCTGGCTGCTGGCCGGCCATGCCGTGCTGATGCTACTGGTGGCCGGCAAGGCGGCGCTGCTGGCCCTGCTGGTGGCAGCAGTGCTGTTCTGGGGCCTGCGCCGGCTGATGCTGGCCCGCCTGGGCGGCACCACTGGCGATACGGCCGGGGCGCTGCTGGAGATCACCGAATGCGGGGTACTGGTTGCCCTGGCGCTCTATGCCAGTTAACAGCCAGTTAACCGATGGTCGTCTGTTAGCGGCGCTTGCCTGCTGTCAGGCTGGGCCCGAGGCATTATCAAGAGGGTGTAAAGGATGAAAACACTGGCACGCAGCAGCCTCTGGTTGCTGCTGGGCGGCTCGCTGATCCTGGCGCTGTCCCTGGGGATTCGCCATGGCTTCGGCCTGTTTCTGCCGCCCATGAGCAGCGAATTTGGCTGGGGCCGCGAGGTGTTTGCCTTTGCCATCGCCCTGCAGAACCTGATCTGGGGCCTGACCCAGCCCTTTACCGGGGCCCTGGCCGACCGCTTCGGCGCCAAGCGCACGGTGCTGGTGGGCGGGGTGCTGTATGCCATCGGCCTGGCCTGCATGAGCCTGACCGACTCGCCCTTGAGCCTGTCCCTGAGCGCCGGGTTGCTGATCGGTATGGGGCTGTCCGGCACCTCCTTTTCGGTGATCCTCGGTGCGGTGGGGCGCGCCGTGCCCGTGGAGAAGCGCAGCCTGGCCATGGGTATTGCGGCGGCGGCCGGCTCCTTCGGTCAGTTCGCCATGCTGCCCGGTACCCTGGGCCTGATCAGCTGGCTGGGCTGGTCCGCCGCCTTGCTCGCCCTGGGCCTGCTGGTAGCGTTGATCCTGCCCCTGGCGGCGATGATCGAGGATCGCCCCCTGGCCAAGCAGGAGGGCGAGCAGAGCCTGAGGGAGGCGCTGCGCGAGGCCTGCGGTCATTCCGGTTTCTGGCTGCTGGCTCTGGGCTTTTTCGTTTGTGGCTTTCAGGTGGTGTTTATCGGTGTGCACCTGCCGGCCTATCTGGTCGATCAGCATCTGCCGGCCCTGGTGGGCACTACGGTGCTGGCCCTGGTCGGGCTGTTCAATATCTTCGGCACCTATATCGCCGGCTGGCTCGGTGGGCGCATGTCCAAACCGCGTCTGCTCTGCGCCCTGTACCTGACCCGGGCGGTGGTGATCCTGGCCTTTATCAGCCTGCCGCTGACCAGCTGGAGCGCCTATGCCTTTGGTATCGCCATGGGCCTGCTGTGGCTGTCCACTGTGCCCTTGACCAACGGCACGGTGGCCACCCTGTTCGGTGTGCGCAATCTGTCCATGCTCGGCGGTATCGTCTTTCTCTTCCACCAGCTGGGGGCCTTTCTCGGCGGCTGGCTGGGTGGTTATCTGTTCGACCGCACCGGCAGCTATGATCTGGTCTGGCAGATCGCCGTGCTGCTCAGTCTGCTCGCTGCGGCCTTGAACTGGCCGGTGCGCGAGCAGCCGGTGGCGCGGCTGCGCAATCAGGAGGTGACGGCATGATTCGCGAACATTATCTGAGCGCCCTGGCGGCGCTGGCAGGTTTGCTCAGCCTGGGATTGCTCTGGTGGGCCTGGCGGCAGAGTGGACTGGCCTTTATGCAGCTGGGCATGGGGGTTTGCTGAGGGGCAGTACAGGGAATTTTGTTACCAGGCGAAAATTGCTGCCTCAGGGTTCGGCGAGTAGCCTGAATTCTCCATCACCGAGGTGTCTGCCATGCTGCGTTCTCTGCTTCTGAGTACCGCTCTCCTGGCTGTGTCCATGCCCGCACTGGCCGAGCAATGCCCGCCGCTTTTGCAGGGCGAATTGGCGAAACTGCGCAGCCAGGATTCCATCGACCTGTGCCAGGCCTATGCCGGCAAACCGCTGGTGGTGGTCAATACCGCCAGCTTCTGTGGCTTTACCCCGCAGTTCAAAGGCCTGGAGGCCCTGTACCAGCGCTACAAGGGCCAGGGCCTGGAAGTATTGGGTGTGCCCTCCGACGATTTCCGCCAGGAAGCGGACAGCAGCGAGGAGACCGCCAAGGTCTGCTTTGTCAATTACGGCGTGACCTTCGCCATGAGCGAGCCACAGCGCATCACCGGCGCCGAAGCCATCCCGCTGTTTCGCGAACTGGCGGCGCAAAGCCAGGCGCCACGCTGGAACTTCAACAAGTACGTGGTGGATGCCCAGGGCCGGGTTGTCGCCAGCTTTTCCAGCCAAACCGCGCCGGATGACCCGGCATTGCTGGCGGCGGTGGAACAGGCCATCGCCAGTCAGCACGAGTAGGTCTTTAACCCGACTCACCCATCTGGGCGATGGGCCTGACCCCAGCGCCTCCTTAGACTGCCTGGACGCCGGACGCAGTGACCGGCTTGCCAGACAAGAAAAACAAGGAGGCATCCATGCGTCGCGTTATCTGCTCTGCCCTGGCCGCCGTGGCCCTGGTTGGCGCCGTAGAGGCTCAAGCCAGCTACACCAAAACCAAATACCCGATCGTGCTGGTGCACGGGGTGACCGGTTTCAACACCATCGGTGGTTTGATCAATTACTTCCACACCATTCCCTGGAACCTGGAGCGCGATGGCGCCAAGGTCTATGTGGCCAGTGTGTCCGCACTGAACGACAGCGAGCAGCGCGGTGCTTCCCTGGCCCAGCAGATCGTGCCCTGGGCTGGTGCCAATGGTGGCAAGGTCAACCTGATCGGCCATAGCCAGGGTTCGCCGACCTCCCGTGTAGCCGCTTCCCTGCGCCCCGATCTGGTCGCCTCGGTGACTTCGGTCAATGGCGTGAACAAGGGCTCGAAGGTCGCCGATGTACTGCGTGGCGTGATTCCGGCAGGCAGCCTGGTGGAAGGCGGCGCCAATGCCGTGGCCAATGCCCTGGGCGCGGTGATCAACCTGCTGTCCGGCAGCAGCAACCCGCAAAGTGGTATCGATGCCCTGAAGACCCTGACCACCTCGGGTACCGCCGCGCTCAACAGCCGTCATCCCTGGGGTGTGAATAGCGGCAGCTACTGCGCCCAGTCCACCGAAGTGCACAACGTACGTGGCCACAGCATTCGCTACTACTCCTGGACCGGCAACACCTCCTACACCAATATCCTCGATGCGGTGGATCCCTTCCTGGCCATTACCGGCCTGGTATTTGGCAGCGAGAAGAACGACGGTCTGGTCGGCGTCTGCTCCACCTACCTGGGGCAGGTGCTGGGCGACAGCTACAACATGAACCATGTGGATGCCATCAACCACCTGTTCGGTATTCGCGGCTGGGCAGACCCGGTCACCCTCTACCGCCAGCATGCCAACCGTCTGAAGAACAAGGGCATTTAATCCTGAAGTTGCGGGCTGTCAGGCGTCTGTTTACGAGCGGCAGATCGTAAACAGGCTCCGAAGGCGCCCGCTTTGGAGTTGTTTCCATGCCGTTTCCCGCACGACATCTGTTTGTCCTGGCCCTGGTGGTGATCGCCGCCTCGGGCCTGACCCTCTACTGGCAATGGCCGGAACCTGTAAAGCAGGCTCCGGCCATTGGCGTTTCAGCCAGGCCGGCTCAGCCGCCGGGCGGTATCCCAACCCCGCTGCTGGTGGCGCCGCAAGCTGAGCCGGGCAAGACCGCTGCAGCCCAGCTGCCCACCCTGCAGGGCACCGAAGTGGACGGAGAACTGCGTGCCGACAGCGCCGGCAATCTGCACCTGAGCCTGGCGGTGCGTGACTATATCGATTACTTCCTGAGCGCCGCCGACCACTCCGGGCTGGATGCGGCGGTGCAGGCCATGCTCAGTGATGCCAGCGGGCGTCTGCAGGAGCCGGCCCTGGGCCAGTTCCTCAACCTGCTGGGCGACTATATGGATTACAAGCGCGCCAGCATGGCTATGCTCGAACGGCCCCTGAGTGCCCGCCAGCAGACGGATCCGGCGGCCCAGCTGCAGGCATTGCAACAGGCTTTCAGCGAGATGGCGCAGTTGCGTCGCCAGCACTTCTCCAACGTGGCGGTGGAGGCGTTGTTCGGAACCGAAGAAGCCTATTCGCGCTATACCCTGGACAACCTGGCCCTGATGGCGCGTGAAGATCTGACTGATGAGGGCAAGGCCCTGGCCCAGCAGCGTTTGCGTGAACAGCTGCCCGAGGCCATGCGCCTGAGTGAAGAGCGCCAGGCCCAGGCCATCGAGCAACAGGCACAAACTGAACGGCTATGGCGTGAGGGCGCCAGCGAAGAGCAGGTGCGCCAGTTCCTCGCCTTGACCTATGATGCGCCCACGGTCGAGCGTTTGCTCGATGAGCGTCGCAGCGAGCAGCTCTGGCAGCAACGCTATGCCCAGTATCAGCAGGAGCTGGCTGCCCTGCAGGGCAATGGCCTGAGCCCGGCCGATCGCGAGCGTGAGCAGCTGCGCCTGCGCCAGCGCCTGTTCAGCAGTGAAGATATGCACCGGGTGGAGACCTATGACGCCATTGCCGCCAAGCAGCAGGAAGATCAGCCGCCAGGCCTGTAAGGCGAGCAGGCCATGACCCAGGAGCAGGAGCAACGGCTACTGCTGGCGCAGCAGGGGCGCGGCTTTGCCCGATTGTGTTTTGTTCCGGCGCTGGAGGCGGGCTTTGCCGAGCACCGGGTGCAGCGCATACGCCGGCGCCTGCTGCTGATCGTCAGCACGGCCATGGTTTTCCAGCTGGTCTATATGCTGCTGGACTTGTTGCTGATGCCCGCGACTGTCAGCCTGCTGCTGGCACCCCTGCGCCTGCTCGCCATCGGCATGACCCTGCTGGCCTACCTCTACTGCCGGCGGCCGCAGAGTCCGGCGCATGCCACCCAGGCCGTCTATGCCCTGGCCTATGCCCTGAACGCCATTGGCGTGGTGTTGATCATCCATATCTGCTGGAGCCTGGGCGTACCCATGCCCTACGACGGGCTGTTTCTTGTCCTGTTGTTCGGCTATGTGCTGCTGGGGGTTTCCTTCCGCACCGTGGTGCTGTGCTCATGGGGTTTCTGCCTGCTGTTTCTCGGCCTTGGGCTGGTCCTCCATGGTTTCAGTGCGCCGCTGGCCTATCAGGGCCTGTTTCTCTGTTGCGCCAACCTGATCGGCAGTGTCGGCGCCTATATGCAGGAGCACGGCCAGCGCGGTGCCTGGCTCAACCTGCGCCTGCTGGATCTGGCCCGGCAGCGGGCCATCGCCGACGATGCGCGCAAGCTGCGCCTGCTGGCGGCGGCCAGTCACGACCTGCGTCAGCCGCTCAATGCCATGGGCCTGTATGCCCAGCACCTGCTGGAGCAGAACCAGGAGCCGGCCATCCAGCGTATCAGCAGCCGGCTGGCCACCTCGGTGGAGCAGCTCAGCCGCCTGCTGCAGTCACTCTTCGATTACACCCGCCTGACCCTGCCCGGCGGGGTTGAGGCCAAACCCGAGGCCTTTGCCCTGCGCCCGCTGCTGCAGCGCCTGCGTGACGAGACCCGCGCCGAGGCCCTGGCCCAGGGCGTGCAGTTGCAGTTGGAGAGTGACGACTGCTGGGTGCGCAGCGATCCGTTGCTGCTCGAACGCATGTTGCGCAATCTGCTGGCCAATGCCCTGCGTCATGCCCAGGCCCGACGTGTTTGGATCAGGGCCAGCCAGGAGCAGAACGAGCTGCTGCTGGAGGTGGGCGATGATGGTCGCGGCCTGAGCGAGCAGGAGCAGGGCCAGGTATTCGAGGAGTTCCAGCAGCTGGACAACCCGGGGCGTAATGCCGAGCGCGGCCTGGGGCTGGGGTTGGCCATCGTGCGGCAGCTGGCGCAGTTGCTCGATCATGACCTGCAGCTGCATTCCAGCCCGGGGCAGGGCGCACGGTTTCAGTTGCGCCTGCCATTGGCCGAGGCCGGTGAGTGGCAGGCGCCGGCAGCTCCCGTGGTAGGGCTGCAGGGGCGCATCGTGCTGCTGGAGGACGATGCCGCCGGGCGCGATGCCCTGGGTACCTTGCTGCGCCGCTGGGGCTGCGAGGTGTGGGCCTGCGCCGACCTGCAGCAGGCCCTGGCCTGCCTGGAGGAGGCGCGGCCGCAGCTGTTGATCAGCGATTACCGCCTGGCCGCCAAGGAAGACGGCCTGCGTGCCATCGAATGTCTGCGCGAGGCGGCCGGCAGCATGTTGCCGGCCATGCTGATCACTGCCGATATCAGCCCGCAGTTGCAGGAGCGCTGCATACCCGCCCATGTCACCCTGCTGGGCAAGCCGCTGTTGCCGGCGCGCCTGCGTCAGGCCATGGCGGTATTGCTGCCGGCGCCTGTCACAGCAGGCCGCGCTGACGCGCCACACTGACACAGGCGGTGCGGGTGTGCACGTCGAGGGCCTGGAACAGGGTTTTCAGGTGGGTCTTTACCGTGTCCTCGGAAACGCCCAGCTGGCGGCCGATGGACTTGTTCGGTAGGCCTTCGGCCAGCAGGTGGAGGATCTCCATCTGCCGTGGGGTCAGCAGGTTGGCTTCCTCGGCCCGCGGCGGCGGCAGGGTTTCGCCCAGCAGCACCCGGGTCACGGCCTGACGCAATTCATCGCTGTTGGCGCTTTTCGGGATAAAACCCAGGGCGCCGGCATTCAGTGCGGCCTGGGCATCCTGGCTGGAGTCGCTGGCACTGAGAATCGCCACCGGGGTCAGGCAGCCTTGCCGTTGCCAGCGCTGCAGCAGTTCCAGGCCCGGCATGTCGGGCAGGCGCAGGTCGAGCAGGATCAGGTCGAAGTCGCGCTGCTGCAGGCAGGACTGGGCGGCCGCTGCGGTTTCGGCCGTTTGAATCTGCAGATCGGCACACAGGGGCGCCAGGGCCAGGCTAAGGCCATCGAGGAAGATGCGGTGGTCATCCACCAGGAGCAGGCTGAGCTGCTCGGGCAGGGTATTGCACAGAGCGGTCATGGCGATCTCGCAAGCTTTTCTTATTGTTGTCGAGCCGTGCGAGTGTACCGCAAAGGTTGGGCTGTTTCTGCCCTACGGGTTCACGCTATGGGGGCGCTCAGGCCACCTGGCTGAGGCTGCCGATACAGCGCTGCCAGGCGGCGATAAAGTCCCGCGGGCGGCCATGGGGGCGGAACACCCGGCGCCAGATCCGCGCCATGCCCAGCAGGTCGTCGGCAGCCGGCAGCGGCGCATTGTCCGCTTCGATCAGCATCCAGGCGATGGCGGTGGCATAGCGCAGGTTGACCGTCAGTTCCAGGTGGGGCGCGGCGAGAAAGGCATGCTGGCTGGCCAGGCCGCGGATCTGGCTGGCCAGATCCGGGTCGCGGGCCAGGTGCTGGTCCCAGAGCTGCTGATGGCGCAGTTCGGCGATGCGATACAAGCCGTGGCCATACTTGTCGTCCAGGGCCGAGCCCAGGCCTGACTGGCTGGCGGCGGCGCCCAGCAGCAGGGCTTCGGCGGCGTTGGAGTGACGGCCCAGGTAGAGCAGGGTAGGGCGGATGACATGCTGGCTCAGGTCGCAGGCGGCAATTCCCATATAGCCCTCGCGAAAGGTGGCCGGTGGGGCCGGGCGTTATGGCAGCTGTTTATTTTGATAAAGGCCCCACCGGAAGCGGGCTTAGCCGCTTATCTTGAAGTGTAGTGCGACCTTTATTGTGTAAAGAGCTGTTTTTAAATTGTTTTCGAATTCCGGCTCCTGGCTATATTCCAGTTGGTGCTTAGTGTTGTGATTCTCGCTATAGATCGCTTGCCCAGCCTTAACAGCCTGTTAGTCGCCGGTGGCGACCGGTCGGGTGGGGTCTGTGACCCATTCGCTCCAGGAACCGGCATACAGCGGCGCCAGGGGGTAACCGGCCAGGCACAGGGCGAACAGGTTGTGGCAGGCGGTGACGCCGGAACCGCAGTAGGCCACCAGTTGTTCCACGGGGCGCCCGCCCAGCAGGGTGGAAAAGCGCTGGCGCAGTTGCGCGGCAGGCAGGAAGCAGCCGTCGCTGCCCAGGTTGTCGCTGAACAGGGCGCATTGCGCGCCGGGAATATGCCCGGCTACCGGGTCCAGGGGTTCCACTTCACCGCGAAAGCGTGGCAGGGCGCGGGCGTCCAGCAGGCACAGCTGTTGCTGACCCAGGCGCTGCTGCAACTGGGCGGCCTCCAGCACCAGGTTGGGGTCGGGCTGGCCGTTGAAGGTGCCGGGTTGCACTGGCGGTACCTCCTGGCTCAGTGGATAGCCGGCCGCACGCCAGGCCTTTAGCCCACCATCGAGCAGGTACACCCCCTCGCGCTTGCCCAGCCAGGCCAGCAGCCACCAGGCGCGGGCGGCGAAGGCATCGCTGCCATCGTCATACAGGATGACCTCAGTGTTCTCGCTCAAGCCCCAGTTACGCAGGCATTGCAGCAGCTGCGCGGCATCCGGCAAGGGGTGACGGCCGGTAACGCCCTTGTGTACCGGGCCTGACAGATCACGCTCCAGATCGGCATACAGGGCGCCGGGGATATGGCCCTCGGCATAGCTGCGCGAACCGTAGGCAGGGTCATTCAGGGCAAAGCGGCAGTCGAGCAGCAGCAGGTTGGGTTGCTGCAGGCGCTGCTGCAGGTCTTGCGCGGTTATCAGCTGGGCGAGGGGCATGCCGGGTATCCTTGGACAGATCAACAGCCGGCATCATACTGCGCCCGCCTGTCCGGCTCGATAGGCAGCTTGCCCCTCGCGCGCCGTGGCATTTGCGGGCATGCTGCAGCCCCTTGTTGATGGCTGGCCTCTATCCATGAAACGTTTTGTCTTGCTCGATACCGCGCCCATACCCGGCGGCGATGGAGCACTGTGCCTGTTCGAGTATGGCGAAGACTTTGTGATCAAGATCGCCGGTGGCGATGGGGGTCAATTGATGAACACGCGCATGCACGGCTCCGAGGATGCCCTGGCGGCAATCCCGTGCAAGAAGGTTGCGGGTCGTGCGGATTCGCGGGTGCTGATCGGTGGCCTGGGCATGGGCTTTACCCTGGCCGCGGCGTTGCAGAACCTGGGCCAGGCCGCCGAAGTCGAGGTGGCCGAATTGGTGCCGGGGGTGGTGGAGTGGAACCGTGGCCCACTGGGCGCCAAGGCGGGGTATCCGATTCTCGATCCGCGCACCCGTGTTATTCAGGATGATGTGGCCAACTGCCTGAAAAACGCCAAGCAGCGTTATGACGCCATCATGCTGGATGTGGACAACGGCCCCGAGGGCCTGACGCAGAAGCGCAACAGCTGGCTGTACAGCGCCCAGGGCCTGCAGCGCTGCCACCAGGCGCTACGCAACAAGGGCGTACTGGCGGTGTGGTCGGCCAGCGCCGACCGGCAGTTCTCCGAGAAAATCCGCCAGGCCGGCTTCAAGGTCGAGGAGGTGCAGGTCTATGCCCACGGCAACAAGGGCACCCGGCATACCATCTGGATCGCCGAGAAACGCTAGCGGATTTTCAACTTGCCGATGCGATCGTTATCCAGGCTGCCCAGGTACAGGTAATCGCCCACCGGCTTGACCGAGGTGACCATGCGCAGGTGGGTGCCGCTGGTGTCATGCAGGCTCTGGATGATTTCACCGTCCTCGTTCAGCGCAATGGCAAAGCCATAGGGCACGGCCTTGGGCCAGAAGGCCCGGGGCAGTTTGGCCAGCTGCGCCTTGGCCCAGGGCGAGCGGTGCAGCAGGTCGGCATCGGCCTTGCGCGGGGTGGGCAGGGCGACCCAGAAAGTGCCCTGGCCGTCGCCCTGCAGGTTGTCCGGCAGGCCCGGCAGGTTGTCGATAAAGATATCATGGGTGCCGGCTTTCTCGCCGCTCAGCCAGTAACGGGTGATGCGGTAGCGATAGGTTTCGTTGACCAGCACGAAGTCCTCGTTGGCCGACAGGGCCACGCCATTGGCGAAGTACAGGTCCCTGAGCAGTACGCGGGTTTCCTGGGTCGCCGGGTTATAGCTGAGCAGACGGCCATGGGGGCGGGCTTCGAGCAGGTCGAGCAGGTAATCGGGTTGCTCGAAGCGCGAGGAGGCATCGCTGAAGTAGATGGTGCCGTCGCGGGCGATATCCAGATCGTCGGTGAACCTGAAGGGCACGCCTTCGGCTTCGGTAGTCAGTACGGTGATCTGCCCCTGCTCATCGATACTCAGCAGGCCCTTGTAGGCATCGGCGACGATCAGCTTGCCTTCGGCATCGAAGTCCATGCCCAGGGGGCGGCCACCGGTATCGACAAAGGTTTCCACCTGCTCGCCCTCGATGCGCACGATACGCCCGTCATGCAGGCCGGCGTAGACCCGGCCCTGGCTGTCCACGGCAGTGTCTTCCGGGCCATGCAGCTGGCCGCGGCCAAGCAGTTCGGCCTTCATCAGGCTGTCGTTGGGTTCCAGCACGCCGCTTAGCAGCGGCGCTTGCGGTGCATCCCAGGCCAGCGGGTCGATGGGGCTGGGGGTGAGGCCGAGATACAGCGCCAGGGCGGCGATCGGGGCTGCCAGCAGGCCGAGCAGTTTCTTCATTGTTATTCCCTTTGCTGAAGGTGCGGTGTGCGTGCGGGCGCAGAATAACGCGTCTGCCCCGTGCCGCACACAGTGTGAATGCCCGGCCATGGGCCGTGGCGATATATACTGCGCGGCATTGTTGAAGGGAGAGCCGCGTGGCGATTGATATTCACTGGATTACCGATGACGCCAGCCTGGCGCTGCACTGTGCCGGCTGGCGCAAGCTGCCCTTTGTGGCGCTCGACACCGAATTTATGCGGGTCGATACCTTTTACCCCATTGCTGGCCTGCTGCAGGTCAGCGAGGGCGAGCGCGCCTACCTGATCGACCCGCTGCAGATCAGTGACTGGGCGCCCTTTGCCGAGCTGTTGCAGGCCAGCGATGTGGTCAAGGTGCTGCACGCCTGCAGCGAGGATCTGGAGGTGTTTGTGCGCCTGACCGGCAGCCTGCCAACCCCTCTGTTCGACACCCAGTTGGCCGCCGGCTACCTCAACCTGGGCTTTTCCATGGGCTACTCGCGCCTGGTGCAGGCGGTACTGGCTATCGAGTTGCCCAAGGGCGAGACCCGTTCCGACTGGCTGCAGCGCCCGCTTTCGGCCACCCAGGTGAGCTACGCCGCCGAGGATGTGCTGCATCTGGCCGAACTCTATGTGGCGCTTAAAAATCAGCTGCCCGAGGAAAAATACAGCTGGGTGCTGGAGGACGGTGCCGAGCTGGTCAGCAACCAGGGCCGTGAAAGCGACCCGGAGGAAGCCTGGCGCGAGGCCAAGCTGGCCTGGAAGCTCAGCCGTCAGCAGCTGGCCGTGCTCAAGGCCCTGTGTGCCTGGCGCGAGCGCGAGGCGCGGGCGCGCAACCAGCCGCGCAACCGGATTATCCGCGAGCATTCGCTGTGGCCCCTGGCGCGCACCCAGCCGGACAACCTGGTCAGCCTGGCCCGCATCGAGGACATGCACCCCAAAACCGTGCGTCAGGATGGCGAGTTTATTCTCAAGCTGATCCAGCAGGCGGCCGCCACCCCAGCCACCGACTGGCCCGAGGCCCTGCCCGAGCCGTTGCCGCTGGAAGCCTCGGCGCTGCTGAAGAAACTGCGCGCCATCGGCCAGCGTGAAGGCGAACGGCTGGATATTGCCCCTGAGCTGATGCTGCGCAAGAAGACCCTGGAAGCCCTGCTCAAGAGCGGCTACCCCAAGGGTCCTTACCAACTGCCAGACAGCCTGCGCGGCTGGCGGCGCGACTTGATGGGCCAGGCCCTGCTGGATTGCCTGGCTGCAGCCGGAGACACCCCGTGAAACGTATCTGCTCGATCTACAAAAGCCCGCGCAAGAACGAGATGTACCTCTATGTGCTGAAAGCCGATGGCCTCAAGCGCGTGCCCGAAGCCCTGCTGGCGGCCTTTGGGCCGCCGGCCCTGGCCTTCGAGATGATCCTGACCCCAGAGCGCACCCTGGCCCGGGAGGACATCCACAAGGTGCTGGAGAACCTCGATGAACAGGGCTACCACCTGCAGATGCCGCCGCCCGAGGATGACTATATCGAGCACCTGCCGGAAGAGTTGCTGCGTCGCAACGATCCGGTCTGAGGCAGGCGCCTGAATGCGGATTCTGATCGCCGAGGCGGATCACCAGCATTACGCCGAACTGTTGCAGCAACAGGCTCCTGAGCTGCAGCTGATCAGCGCGGCCGATCCCGCTGAGCTGCGCAGCCGTGCTGCCGATTGCGCAATATGGCTGGGCCAGCCGGATCTGTTGGCCGAGTTGCTGCGTGGCGTGGCACGGCCGCAGTGGTTGCAGTCCACCTGGGCCGGCATCACGCCGCTGCTGGCGGCCGATCTGCCGCGCGATTATCGGCTCAGCCGGGCGGTGGGCATCTTTGGCCAGGTCATGGCCGAGTATGTGCTGTGCCATCTGCTGGCCCATCAGCGTGAACTCTTTGCCCGCCTGGCCGCCCAGGTCGAGCAGCGCTGGGACAACCGCCTGCCGTGCAGTTTGCGCGGGCGCCGGGTGCTGATCGCCGGGGTCGGTGATATCGGCCTGGCCGTGGCGCAGTTTCTCGCGCCCTTTGGCGTTGAGCTGCGCGGTATCGCCAGCCAGTCACGGGCGCTGCCGCCGTTTCTTGAGGTCGGCAGTCTGGCCGAGCTGCCGCGTTTGGCGGCAGAGGCCGATTACCTGATCAATCTGCTGCCCGATACCCCGGCAACCCGGAATATCTATAACGCCGCATTATTCGCCCGGCTTAAGCCCACGGCGCTGCTGATCAATGCCGGGCGCGGCAGTGCGGTGGTGGATGAGGATCTGTGTCAGGCCCTGGAGCAGGGCCTGCTGACCGGAGCGGTGCTGGATGTCTGCCGCCAGGAGCCGCTGCCGGCCGGGCATCCGTTCTGGACAACGCCCCATCTGCTGCTGACCGGCCATAGCGCGGCGCCAACCGATCCGGCATTGCTGGTGCAGCTGTTTGTGCACAACCTCAAACGTTGGCAACAAGGTGAGCCGGTGCGCGGCGAGGTGGATTTCCGCAAAGGCTACTGAGGCGTTGCCCGCGATCAACAAAAACGGCGCCCGAAGGCGCCGTTTTTGTACTACGCAGCGGCTGTTACTTGCCGGCCCAGCGCTTGAGCACCAGGGTGGCGTTGGTGCCGCCGAAGCCGAAGCTGTTGCTCATCACGGTG
>OGCL01001962.1_pt1 | contig 15825 bp, 18 predicted proteins | sample 1570041 | NCBI WGS metagenome assembly OGCL01 (sample SAMN06266162, study PRJEB24511) | hot springs metagenome | isolation source: Hot spring water | place: South Africa: Limpopo | collected 2015-06-22
GCAGCCGATGTGAAGTGAAGCGGCCGGAGCCCACACCGCGCAACACAGCCGATGGCCCACCGCAGTCGTTTTTCAACGGCCTGTTACTCCGGAATCTTCGCTTCCAGCCCCTCAAGAAACACGCCGGGCTGCCCCAAGTGTTTCTTTCCCCCCTCCGGGGGGCGGCTTGGGCACAGCCCAAGCCTGGGGGTGCTCAGAATGCATGCGGCCCGATCAAAGCGGTTTTCGGGTCGAATCAGGCGAGCATTTGCGCCAGCCGGCGGGGGACGACGAAGCGCGCCGCCACGGCGGGGTCGGCGGGGTCGATGCGGGGCAGCTCGGCAAGCATGGGCGCATCGAGACGCTGTTGCAGTGTTTTCAGGTTGTCGGCGTAGGCGGCCATGTCGGGATCGATGCGGTTGGCGACCCATGCGGCCAGCCGCAACCCGCGGGCGGCGATGGCCTCGGCGGTGAGCAGGGCGTGGTTGATGCAGCCTAGGCGCATGCCCACCACCAGCACCACCGGCAGGTCCAGCGCCACGGCCAGGTCGGCGAGGTCGTGGCGGTCGTCGAGCGGCACCCGGAAGCCGCCGGCGCCTTCCACCAGCACCCGCTCGGCATGCTCGAACAGTGCATCGAACGCGGCCCGGATGCGGGCGATCTCGATCCGCTCACCCTTCCATTCGGCGGCGATGTGGGGCGCGATCGCGGGCCGGAATCGATACGGGTTGATGAGCTCCACGGGGGCCGGAATGCCGGCGGCGACAAGCGCATCGACGTCCTCGTTGCGCCACGCGCCGCCGACCTCCTCGCAGCCGGCCGCTACCGGCTTCATGCCGACCGCGGCGAGTCCGAGCCCGCGCGCGACGTGGAGCATGGCGGCGGTGACCAGGGTCTTGCCCACGCCGGTATCGGTGCCGGTGATGAACAGGCCGCGCCCGCTCATCGTTCGCCTCCCGCGCCGCGGGCATGCCAGCGGATGGCCTGTGCGCGCCGCGCTGGGACGGGTTCGCCCACCCAGGCGTGGCCGTAGACCACTTCCCAGGTCGCCGGCAGGCGGCCGTCGGCGCGCCGGTGGGTCTCGTAGGCTGCCTGGAGGCCTTGCCAGGCGGTCTTGCCGAACAGTCCGGCACGTCGGCCATCGAGCACGGTATGCGCCCCCATGGCCTTGATTTCGCGCAGGAGGCCGGACAGGTCGGTGTAGGTGAGGGTGATGTATTCCATCTCCATCACCGGGTGGACGAACCCCGCGTGCATGAGCGCATCGCCGATGTCGTGCATGTCGATGAAGCGGTTGACGTGCGGCTCGCCATCCACGGCCGCGAACGCGGCGCGCAACTCGCGCAGGGTGTCGGGGCCGAAGGTGCTGAACAGCACGAGTCCGCCGGGGCGCAGCACGCGCCTGAACTCGGCGAGCGCGCGGGATACATCCACCCATTGCAGGGCGAGGTTGGACCATGCGAGGTCGACCGATGCGCTGGCGAGTGGAATGTGTTCGATGTCGCCACACACCAGGCTGAACGGCGACCGGGCGAGGCCGATCCGGGCGCCCATGCGCTTCGTCCAGGAGCCGGATACGGCGGCGCGGGCCTCGCTGAGCATGGCGGTGGACAGGTCGAGCGCAACGAGGGCGGCGCCTGGAAACCGCGTCCGCAGGGCGGACAGGGCGAATCCGGTGCCGCAGCCGGCATCGAGCACGCGCTTGGGCGCGATGCGCATGCAGGCCAGCCGCTCGTCGAGGCGGCGGGCCACCTCGCGTTGCAGCACCGCCGCATTGGCGTAGCCCCTGGCGGCGCGATCGAATGCCTGGCGCACGGATGCTTTAGAGTCCATCGATGAACTCCGTGAGCCGGGCGACGAATTCGTCCGGGTGCGACAGGAAGGGGGCGTGCGCGGCGCGCGGCAGCAGGGCGAGGCGTGCGTGGGCGAGGTTCGCCGCCAGCCATTCGGCCGCGGCCGGGGGGCAGAGCGTGTCGTGGCCGCCGTGCACGATCAGGGTAGGGCAGCGCACGGCCGGCAGACGGGGCCGCAGGTCGGTGTTGCGCAGCAGCTCGAGCCCGGCGGCCAGGGTTTCGGGCACCGGTTCGCCGTGCGCGAACAGCTCGGCGCGCAGGCGCTCGATCACCCTTCGGGCGGCCTCGCCGCCGCGCGCCTGCAGGGCGAGAAAACGCTGCAGTGTGGCGCGCCAGTCCTGGGCCAGGGCGCGCGCGAATTCGTCGAACAGCTCGGTCGCCATGCCATGCGGCCAGTCGTCGCGGCGCACGAATGCCGGGGTGGCGCCGACCAGCACCAGGCCGCGCACCGTATCCGGCCGCCGCGCGGCCCAGGCCAGCGCCACCAGGCCGCCCAGCGACCAGCCGACGAGAATTGCCGGCGCGGACGTGGCCAGCCGATCGGCCAGGGTGTCCGGATCGTAAGGGGTCACGAACGGGGCGTTGCCGTAACCGGGCAGGTCCGGGGCAAGGCAGGCGCGCTCGGGCAGCGATTCGACGAGTGCATGCCAGATCCTGCCGTTGAGGCCCCAGCCGTGCAAAAAAACGATCGGCGTATTCATCCGGCCAGCTCGCGCAGGGCGCTCACCAGCCGCGCCACGTCCTCCGCTGTGTGCGCGGCGGACAATGAGATTCGCAGCCGGGCGCGGCCCAGGGGCACGGTGGGCGGGCGCACCGCCGGGACATAGAGGCCGCGTTGCCACAATGCCGCAGACAGGCGCAGTGCCGCCTCGCTCTCGCCCACGAGCAGGGGCTGGATGGGTGTGTTCGACGGCATGAGCGGCCAGGGCAGGCCGGCAAGCCCCGCGCGTAGCTCGCCGATGCGCGCCGCCAGGGCGACACGCCGTTCCGGCTCGGCGGCGATCCGCGTCAGGCTCGCCGATACTGCGGCCGCCAGGGCTGGGGGGCTTGCCGTGGTGTAGATGTGGCTGCGCGCCCGGTGGATGAGCCAGTCCACCAGTTCCCGGTCGCCGGCGACGAAGGCGCCCGCGACCCCGGCCGCCTTGCCCAGGGTGGCGAGGTAGATCAGATTGGGATGCTCGCCCGTGATGCCGAAGTGTTCCAGCGCGCCCCGGCCCTCTGCGCCGAGCACGCCGAAACCGTGCGCGTCGTCGATCAGCAGCCAGGCGCCGTGGCGCTCGGCCAGGGCCAATAGATCGGGAAGCGGCGCGAGGTCGCCGTCCATGCTGAACACGCTGTCGCTGGCGATCAGCTTGACGTGGGCCGGGCTGGCGGCGAGCTCCGCTTCCAGACGGCCGAGATCCAGATGCGGGTAGCGGCGATGCACGGCGCGGCTGAGCAAGGCGGCGTCGATGAGCGAGGCATGGTTGAGGCGGTCGGCGAACACCGCCCCGTCGCGCCCCACCAAGGCGGTGATCGCGCCCAGGTTGGCGAGATAGCCGGTGGAAAACAGCAGTGCCGCGGGACGGCCGACGAATTGCGCAAGTTCGGCCTCCAGCCGGTCGTGCGCGGCGTGATGCCCGCCCATGAGATGCGAGGCCGCCGCGCCCACGCCATGCTGGTCGATCGCGGCGGTGGCGGCGGCCTTGAGCGCGGGATGGTTGGCCAGCCCCAGATAATCGTTGCTGGCGAATGAAATGCAGTCCCCGCCGTCGATGCGCACCTGCACGCCGGCCGCGCTTTCGAGCCTACGCCGCCAGCGGCGCAGGCCCTGCGCTTCCAGGTCGTGCAGTGCCCGCGCGAGTCCCGCCGGATCAGGCATGGCCGGCGCAGCGGCGGCCATCCTCGGGCGCGGGCTCGGGCGTCAGGCCGAGTTTGGCGAACAGGGCGGCATCGGCCTCGGTTTCCGGGTTGCCGGTGGTGAGCAGGCGCTCGCCGTGGAAGATCGAATTGGCGCCGGCTAGGAAACAGAGGGCCTGCACGGCTTCGCCCAGCTCGCGCCGGCCGGCGGAAAGGCGCACGTGCGAGCGCGGCATGGTGATGCGCGCCACGGCGACGGTGCGCACGAATTCGAGCGGGTCCAGGTCGGGCGCGTCGGCGAGCGGCGTGCCGGGCACCTTGACCAGCCGGTTGATGGGCACCGATTCGGGTTGCGGCGAGAGGCTGGCCAGCTCGGCGATGAGCTGGGCGCGTACCCGCCGACTCTCGCCCAGGCCGATGATGCCGCCGCAGCATACATGGATGCCGGCGCGCCGCACTTGGGCCAGGGTTTCGAGGCGCTGGGCATGGCTGTGGCTGGTGATGACCTCGCCGTAGAACTCGGAGCCGGTGTCCAGGTTGTGGTTGTAAAAGTCGAGCCCGGCCGCCTTCAGACGTTCGGCCTGGCCTTCCTTGAGCAGGCCGAGGGTGACACAGGTCTCCAGGCCCAGGGCCTTCACCTCGCGCACCATCTCCGCCACTGCGTCGAGGTCGCGTTCCTTAGGGCCGCGCCAGGCCGCGCCCATGCAGAAGCGGGTGGCGCCGGCCGCCTGTGCCGCGCGCGCGGCCTCGACCACGTCCGCCACGTCGAGCATGGCCTCGCGGTCCAGGCCGGTGTCGTGTCGCGCCGATTGCGAGCAATAGCCGCAGTCCTCGGAACAGCCGCCGGTCTTCACCGACAGCAGGGTGGACAGCTGCACCGCGTTGGGGTCGAAATGCTGGCGGTGCACGCTGGCGGCGCGATAGATCAGGTCGCTGAAGGGTAGCTCGAACAGCGCCTCGACCGCTTCCGTGCTCCAGGCCGGGATGTCAGCCATGCGCGGCCTCCGTCTCGATCTCGATGTCCCGCCAGTCCTCGCGTCCGGCCTTCCAGATGTCGTACAGCGACCAGGGCACCAGGGCAATGACGATCAGCGCCCAGACCGTGCCCCAGCCCTTCATGCCGCCGCCCAGCGCGCCGGCGATGTCGTTGGCGAAGATGGTGACGGTGCCGGCGACGCCATAGAAGCGGTAGCCGGCCCACTTGATGTAATGCTTGACGCGCGGGTCGGGGTGATGCGCGTTGGCGGCGTACACGAACATCGAGCCGGCGATCCACAGGATGCCGAGCGGAAACGGCAGCGCCGCGGCGGCCAGGGTGCCGTAGTTGAAGATGCGGGCCGAACGCTTGCAGGATTCGGCGCGGATGATATGTTTTTCGGCCATGGGAATGGGCGCCGCGCTGGGCGCGATGGGCAGGGGCAGGCATGTTCCGCCATCGGGAGGCGAAATGTCAAATGCAATCACAGATCTTTTGAATAGTTGCGCAGATTTTGTGCGGTTACGGGTCGCCAGCCCTTGCCTGCTGTGCGCCGCGCGCGCTCGCGGCGACCTGCTCTGCCCGGCTTGTGCCGCCGATCTTCCCCGCCTCGCCGCTCCGGCCTGCCCGCATTGCGCCCGGCCTGGCGTGGCTGGCCCGTGCGGAAACTGCCTGAAGGATCCACCTGCATTCGAACGGACCGAGGCGGTGTTCGAATATGCATTTCCACTCGACACGTTGATCCAGCAATTGAAATACAGCGGTGTATTGGCGATCGCCGGCTGGCTCGGCGAGCGTCTGATGGAGCGGGTCGCGGTTCGCCCGCCCGCCGAATGGCCGGATCTGCTGCTGTCCATGCCTTTGCATCCGCGTCGCCTCTCCGAGCGCGGTTTCAACCAGGCCGCATTGATCGCCGAGCGGCTTGCCCGGCGTATGGATCGACCGCACCGGCCACATCTCGCGCGCCGCATCCGCGACACCCCGCCTCAGGTCGGACTGGGACAGGCCGAGCGACGCCGCAATCCGCGCGGCGCGTTCGAGTGCGATTCATCGTTGAGCGGTCAGCGCATCGCCTTGATCGACGATGTGATGACCACCGGCGCCAGTCTGGACAGCCTTGCACGGGCGGCGCGTGCCGCTGGCGCCCGCTCCGTCGAGGCCTGGGTGGTGGCGCGGGCCCGGTAGAATAAAGCTGCATTCCAGCCGGCCCCATCATGCGCATCCCGATTCAAATCCACCGCCTCAATCGGGCCGAATACCGCCCCACCTGGGAGGCGATGCGCGCATTCACCGCCGCGCGCGGCCCGGACACCCCCGACGCGATCTGGCTCTTGGAACACCCGCCGGTGTTCACCCTGGGGCAGGCCGGACGGCGCGAGCATGTCCTCGCCGACCTGGGGATCCCCATCGTCGCGGTTGATCGTGGCGGGCAGGTCACCTACCACGGTCCTGGCCAGGTGGTGATCTATCTGCTCCTCGACCTGCGCCGGCGCGGATTCGGCGTGCGCGAACTGGTGCAACGCATGGAGCAGGCGGTGATCGATCTGCTGGCCGGTTTCGAAATCGCGGCGGATCGGCTGCCGGGGGCCCCGGGCGTGTACGTGGCTGGCGCCAAGATCGCTGCGCTGGGCCTGCGCGTGCGCAACGGCTGCTGCTACCACGGCCTGGCGCTCAATGTGGACATGGACCTCGCCCCGTTCTCGGCCATCGATCCATGCGGCTATCCAGGCCTTGCAGTGACCCAGACCCGCGATCTCGGGGTTGCGCTTGCCCCCGAGGCAATAGGTGAGCGCTTGCTTACCTGCATGCTGGCCGCCCTCGAGGCCGCAGCCAGACGGGGTTGACGGAGGTCGTGCAAACGGCATGGGGCGAAGCTCGGTACAATGCAGCCATGTCCGCCGCCGCACGCAATCTGCACCTCGCATCGCAAAGCCCCCGCCGGCTGGAACTGCTGCGTCAGGTGGGGCTTGCGCCCACCGTCCTGCCCCTGCGTCTTGCGGGTCCGCGTGCCGATGTCGACGAAACACCCCGGCCCGTCGAGCCTGCCCGCGAATATGTGCAGCGCATCGCGCGCATGAAGGCCGAAGCCGGTCTCAAGGCCGTGGCCGGCCGGCGGCTGGCGGACGGGCCCGTTCTCGCCGCCGACACCACGGTCAGCCTCGATGGCCGCATCCTCGGTAAACCGACCGATGCCGACGATGCGGCGGCGATGCTGCGCGCATTTTCCGGCCGCAGCCACAGTGTGCTCACCGCAGTCGCACTGGCCTGGCAGGATCGGATCGCGCTGGCCCTGTCCGAGAGCACGGTCCGCTTCCGCATCTTGAGCGAAGCCGAAATCGCCGCCTACATCGCCAGCCACGAACCCTTCGACAAGGCCGGCGCGTATGGCATCCAGGGGCGCGCGGCGCTGTTCGTGGAGCGCATCGAGGGCAGCTATTCCGGGGTGATGGGCTTGCCCCTGTTCGAAACCGGCGAACTGCTCAGGGAGGCCGACCTGCCCGTGTTGTAGGGTCAAGCGCATAGTCGCGAGGCGAGGGGGCGCCTCGCGACTATCCACTTCCAGAACCGAGCATGAGCGAAGAGATTCTCATCAACGTCACGCCGCAGGAAACGCGGGTGGCGACCCTCTATCTGGGCGCGGTCCAGGAGTTTCACCTGGAACGGACCAGCCAGCGCGGCTTGGTCGGCAACGTCTATCTCGGCAAGGTCAGCCGGGTGCTGCCCGGCATGCAGTCGGCCTTCATCGACATCGGCCTGGAGCGGGCCGCATTCCTGCACGTGGGTGACATCTGGCAGGCGCGCGGCGAGGCTGCGACCCAGCCGATCGAACGCATGCTGCACGAAGGTCAGAGCCTGCTGGTGCAGGTAATCAAGGACCCGATCGGCCAGAAGGGCGCGCGTCTTTCGACCCAGATCAGCCTGGCCGGCCGTTTCCTGGTCTACCTGCCGCAGGAGGAGACGCGGATCGGCATCTCGCAAAAGATCGAGGACGAGGTCGAGCGCGAGCAATTGCGCGAGCGCCTGCAAAGCGTGTTGCCGGAAAACGAGCACGGTGGATTCATCATTCGCACCATGGCCAACCTCGCCGAGGACGTCGAGCTCGCGGCCGACGTCGAATACCTGCACACCCTCTGGGATGCGATCCAGAACCGTTCCGCCAACAGCGAGGGGCCGACCCTGATCTATCAGGAACTGGACCTTGCGCACCGGGTGCTGCGCGACTTCGCCACCGAGGAGACCGCACGCATCCTGGTCGATTCGCGCGAGACCTGCAATCGCATGCGCGCATTCGCGGAGGACTTCACCCGTCAGCTCGTCGACCGAATCAGCCTGTACACCGCCGAGCGGCCGCTGTTCGACTTGTATGGCGTCGAGGACGAGATCGAGAAGGCGCTCGGCCGTCGTGTCGACCTGAAATCAGGTGGCTACCTGATCATCGACCAGACCGAGGCCCTGACCACGGTGGACGTCAACACCGGCGGCTTCACCAGCGGCCGCACCTTCGACGAAACCATCTTCAAGACCAACCTGGAGGCGGCCCAGGCCATCGCCCGTCAGCTGCGCCTAAGAAACCTGGGCGGCATCATCATCATCGACTTCATCGACATGGAGCAGGCCGAGCACAAGGAGGCCGTGCTGGCGGAGCTCGCCAAGTCCACCGCGCGCGACCGCACCCGCATGACCATCAACGGCTTCACCTCGCTGGGCCTGGTCGAGATGACTCGCAAGCGCACTCGCGAAAGCCTCACCCGGCTCCTGTGCGAGCCCTGTCCCACCTGCCAGGGGCGCGGCCAGATCAAGACCGCGCAAAGCGTATGCTACGAGATCCTGCGTGCGCTGATGCGCGAAGCGCGCCAGTTCTCGGCGCGCGAATACCGCATCCTCGCCTCGCAGCCCGTGATCGATCTATTTCTGGAGGAAGAATCTCAGAGTCTGGCGCAGCTCTCCGATTTCATCGGCAAGCCGGTCTCACTGCAGCTTGAAAGCCTGTTCGGTCAGGAACAGTACGACATCATCCTGCTCTGAACCCGAATTCCTTACCACAGGGCACAGAGTTCACAGAGAACCCCGTCAAGACAAGGGCCTGCCACGTCAGGCAGCGCGCACCGGATGGATGGGTGGACATGACTCGATAACACCTGGTTTTTACGCCGTGTTCCCTGAGATTTTCATGCCCTTTGGGCGCTGTGGTCCAACTTGGCAGGCTATTGAAAAACGACTGCGGTGGGCCATCGGCTGTGTTGCGCGGTGTGGGCTCCGGCCGCGCAGCTCAATCGGCTGCGCCGCTGTGAGCCTTCGCCAAACGAAGTTTCAGCGTAAGCTAAAACGAAGTTTCAGCGTAAGCTAAAACTTCGTTTGCGCGCCCTCGCCGATCGATTGGAGATGGAGCTCCGGCACAACCTGAAGATTAGCCTTCGCTGAAAGGCGCTTCGCTCGTTTTCTCGGTCGCAGCGCTCCGTGCGCCTTACATCGGGCCAGCCTCGCCACGTTTTTCAACAGCCTGTTAGGTTTTCAGGCTGAATCAAGCCGGCCCGAACAGCCGCGCCAGCTCGGCGCCCGGATCGGCGGCACGCATGAATGCCTCGCCGACCAGGAATGCGTTCACCCCGGCCGCGCGCATGCGCTTGACATCGGCCGGTGCGAGGATGCCGCTCTCGGTCACCACGATGCGTCCGGCGCCGATGTTCGGCAGCAGGTCGAGGGTGGTTTCCAGGCGGGTGACGAAGCTGCGCAGGTCGCGGTTGTTGATGCCGATCAAGGGGGTGTCGAGCTGCAAGGCCCGTTCCAGTTCGGCGGCATCATGGCTTTCCACCAGCACCGCCATGCCGAGCGCGTGCGCCACCGCCTCCAGCTCGCGCATCTGGGCAAGAGACAGTGCGGCGACGATGAGCAGGATGCAGTCGGCGCCCAGGGCGCGCGCTTCAAAGACCTGATAGGGGTCGATCATGAAATCCTTGCGCAACACCGGCAGGGCGCACGCGGCGCGGGCGGCGACGAGGTCGTCCGGCCCGCCCTGGAAAAACGGCCGGTCGGTGAGCACCGAAAGACAGGCCGCGCCGCCTGCCGCGTAACTCGCGGCGATGGCGGCCGGATCGAAATCGGCGCGGATCACGCCCTTGCTCGGACTGGCCTTCTTGACCTCGGCGATCACCCCGGCTCGGCCGGATTCGAGCCGCTGGCGCAAGGCGGCGACGAAGTCGCGCGGCGGCGGCGCGCGCTCGGCCGCTTCGCGCACCGCCTCGAAGGGTTCGATGCGTCTTGCGGCGGCGACTTCTTCGGCCTTGGCGGCCAGGATCTCGTTGAGGATGTCGGACATTTTCGCTGCGGGAACGGATGCGAGGCCGGCATGGTACGTTGCCGCCGCCCCGCTTGTCATCGCCCGGCGCTAGCCGGACTCTTTCTTCTTTGCGCGCGGATGCGCCTGGTCGTACACCCGGGCCAGATGCTGGAAATCGAGATGGGTATAGACCTGGGTGCTGGCCAGGCTGGCGTGGCCGAGCATTTCCTGTACCGCGCGCAGGTCGCCGGAAGATTGCAGCACATGCGAGGCGAATGAATGGCGCAGTGCGTGCGGATGCACCCGCTGGCTCACGCCCTGGCGCAGGGCCAGCGCCTTGAGGCGGGCCTGCACCACGCGCGGGGCGATGCGGCGGCCGCGCTTGCCGATGAACAGCGCCTCGGCCTCGCCGGGAAGGTGTTTGCGCCGCTCCAGCCAGGCGGCAAGCGCCGCCCGCGCCGCCCGGCCGACCGGGACGATACGGTCCTTGCCCCCCTTGCCGGTGACCCGCACCTCGCCACTGGCGGCATCGACCTGGGCGGGCGTGAGGCCCACCAGCTCGGACAGGCGCAGGCCGGAGGAATACATCAGCTCGAACATGGCCCGGTCCTGGATCAGGAACGGATCATTCTCGCCTGTCGCCGGATCGGCCAGCAGGCTCGCCATTTCGTCCGGCGACAGCGCATGCGGCAGACGCTTTCCACCTTTGGGCGGACGGATGTCGAGGCAGGGATTGGTCGGGACCCGCCCCTCGCGCGCCAGATGCCGGAACAGGCCGCGCCAGGCCGACAGGATGCGCGCCAGGCTGCGCGGGGCCAGGCCGCTGGAGTGCAGGCGGGCGAGGTGACGGCGGATGTCGTGGCCAGTGATCCGATCCGGGGCGGTGTCTGCGCCGGCGAGATCGGCCAAGCGGTCGAGGTCCTCGCCGTAGGCCACCAGCGTGCGCGGGCTGTAGCCCCGGGCGCGCAAGCGGGCCAAGTAGTCGCGGATGACGCAGGCCAGGTCCGGCATGACGGCAGGGTCAAACGAAACGCGAGATCGCGGCGGAAGCCAGTTCCCCCAGCCAGTTGAGGTACAGGGTGCCCATTTCCGGGTAGAAGCGCTTGGCATCCTCCGAGGCCAGCACCAGGAGGCCGTCCATGTTCTCGGCGGAAAGCGGCGTGAGCGCGAACGAACGCAGGTGGGGGCCGGCCTCGCCGAACCAGGCGCGCACCTCGTCAGGCGCGGCGTGGCCGCACTGCGGCTGGGAGAGGCCTTCCTTGAGGACGCGGATGTCCTCGCTCACGCGCTCGAACTCGGGCAGGTCGAGCAGGGGGCCGCCCCACAGGCGCAGTGCGACATGCGGCACCGCGAACTGTTCCGACAGGCTGAGCTGGAGCGACTGCAACACCGCTTCCAGGCTGCGGCCGCGCATCAGCCCGAGCGAAAGACGATGCATCTTGTCGCCGATGGCATCGTTTTCCTCGGCGAACTGGATGAATTCCTTGAGCTTGTTTTCCAGGTTGCGGGCCCGTTCGCGCAGCATCATCACCTGCCGCTCGCCAATGGAGATGGCCTGGCCGCTGTGCGGGTGGGGGACGTTGATGGTGTTGAGCAGGTCGACGTAATGGGTGAAGAACTCGGGGTTGTCCTTGAGGAACTGCGCGACCTGATCGTGGGTGAGGATGTCGATGCTCATGCCAGTGTGCCTATGTTGATCTCGCCGTGAAAAACCGTGACTGCGGGGCCGGTCATGAACACCGGGCTGCCTTCGCCGTCCCAGCGAATGGTAAGCGCCCCGCCGCGTGTTTGCACCTCGACCGGGCTGGCGAGCAGCCCCCGGGCGATGCCCGCCACCGCCGCCGCGCATGCGCCGGTGCCGCAGGCCAGGGTCTCGCCGGAGCCGCGCTCGTACACGCGCAGGCGGATGGCGCGGCGGTGCACGAGCTGCATGAAACCGACGTTGACCCCTTCGGGAAAGCGCGGATTCGCCTGGATCGCCGGCCCCCACTCGGCCACCGGGGCGGTATCGACATTGCAGGTCTCCAGCACCGCATGCGGGTTGCCCATCGATAGCGCGGAGAGCTCGACCGGCCCGAACGGCAGATCATCGAGCACATACAGGTCGGCGCGCGCCGGGGCGAAAAAAGGGATCGCCGCCGGCTCGAAACGCGGCGGCCCCATGTCCACGCTGACCTGGCCGTCTGCCTCCAGGCGCGGCACGATCACCCCGGCCGCGGTCTCGACGCGGATCGAGGTCTTGTCGGTGAGCCCCGCTTCATGCACGAAGCGCACGAAGCAGCGGGCGCCGTTGCCGCACTGCTGCACCTCGCCGCCGTCGGCGTTGAAGATGCGGTAGCTGAAATCGCAATCGGGACGGGTGGCGGGGCCGACCCACAGGATCTGGTCGCAACCGACGCCGAAATGGCGGTCGGCCAGGGCGCGCAGCTGGGCCGGCGTGAGGTCCACCGTCTGACGCACGGCGTCGAACACGACGAAGTCGTTGCCGAGCCCATGCATTTTGGTGAAGCGCAGGTGATCGTTCATTGGCTCATCAACCGGACATATTCCTTGTAGAGGCAGCGGTCCATCACCACCGCGATCCCCGCGGCGCGCGCCTTTTCCGCCGCTTCCTCATGGACGATGCCTTCCTGGACCCACAGTGCAGGCAAGTTTAGCGCGATGCACTCCTCCACCACAGCCGGAATGTGCTCGGTGGCCCGGAACACGTTGACCAGATCGATGCGTTCCGGCACCGCGGCCAGGGTCGGGTGACAGGGTTCACCGAGCACCTCGTCTGTGGCCGGGCGCACCGGCAGGATGCGAAAACCGAAGCGCTGCATCGCCCGCGCCACGACGAAACTGGGTCGATCGGGTTTGGGCGAGAGGCCCACCACGGCGATAGTGCGCAACCGTGCGAGCAAGGCACGGATCTCGGCATCGGAAGGGTTCATGAAATTCATAGCCTGTTCGTCATCACATAGTCATCCATCACGAAGCCCCCGCCGATTTCTTCTTTCACTGGCATCAGCACCTCGAAACCGTATTTGCGGTAGGCGGAGATGGCCTGCGCGTTGCGCCGGTTCACCCTGAGCACCATGCGGCGCGCGCCTCGCCCTTGGGCATGCCGGATCAAACGCGCCACCAGCTCGGCGCCCACGCCGCGGCGTTGCTGGTGCGGCGCAACATACAGCTTGTCGAGCTTGAAATCCCCCTCCGCCAGGGCATAACCATGCGCGAAGCCGACAAGCATATCGCCGGCGCGGCCCACCAGCCAGCAGTCGCCGCGCGCCAGGGTCTGGCGGATGAGTCCGGGTTTGTAGCGTTGTTCGAGCATGTAATCGATCTGCTCGACCGAAATGATGGCGGGGTAATGCGCATGCCAGATCTCGCGGGCCAGCGCCGCCAGGGCCTCGGCCTCTTCCAGACGCAGCGGGCCGTATTCAATCTCGCGCATAGACGCTCGCCTCCCCCGGTGGCCGGGTCTTGAACCGCTTGTGCAGCCAGAAATACTGTTCCGGCATCTCCCGCACACGGTCCTCGATGAATGCGTTCATGCGACGGGTGTCGGCCTCGACATCGCCGCTCGGAAAGTTTTCCCAGGCTGGGTAAAAACGCGCCACATAGCCCTCGGCTTCGGCTTGGGCCACGCATGGCACCACCACCGCGCCGGTCAGCGCGGCGATGCGCGTGAGGCCGGTCAGGGTGGCCGCCGGCACACCGAAGAAGGGCACGAACACGGCATTGCGGCGACCATGGTCGAGGTCGGGCAGGTAATAGAACGCTCGCCCGCGCCGGATTGAGCGCAACACCGGCTTGATGCCCTGGCCCCGGTCGTACAGCTCGATTTCACCGAAGCGGCTGCGGGCGCGATGCACCAGGCGCTCGATGAGCGGGTCGCGCAGGCGGGAATAGATCGACACACTGGGCGACCACTCTTGCGCCAAGCGCACCGCAGCCAGGTTGAGGCCGACGAAGTGCGGCGCCAGGAGGATAAGCGGCCGGCCCAGGTGCGGCTCGACATGCTCGAACCCCTCGATGCGGGTGAGCGCGCGCACCGCCTCGGCCGAACCCCACCAGGACACCGCCTCCAGCAGGGTGGCGCGCATGAACTGACGGTAATGCGCGCGCAGCAGCGCGGCCCGTTCTGTCTCGCCAAGCTCGGGAAAGCACAGGCGCAGGTTCGCTTCGCCGATGCGCCGGCGTCGGCCGGGCAGGCGATGGATCACGCCGCCCAGCCAGGCCCCGAGACGGCCCAGTCGGCGCGCGCCGAGGCTGCGGTAGAGCAACCAGAGCAATGCAACGCCAAGGTGGGTCATGCGAACGGCATGGGCGGGAGGAGGGCGGTTGACCGGAACATTCTGGCAAGGCTACCATGCGCAACCCGCCGAGTTAACGGACAACTTGCAGGGCGGGCGGATCCTCGATCCGGAAATACTGCTAAAGCGTCGCCTGCTCTGGGCCCGGAGTCGGTAACGCCGACGAATGAATGGGCCAGCAAGGAGCAGTCAAATGAGCGAATACCTGTTTACCTCCGAATCGGTCTCCGAGGGACATCCCGACAAGGTCGCCGACCAGATCTCCGACGCGGTGCTCGATGCCATCCTGAGCCAGGATCCCGCCGCCCGCGTCGCCGCCGAGACCCTGGTGTCCACCGGTCTCGTGGTGCTGGCCGGCGAGATCACCACCCACGCCAACGTCGATTACGCCCGCGTGGCGCGCGAGACCATCCGCCGCATCGGCTATGCCGACCCGCACCTGCGCTTCGACGCCGACGGCTGCTCGGTGCATGTGTGCTACGGCCGACAGAGCCCAAATATCGCCCAAGGGGTCGATCATGCCAGCGACGACCCGCTCAACCAGGGCGCGGGCGACCAGGGCCTGATGTTCGGCTACGCCTGCGACGAGACCCCCTCGCTCATGCCCATGCCGATCTATCTCGCGCATCGTCTGGTCGAACGCCAGGCCCTGCTGCGCAAGGACGGGCGGCTGCCCTGGCTGCGCCCGGACGCCAAGAGCCAGGTCACCCTGCGCTATGTCGACGGCAAGCCGGCGGCGGTCGATACCGTCGTGCTCTCGACCCAGCACAGCCCCGAATTCAGCCCGCCGGACAAGCAGAAGGCCCTGCACGAGGCGGTGATCGAGGACATCATCAAGCCGGTGCTGCCGCGCGAGATGACCAAGGGGCCGATCAACTACCTGGTCAACCCCACCGGCTGCTTCGAGATCGGCGGTCCGCACGGCGATGCCGGCCTCACCGGGCGCAAGATCATCGTCGACACCTACGGCGGTGCCGCTCCGCACGGCGGCGGCGCATTCTCCGGCAAGGACCCCTCCAAGGTGGACCGCTCGGCCGCCTACGCCGCCCGCTACGTGGCCAAGAACATCGTCGCCGCCGGACTGGCCAGCCGCTGCATGGTCCAGGTCAGCTACGCCATCGGCGTCGCCCACCCCACCTCGATCATGGTCGAGACCTATGGCACCGGAAAGGTCAGCGACGAAAAGCTCACCGCACTGGTGCGCACCCATTTCGACCTGCGCCCCAAGGGCATCGTCCAGATGCTCGACCTCATCCGCCCGATCTACCAGAAGACTGCCGCCTACGGCCACTTCGGCCGCGACGAACCCGAATTCAGCTGGGAAACGACGGACAAAGCATCCGTCCTCAGGGAGGATGCTGGCCTGTAAGGCCGGGCCGAAGGCCTTTGTTTGTTGTTTGGCGCAGGCTGACTTGCGCAGCAAGTCAAGCGCCGAAGGCGCGGCCGCAGCCAAAATGCCCATCAAAGCATCCGTCCTCAGGGAGGATGCTGGCCTGTAAGGCTGGGCCGAAGGCCTTTGTTCGTCGTTTGGCGCAGGCTGACTTGCGCAGCAAGTCAAGCGCCGAAGGCGCGGCCGCAGCCAAAATGCCCATCAAAGCATCC
>OGCL01001963.1_pt1 | contig 15818 bp, 15 predicted proteins | sample 1570041 | NCBI WGS metagenome assembly OGCL01 (sample SAMN06266162, study PRJEB24511) | hot springs metagenome | isolation source: Hot spring water | place: South Africa: Limpopo | collected 2015-06-22
GCCTATGGTCTTGTATAAAGAAATCTTTCAACATTGCATTTCCTTGCAGCCTCCATCATGTTTGTATTAAACATTATAGTAGGCACAAAAAAGCTCGCTGGTTTCTCTGCCGTCATCTTTGGAGAGCCTTTAATGCCTGCAAGATGAAATACTATGTCCATATCCTTACAGACTAAGAGGCAGTTACTGAAATCAGTCAGATCTGCAAAGACAAATTCTGTCCCCTCATATGCAAGGGTGGCAGAATCTACAGAGGCTATCCTGACATATGCACCTAATTCCATGAGTAAAGGCACAAGCTGTCTGCCTATCATCCCTGTGCCGCCAGTGACAAGGACATTTTTCCCTCTGAAGTTTAGATTAGGCATTGGTAATACTCATTAATGCTTGTTTAATCTTATTGCATATGTCATCAATAGCGAGTCCATTTACAGTATGTAAATATTCCCTGTCTCCAACATCAAAGACATATTTATCTACAAAGCCAAGCCTCAAATGCCTTGCTCTTGAGTTGTATTGTTGAAGCATGTTTGAGATTATACCATCAAGACCGCCTTTATGAATGAATGATTCCTCAAGTGTAACAATTAACTTGTGACTGTATATGACTTGCCATAATGCTTCAGCATTCAAGGGCTTAAGTATAAATGTATCAATTACAGTCAATGCATAGCCGTCAGCATAAAGCCTTTCTGCAGCCTTTAATGCTTTATGAGTCATATAGCCTGTAGATATTATTACTGCATCTGTGCCATCGGTAATTTTATAGAATCCTTTTGATAGATCTATTTCGGCAGCATTTGAATAGATGTTTGGATGAGTCTTCCCATCAAGGCGAAGATATTTAGGAGATTCTTTTGACAGCCAGTAATCATCTATCATATCCATCAATGAACTGTCTGATGGCGAAATGATGTCTATATTAGGCAGTGTGTTTATAATGCTCAAGTCCTCAAGACAATGATGTGTTGGTCCTGTCACATCATAGCTTAATCCAGCCCCTACACCAACAAGATTAATATTAAGAGGTTTTATCTGTACCATATGGATATGTTAGTCCTTATCTGCTCATAGGCACGCATAGTCAAAAAAGGTGCTATTGCATAGGCAAATACCTTGAATCCTTCAAGCGCCAGACCTGTTGCTAAATTTATTAGATTTTGCTCTGCAATACCTACATTGATAAACCTCTGCGGGTATCTATCACGGATCTCATCAAGAGCTGGTGCTCCAAAGTCTGCTGAGAGAAAGAATATATCCTCGTGCTGAGACATCCTTTTGAGCAGACCTTCGATTAGGGCATCTCTCATTGCCTTATTTCTCATTGAGATAATCCCTTTGAATAAGCCTATCTATATCATCGTAATTGACTGCCTTGATGTGACATAGTGGGTCAGTCTCAAGGATGCCAATGCCAATGCCCTTACCCTTGATAGTATTTGCAATAATAACCTTTGGAAGCTTTATATTGCTTGATTACATATCCTTAAAAGTTTGATAAAGAGCCTGTAAGTCATGACCGTCAACCTCGCTTGTATCCCATTTAAAAGCCTTGAATTTGTGAGCTATAGGGTTTATGTCTAAGACATTTCTGCAATAATCAAGCATACACACTTTTGGTTGTTATCTATTATTAATGTCATATTGTCTAATCTGTGGTGTCCAGCAAACATGATTGCCTCCCATACAGCACCTTCATACAACTCACCATCTCCCATTAAAACAAAGACCTTTTCACTTAATACTCTACGCTTCAGAGCCAAAGCAATTCCACAGCCAACACCAAGCCCATGCCCTAAGGAGCCATTGACAGTTTCATAGCCAGGTATTGAACAATCTGGTATATCTCCGAGAATACTGCCATTTTTACCAACTTTGTTGAGATAGCTTTTATCAAAGTAACCTAAATCAGCAAAAATTGGATATAAAGACAAAGAACCATGTGCCTTGCTGACAATAAACCTATCTCTGTGCTCCCAATCAGAAAGCCCTGCTTTATAGCTCAAAATCCCGCCATAGAACAACACAGTGAGAATATCTACGCATGAGAGGCATGATGCTATCCTTGTCCCCTGAGATACCTTAACCTTATGTATCAATAAAGTCTCCTGCCAAAGCCACTGAGACTTTGATTTTAGGTATTCAAGATCAATCATCTGCTTAGATAACACCCTTTTAACTGTATTTTTGCCCTCCAATAATCAAGCAAGTCTTGCATAGTCTGTTCAAAAGGTATTTCAGGTTTCCAGTTTGTGTGATTGGTAAACTTGGTCGTATCGGGCATCTGTAAATCAGCATCAAGAGGTCTGAGGCGAGAAGATTCCGTCTCTACACGGATTCTTTTATAAGTGGATATTGAAATAAGGTAATCAAGCATCTCTCCTACTGTGCATGAAAATGTTCCACCAAATTATAATATTCGCCGAAAATAGGATTTATTGTAACAAGCATATAGTAAGCACGCACAGCATCTCTTACATCTGCCCATGTCCTAAGAGAGTTTAAATTGCCTGTTTTGATCACAGGTGGTATTAGTCCATGTTCTATCATAGCTATTTGTTTTGCAAAGGTAGATTCAGCAAAAATGTCTCCTCTACGTGGTCCAGTATGTGTGAACATCCGAGTGATTAATATTTTTTGCCCATAAGCCTCTGCATGAAACCTCCCAAGCATATCGGCGCCGATTTTAGAAATTGCGTAAGGAGAGGCTGGATGAAAAGAGCATTCTTCATTGATAGGTAGTTTCTCTCTTGGCACTCGACCAAAGACCTCTGAGGATGAACAAACATAGATAATAGGGTCTGTGTCCTTACATTTACGCAATGCCTCAAGTAATCTCGCAGTGCCAAGGATGTTTGTATCTAATGTAGCAATTGGTGATGTGAAACTGGTCTTAGGATAACTTTGTGCAGCAAGGTGAAAGACAAAGTCTGGTTTACATTCGTCAATAGCATTATGAAGGGAAATATAATCACACAAATCACCATAAATGAAAAATACTCTATCTTTTTTATTTGCCCTGACCAAAAGGTGCTCAACATTATCAAGTGGACTTCTCCATCTACACATTCCATAAACGTCCCAATTGGTATTTTCAAGCAAATAATCGGCAAGATGAGAGCCAACCATGCCTGTGATACCTGTGATAAGTGCTTTTATTCTCATGAGATATTAGAATTATATTTGTTGATTTTGTCCATATCCAATAGCAAAAGATAAATAAATAATCTTAAGCATTGTGTTGACACTTGGTTTAAACGGTTTATAGCTATTAAAGGGATTCCACTGTTTTTCATGTAGCCATTCGGGGTGTTGTTTCTTTGATGGGTTCATATATTTTGTTATCGTTAGTTCTGAAATTTTTGTTAGTGAGGCTACCTACCATGATTAATGCTTTGATAAATGTTGATTTAAAATTTATTAATTACCCAAATCCAGCGATAAAAGATGTCATTCCGCACTTGATGGGGAATCCAGTTCCTTAATAAGCTGGATTCCTGCTCCCTGCTTACTACCTGCAGGGACAAGCTTTGCAGGAATGACGAATTTGCTTGTTCTGAAAATATTATCGCTGGATTTGGTAATTACTGTGTTTATAACAACCCTATCTTTTAAAAGTGCTCACTAAGCACTGCATCCTTTGATGAAATTTCTTTTACTGCTGTCTCAAGTTTATTCATCCTAACGACTATATCATTAAAATCTTTATTGGTTATTAGCTCCTTTTGATAAAGTTGGATTTCTCAAAGTTTTATCTATAAATAACTTTCCATTCAGAAATGCTTTGTTGATTTATAATGCCATGTTCTCATTCAATTTCTTTATCATCAAGATTTAATGGGATTAATTTGTCTGAAATTTTTTTGTCTGATTTTAATCCTAAATTTTTTAACTGTATAGCTTGACTTATAACATTTCCTTTCCCTGATTGGAGTTGTTTTAAGGCATTATCATAAGCCGTTTGAGTATCCTTCAATTTATTACCTATCTCTTCAAAGTTTTTTGTAAAGGCAACAAACTTTTCATACAATAATTCACCTCTTTTAACTATTTCCAATGCATTTTTATTCTGCCATTCTTTCCTCCATAAATCAGAAAATAATTTGACACAAGCTATTAGAGTAGAAGGACCAACTAAAAGAATTCTCTTGGAATAAGCGTAATACCATAAATCAGAATCCCCCTGTATTGCTAATAAATATGCAGGTTCTATTGGGATAAACATCATGGTGAAATCTAATGCATCTTTGAGATCATCGTATTTTTTTTTGCTTAATTCGTCAATATGAAGTTTGGTTGCGTTGATATGTTCAGAGAGAAAAATCTTTTGCTCTTCGGTGTTTTCGCTTTCTGAATACTTATTGTATGCAATCAGCGAAACCTTTGAATCAATAATTATTACCCTTTTTTCAGGTAAGTAAACTACTATGTCTGGTCTTTGATTTTTACCTTCATCATCTTTAAATGAGTGTTGAATAAAATACTCTCTGTCTTTTGTTAAGCCTGACGATTCAAGGATTCTCTCCAAAATCACCTCACCCCAGTTTCCCCTTACTTGAGCTTTTCCCTTTAAGGCTGCTGCTAAGTTATTTGCTTCAGTACTTATCTTGTTGGTTTGTTCTATCAAACCTCTTATTCTCTCCTCTAAAGATGTTCGTTGTTTTGTGTCTTCGATGTGGGTTGCTACAATTTTTTCTTTAAATTTATTTATGTCCTCCTTGAGTGGATTTAAAAGAATTTCAACACTTGTTTTATTGATCTCAATGAAATTTTTTGACTTTTCTTCAAAAAGCTTTTTTGCAATACTTTCAAATTGTAAATGTGCCGTTTTTTGAAGTTCTTCTATTTCATTTTTTTGTGTAACAAGTTTTTCTGATAAATGTGTATTGTTTGCTGTCAATGTGCTAACTTGTGCCTTTAATTCAGTTATATTATTTATAAGTCCTTCTATTTGTTTATTTAGCCTATCAATTATCTCATTTTGATTTATAAGTGTTTGAGATATTGATTTGTTATTTGCTGAAAGTTCCGAAATAGTTTCTTTATGGAGATTTATATCATTTTGAAGATTTTTATTTGTATCTCGTTCTATAATTAATTCATTTAATAGTTCTTTTATTTTGCCTTCACAATTTGAAAGATTTGTTTCTAAAAATGTGGCTTTTGATAATAGTTGTGAAACTTCACTTTCTTTTGAGATAAGTTTATCGGAAAGAAGCTCATTTGTCTCTTTAAATGTTTGTGCTTTACTCTCAAACAACCTAAAGTTTGTTACCATTTCATTATGCTTTGCTGATAGTATGTCATACTCATCCCTTGAAATATTCTTTGTTTTGTTAAGTAAATAGAGAATAACATAAGTAATTACAGCACCAAATAAAAACCCTACTATTAAACTTGTTATATCCATTTTTTTATCCTATTATTTTTCCTTGTATGATAGTAGAAATAATTGATAATTTTAAAACTTACTATTCTATTTGAATTTCAATAGGTACTGTCAACTATTTTGTGTAACTTTAAAATAGCGCTTAGTAAGGGCTGTTTCAGGATTTTTATAATCGACAAATTTTATTTATAATTTTGTTGATTTATACATTTAAAACAATGCCTTATGACAAAGCCATAGGAAGTTTTTTTTATAAGGTGTCGTATAAAAATCCTTCATCAGCCCTTACTATCTTACTTGCTGATTTCATTAAGCTTTTAGTTCTATCGCCGATTTTGGTTCCTGTAATTCCTTGATTAAACTTGCAACTTATGCTAATCTTAATTTCCATTGGGTGCTCCTCCTTTGTTATTAGCTTAACAAAATAGGAGTTGCTTATTTAGTGCCTATTTCGTTTTTACACTAAAAAAGTTTACACTATCCCTGCTTATTATTTTTTTATTAGCCATTTCTTTTAAGTTTTTTTTATAAACATAAACTTAACAAACAATTAATTTATATGGAGGGGTCTAAGCTAATGTCTAATTGGCATACAAAAAATCAATCAGAAATATTTGAAACTCTTAAGACTTCACTCAAAGGTCTGTCTGAATCTGATGTGAAGGAGAGGCTAACTCAACATGGTCTTAACCTTTTAAAAGAGAAAAAATCAAAAGGTCCATTTGGACTATTATTTGATCAATTCAAAGACTTCATGATAATCCTACTTGTTATTGCATCAGTCATCTCTGGACTGATTGGTGATATTGTTGATACGGTGGCAATACTGACAATTGTCTTAATTAATGCAATTGTTGGTTTTGTTCAGGAATACAAGGCTGGGAAGGCAATGGAGTCTCTAAAAAAAATGGCTGCAAATCTTGCATCAGTTACAAGAGATGGCAATACAGAGAAGATTGATGCAACCTTGTTAGTTCCAGGTGATATTGTCCACCTTGAAGCAGGTGCAGTTGTTCCTGCTGACATTAGGCTCTTTGAGATGGCACAACTCAAGGTTGATGAATCTGCACTTACAGGTGAATCAGTCCCTTCTGAAAAGGCTATTGATACTCTGAAAGAAATTGATGTCCCACTTGGTGATAGAAAAAATATGGTTTACAAGGGAACAATTGTAAATTATGGCAGGGGAACAGGTGTAGTTGTTGCAACTGGCATGAATACAGAGATTGGAAAAATTGCCTATCTAATCCAAGACAATGAAGATAATAAGACACCACTTCAAAAGAGGCTTGCAGATTTTGGCAAAAAACTTTCTGTATCGGTCATATTAGTCTGCGCCTTATTATTTACTGTAGGCATACTTCGTGGTGAGCCAATTGCACTAATGTTTATGACCGCCTTGACACTGGTTGTTGCTGCTGTTCCTGAGGCACTCCCTGCTGTAGTTACTATATCTTTAGCTCTTTCTGCAAAGATCATGGTTAAGCAAAAAGCACTAATAAGACGACTCCCTGCAGTAGAAACACTCGGTTCTGTAACATATATTTGTTCAGATAAAACTGGCACGCTCACACAAAATAAAATGACCGTTGAGATGCTTTTCGCTGATAATAGATTGATAATATTAAGAGAGGGACTTAATGAAGAAACAAAGAGCAATAATGAGTCTCTCTTTATTGCTCTCTCTATTAGCAATGATGCAGTCTTTAATACGGAAGGAAAGTTGATTGGTGACCCTACTGAAACAGCCCTTGTAGAGATGGCACAAAAATTTGGTTTTTTCAAAAAAGATATTGAAAAGGCTTTCCCGAGGGTAGCAGAAATTCCCTTTGATTCTGATAGAAAAACGATGACCACTATTCATAAATATAAAGATAAGTTTTTAGTAATTACAAAAGGAGCTGTTGATGTAATGCTCACAAAGAGTAAGGACATTATGATAAATGGTATTATCAAGCCAATAGATGAACAAAAACTCTTTGATATTAATGAAGAAATGGCTTCAAATGGATTGAGGGTTTTATGTATTGCTCAAAAATTTTATGACAAAGTTCCTGAGGAACTATCATCTGAATTAATAGAAAATGACCTAACAATAATAGGGCTTATCGGTATTATTGATCCTCCGAGAGAAGAGGTAAAGGATGCTGTTGCTTTATGTAATAATGCAGGGATTAAGACGGTCATGATTACAGGCGATCATCCCGTGACTGCAAAGGCGATTGCCAAAGAAATAGGCATAACAACCTCTGAAAAAGGTGTTTTGACAGGCAAGGATCTAAACACAATAAGTGATGAAGAGTTTATTAATAAATATGTTATTGATACCAGAGTTTATGCAAGGGTTGCACCAGAGCAAAAACTAAAGATAGTAAAAGCATTACAGTCTAAGGGTCAATATGTATCAATGACTGGCGATGGTGTTAATGATGCACCTGCACTAAAAAGGGCAGATATAGGTGTAGCAATGGGGATTACAGGAACAGATGTATCCAAGCAAGCATCAGACATGATACTCCTTGATGATAACTTTGCCACAATAGTAAGGGCAGTCAAAGAGGGTAGAAGGGTCTTTGATGGCATTTTAAAGATGATTCGTTATATATTATCAACCAATTCAGGCGAAATAATGCTTATTTTCTTTGCACCTTTTTTTGGTTTACCACTGCCTTTACTCCCAATCCATATGCTTTGGCTCAATCTGCTTACCGATGGTCTTCCAAGCCTTGCCTTCGCAGGGGGACCTGCTGAACCAGATATAATGAATAGACCACCAAGAGACCCAAAAACCGGGATTTTAACTGGCACTATGGTAGTAAAAATACTCTGGACAGGCTTTTTACTTGCCTCTATCGGATTAATCATACAAGTCTATACAGTTCCTTTTATGCCAAAAGAAAAATGGCAGACCATTCTCTTTACTTTCATGTGCTTTGCAGAACTTGGTGCAGCCCTTGCACTTATCAGCGAGAAGAAATCCTTCTTTTCTTTGAAATTTAGAGAAATGAAATTTATGCTCACTGCAGTTGGAGCGACATTATTACTTCAAGTTGCGATAATTTATATTCCCTTTTTCAATCCTATTTTTAAGACTACCCCTCTGACTTTAAACGAATTCCTTATAACCTGTGCACTTTCAACAGTCTTGTTTATAGCAATTGAGATAGAAAAACTAATTAGAAAAGGTTGGTGTGCTAATAGAAATTGTTAATAATAAATAGGGCTTATTTTATGCCTTTTAGCCCTATTTTATTAACCAGTTAATTCATCAACTTATAATATTATTCATCTCTTTTTGAACAGTTGGAAATTTTGTGATGTCTGTATGAGGCAAAAAGAGAGCAGACACATAATCATCCATAAAGCCCTTCATAACAGAGAGTTCGAGATAAGTCATCTTTGATGCTATCTCCTCAGCCTCTTTTATCAAATTAGTTGAAAGGAGACAAAGATAAGCACCTGTTGCAGATGTATTACCCATAAAGCGATACCTTTCGATTTCAATATCAGGTAACATTCCTATTATAATCGCCTTTTTAATATCTATGTAACTGCCAAAACCACCAGCTATATAGACCGTCTGTATTGCATCAATGGCTAAACCTATTTCGTTTAATATGGTCATAATACCTGCATATATTGCTGCCTTTGCCCTAATTAGATTGTCTATATCTACCTCTGTAAGAACAATGTCCCTGCCACCAGCAGAGTCATAATAAAAGACATATTCATAGCCTTCTTGACCAATTCTAATCCTCTTTGATTTTTCTGGTATGAATTTACCCTTTTGATTTATCAATCCAGTTATGAACATTCCTGCAAGAGCATCAATCATTCCACTACCACATATGCCAAGAGGTGTTACATCCCCAATCACTTTAAGGGTTGGTTCAAGGCTTTTAATATCAAATGTGACAGACTCAATTGCTCCTTGTATTGCCCTCATTCCAGAACTTATGCCACTACCTTCAAAACATGGTCCTGCAGAGCATGCAGCGGTCATTAGCCATTCATTGTTGCCGATTGCTACCTCACCATTTGTGCCAATATCCATAAAAAGCGCAATCTCTGCCCTTCTGTGCATCTTTGTAGCAAGGACACCTGATACAATATCCCCACCTACATAACTTGCCACACAAGGCATTGTATATACAGGAGCCTGTTGGTTGACTGATAGTCTTGCAAAGGATGCACGCCACAGAGGAAATCTATTGACTGTTGGTATATAGGGTTCCTCTCGTATATAAGCAGGGGTAAGACCCCAAAAAAGATGTACCATTGTAGTATTTCCAGAGATTACTACTGAGTCTAACTCACAAACCTTTATACTATGTCTTTCCTTGAAAGCAGTTATAATATTATTAATATCTTCAATTACTGCATCACGAAGCTCTTGCAAACCGTCACCTTCAGTGGCATGGACAATCCTTGTAATAACATCATCGCCATATCGTATTTGAGAATTATAAGTCGAGCCTGTATCAATCACTGTCCCTTTAATAATATCTACCAAATAAACAACTATTGTTGTAGTACCAATATCTATGGCAAGACCAAATCTACGATGACAATATTCCTTAGATGTAATAAATATTGCTTCTCTAATGCCATCAGGGAAATTAGTGTAATTTATATCAATCTCCCAATTAGACATTCTCAAAATATCTGCCATAGATAAAACAAATCCATGAGAATATCTAATTGGCGTAAGACCCAATTCATTAAGGGTTCTGTTGAGTCTTTCAAGGTCGCTTATGTTGTCTGATATATTTGGTGGTGGAAGTTTGATAGACTTTCTTATGACAAAAGGCATTATTGGTGAATCAAAAGACTTAAAATATTCATACAAATCCTTTGATTTTTCTTGTGCAATCTTATCACCTACTACAAGCCTTGAGAGTTTTGGTATCTCAATAAGGATATCATCCTTTGGATAGGTCTTGCAGGCAAGCACAGTCCTTTGCTCCCTCTCTTTTGTTGTGAGTTTACCATAAGAAATCGCATCATATTGACCACTTAACACATTAACCTTACACTTCCCACAAAAACCCTTACCACCACAGGATGAAGTGATAAATACTCCAGCCTTTTTTAATGCAGAATATATATCCTGTCCTTGAGTCAGTTCTATCTCTTCATTGGAACTTAGAAACAGCTTCATCTTGCCCTCCTTTTATAACCGATTTGATAATATTCAAAACCCATCTTTTTCATTGTATTATCATCATAGAGGTTTCTTCCATCGAAGATAACTGGCCCTTTTAGTAAAGTTTTTATCTCCATAAAGTCAGGGCTGCGAAACTCCTTCCATTCTGTCACTATAATCAAGGCATCTGCAGATTTAAGGGCTTCATATTTTGTATCAGCATAAGATATATTTTTTACATCTTTAAGCCAGTAACTTTTTGCTATCTCCATTGCTTTTGGGTCATAGGCTGTAATGAGAGCACCATTATCTAATAAGTCTTTTATTACAGTTAATGAAGCAGATTCTCGCATATCATCAGTCTCAGGTTTAAAACTTAATCCCCAAAGGGCAAATCTCATATCTTTAATAATTTTGTATCTATCCTTAATCATCTCATAGAGCTTGTGTTTCTGTTCTTCATTGACCTTTCTTACAGCCTCAAGTATTCTTGCTTTGTAGCCATAATCAAGGGCGGTCTTCTCCAGTGCCTTAAGATCCTTTGGAAAGCAACTGCCTCCAAATCCACAACCAGGATAGATGAAGTGATAACCAATCCTTCTATCACTGCCAAGCCCTACCCTCACCTTATTAATATCTGCACCTACTCTCTCGCATATATTAGCCATCTCATTCATAAAAGAAATCCTTGTTGCAAGCATAGCATTTGCAGCATACTTGGTCATCTCTGCACTCCTAACATCCATACTGATAAACCTTTCGTGGTTTCTTGTAAAAGGGGCATAGAGTTCCTTAAATTTTGCAAAGCTTTCCTCGCTTTCTGCACCAACTATGACCCTGTCAGGCTTTAGAAAATCATTTATGGCATCACCTTCTTTTAGAAATTCTGGATTACTGACCACATCAAAGGTTATCTTAAGGGCTCTCTTATCAAGACAATCTTGAACAATACCCCTAACCATGTCTGCCGTCCCAACTGGAACTGTTGATTTATTTGCAATTATCAAGGTATTTTCCATAAACTCACCTATACTTTTTGCTGCACTTCTTACATATTTCATATCTGCACTACCATCTTCACCTTGTGGGGTACCTACTGCTATAAATACTATCTCGCAATCCTTGATGGCAGTTTTTAAATCAGTGGTGAAATGTATGGTCTTTTTTTGTATATTATCTTTAAGTAAACCTTCCAATCCATGCTCGTAAATGGTTGTTTTTCCCTTTTTAAGTGTCTCTATCTTGACCTCATCAATATCAACACAAACAACCTTATTCCCCATCCCTGCAAAACAAACACCTGTCACAAGACCTACATATCCAGTTCCAATTATTGTTAATCTCATTTATTTATCTCCTTCCTCTAATAAACTATCATAAAGTTTTAATCCCTCTAAATGCTTATCTGTGAGGTCATAGTCAAGTTTGTTCCAATATTCAATGATTTCTTCTTGGGTCATAAATTGCTTTAGTGGTGTCAGTGATGCTAAATCTCTAATATTAGTCAGTGCAATATCTTTTGCCTTGTCAAGATTACTCTTAAAGTTATTAAAGATTTTGACCTTTTCACCAAAAATATTGTCTTTCCTAACAATCCAGAGGGCAAAGACAAAGGGTAATCCTGTATGTTCATACCATAATTCCCCAAGGTCATAGATTTTATAACCCCTATTTTCGACCTTTAATTGCAGTAAGGCATCGTCTCCAATGAGCAAAAAAGGATTATTACCTCTTTGAGGTGTTGATGATTCTACAAGTTTGAGTCTCACATTATAAAATCTTCTGCTAATGACCTTAAGCAGTCCAATGGATGTTGCAGACTGATTTGTCACCTGAACTATTTCACCATCCATTTGAGAAAGTAACTTTTGGGTAAAGAGAAAGATACTTCCCGCCTTACCCCTTGAGCTTATAGAATGTCCTGATATATAAGTGTAAAGGTCTTTGTGATTTAAGTATTCAATAGAAGAAGATGGACTTAAATCTATCTCTCCGTTTCTTAATAATTTGTTTAACATTGAAGGGACACCGTCAACAAAATGAAAATCACTACAATCAAAATCCCTTTCAAGAATGTAAAAAATAGGAAAGAGATTGCCAAAGGGTATCCTGCCCACCTTTAATCTTTTCATCCCTTAACTACCCCAAGTGGTCTCATCTTGGCAACCTTGCGAGATATGCCTGCATTATTGACTACATTGACTACCTGCGAGATGTCTTTATAGGCATCGGGCATCTCCTCAGCAATAGTTTCCTTCCCTGATGCCATTACAATTATTCCTTTTTGTTCTAACTCACTTAATATAGACCGCCCCTTAGCATTCTTTATCGCCTGCCCCCTTGACATCTTTCGCCCTGCACCATGAGATGTTGAACCAAAGGTCTGTCTCATAGCCTCATCAGTGCCAATTAAAAGATAAGAAGCCCTTCCCATATCACCAGGTAGTATGACTGGTTGTCCATAACTTTTATATCTATCAGGTAATTCTGGATGTCTTGGATTAAAAGCCCTTGTGGCACCTTTACGATGGATTATTAGTTCACATCTCTTACCATTTATAATGTGTCTCTCTATCTTGGCAATGTTATGGGCAACATCATATATTAAGTTCATTGAGAGTGAACGGGGTGAAATTTTTAACACATCAATAAAGACCTCCCTTGTCCAGTGCATAATAATCTGTCTATTTGCCCAGGCATAATTTGCAGCAGCCTTCATAGCATTAAAATAATCCTGACCCTCCGGTGATTTAAAGGGGGCACATGACAATTCCTTATCCCTCAGTTCATAACCATATTTCTTTGATGCCGATTTCATTATATCAATAAAATCAGTGCATATTTGATGTCCAAATCCCCTTGAACCAGTATGGATCATTACAGTTATCTGCCCTTTGTATATGCCAAAGACATCGGCAATATGAGGTTCGTAAACCTCCACCACCTCTTGAATCTCCAAAAAGTGATTACCAGAGCCAAGTGTTCCCTGTTGATTTCTTCCCCTTTCATAGGCTTTTTTAGATATTGCAGAGCCATCAACACCTTCTAAGCAACCACCAGACTCAATATATTCAAGATCAGAGGCATCTCCAAAAGCTCTTTTTACAGCCCATTGAGCACCACCAGTAACAAGTTTCTTTTCATCATCAGGCCCTAATTTCAACCTGCCTTTAGAACCAACTCCAGAGGGAATTTCTCTATATAAACCAATTACAAGTTCTTTGAGCTTTTTATCTATATGGTGCCTAAAGAGTTCTGTTCTCAATAACCTTACACCACAATTGATGTCATAACCTACGCCACCAGGCGAAATGATGCCATTCTTAATGTCAAAGCCAGCTACACCACCAATTGGGAAGCCATATCCAGAATGAATGTCAGACATAGCAATGGCATCACCAATAATACCCGGTAATGATGCAACATTTGCGATCTGCTCAATGGATTCCTTTTCAAGATCCTTTTCAAGGGTTTCATCAACATAGATAATGCCCTTTGTATTCATACCGGGCTTGTAATCCTGTGGCACTTCTAATCGGTAAGCATCAAGTCTTCTTAATTTCTCAAGCATGGAGTTTATATTAACTTAAAGATTAGCCTTTAGACTACCTTTTTTTAAAAAATCTCAAGGTAATCTCAAAAGTTTCATGAAAAAATGATAACAAATTAAACCACAGAGTTCACAGAGGAAATCTCTGAGAACTCAAGTTAATTTTAAATCTTGTTCACTGTGGTTAATTTTTGACAATACTCTTTTGAAAAGACTGTTTAAAAAAATGCTTAAATTTGCAATTTAATTATCCCTTTTTAGTTCATCTACTCTAACTATCTCTCCCATAGATAAAGCCCTGTCTCACTATCCATATTTCTCTTAAAAGAACCGCCGTGAAAAGGGACAATATTATATTCCAATGCATAAACCATACTTCCACTATATAGATGTCCCCCAATGACACTATAATCCTTTCTTGAAAGGACTATGTGTAAATGACAAAAAGGCATATCATCTTTAAGCGATATATTGCCCATGAGAGATAAAATCTCCATTGGTTCGTTAAATTCCCTTTCTTCATATCTCTTCAGTTCTTGGTCAAAATAACCAATCTTTGCCTTTGAGATCGCACCAATAGCGGTTATTACACCTGCGACGATATGATTTTGGGTAATTACCTTCGTAAGGGCTTCCATAATGTCATCACCCTTGTTTAGACGCCCTTGTAAGACCTCATTAAAGATAAACTTTTTCACTTTAGACCTCCTATATTATTAATTCAACTGTATGAAAAACCTTGATAGGTGAGTTCGTTTTATCTAAGCCACCCCTTATCTGCATCACGCAGCCTGGGCAGTCCATAACAACTGTTTGCACACCTGTATCTATGATGTTCTTTAATTTCCTTGCAAGTATGGGTTTAGATATCTCTGGAAACTTTAGAGAATACGAGCCTCCCATACCACAGCATATATCACACTCTGCCATCTCCTTTATCTCAAAGCCTCTAATCCTTAACAATTCCCTCGGCTCTTCGGTCACATTTAACGACCTCTTGAGATGACAGGAGTCATGATAGGTGACTATTGTTGCATCTTTTGATTTGTCAATCTTTAGTGAACCTTCATTATGAAGCCTTTTGATAAAAGACGATATATCCACAACCTTATCTTTAACATATTTTGCCTTGTGCGTATAGTCAGTATCTTTGAGCATGGAAAAGAAGTCATGTTTGAGGGCAAATGTGCATGTAGGGCAGGCAGAGACAATATAAGCAGGGTCATCTTGAACTAAGGCATCAATATTATCCCGTGCATTTTGCATGGCTGTCTCATAGTCTCCACTATATCGTGCAGGCGCTCCGCAACAGGTCTGTCCCTTTGGGAAAGTTACCCTATATCCCGCCTTGTTTAATATCCTTATGATTGCCTCTCCCATTTCTGAATAGGCAAAATCAATGAGACAACCAACATAGAAGGTTACTTTTTTAGCTGAATTTAGCTGGCTTATCTTTTCAAATTTGTCTCTAAACGGTGTTTCTGCTATGGCAGGCAGTGACCTAAATTCAGAAAGTTCACTCAAAAACATGGGCAGATGCCTGATGAAGCCATCTTTGCTAAAAGGCTTTTGAGCAAGTGATGCAAGCCTGAGCATGTTGTGAAAGACCTTTCTGTTATTGACAATCTTAAAGACTGCCTTTTGAGAAAAGGGCAAGCCTTCTTCTTTGGTAAGCCTTCTCCTAATCTCAAGTATGAGTGCAGGGATGTCTATCTTTGCAGGACAGACATCTT
>OGCL01001964.1_pt1 | contig 15815 bp, 10 predicted proteins | sample 1570041 | NCBI WGS metagenome assembly OGCL01 (sample SAMN06266162, study PRJEB24511) | hot springs metagenome | isolation source: Hot spring water | place: South Africa: Limpopo | collected 2015-06-22
TTCTACTGTTTATACAGCTCCTATAAATAATGATGGTACATTAGGTACTTGGACTACAGGAACATCTTTACCTGGACCATTAGCTAATTCATCAGCTATAGTTACTAAAAATAGAGTATATTTATTAGGTGGATCTAATGTTTATACAGCTCCTATAAATAATGATGGTACATTAGGTACTTGGACCACAGGAACATCTCTACCTGTACCATTAGAAAATTCACGAGCTATAGTAACTAAAAATAGAGTATATTTATTAGGTGGATATAATACAAATAATGTTTATACAGCCCTTATAAATAATGATGGTGTATTAGGTACTTGGACTACAGGACCCTCTTTACCATTTTCAATAACTGATTTACAAATTATAGTTATTAAAAATAAAGTATATTTATTAGGTTATTTTGATGTTTCATATTGGTATTCTTTTAATTATTTATCTCCTATACTTTCAGCTTCTATAAATAATAACGGTACATTAAATACCTGGTCTATAGACTCATTTCCACCCTTAAATTTTTACTCCTTTCAAGTTATAGTTACTAAAAATAGAATTTATATATTAGGCGGAAGTAATAATCATTATGACTCTAATACTTATATGGCGCCTATAAATAATGACGGAACATTAGGTACTTGGACTACAGGACCTTCTCTACCTGGACCATTAAATTCTTCACAGGCCATAATTACTAAAAATAGAGTATATTTATTAGGTGGATATGATAATAATGGTTTTACTTCTACTGTTTATACAGCTCCTATATTAGGTGGTTTAAATGATTATTCATCTTATTATGATAGTACATATATACATACTAATCCTATTAATTTTGGATTACCTGATATGACTAATGATTTAGATTCCTTTAGTTTTATTAAATATTAAATTAATTTCAGTAGGAGGAATATTCCTCCTACTGAAAAAAAATACTATTTTTTTATAAAATTTTCTGATTTTATTTTTTATAGGTCTTTAATATGAAAATAATAAATAAAGTTTTTTCTTTTATAGATATATATACAAATAATTATATATTAGATAATATTAATTTAATAAAATCTATAGTAATAAAAAATGATAGTGAGGCTAAACTTTATAATGATTATATAAATTTTAAGTATTCTTCTCATACTATAAATTTAACAGATAAATTTACATGGAGATATTATAAACATTTAAATGCTGAATATCATGATATAGATACTCCTATTTATATTAACTCTTTAGATAATAATACAAATATATTATTAAATAAAACTAATATGCAAATACACTTAAAAACTCATAAAGAATTACTTAAATTTGGTCATTTTTATTATAATATAGTTTCTAAATATCCAGAACAAGAACTTCTTATTCGTTCAATAATAACAAATACTAAATTTAAAAATATACAAGATATTATAAATGCTTCTGATTTTACTATTATATCTTATAATGATAATTTAATAGAAGAATATGAAAAAGATATTATTTATGAATTACAGCAATATATAGATAATTATAAAGTTTCTAAACTTATTCCTTATTATCAATTAGCAGATGATTTATTTTTAGTTTCTCAATATAATATATTTTATCAATATCTTTTTACTAAACTTCTTACTATAAGACTTAAAAATGCAAAAACTTTAAAGGCTCATAGCTATCATATATATAATTATCTTGCCTCTTATCATAAATTAAATAAATATATTAATTATTTAACTAAATCACAATTATATTTTTTATATCGTAATTTATCATATATAAATAATCATGTAGGAAGAAATAATATTTTTAGAATTCTTATAGATAAATTATTTACAGAAAGAAATATTTCTTTAGTAAATTATAGATATAATTCTTTAAATACTATAGATAATAATAAATTACCTAATTATCATTTTAATCAATATTTATTAAATAATAAAAATTTACCTTATTCTATAAATAATTTTACTTTAGAAGATATTAAAGATAAAGAATATAAATTAGCGCCAGGTAATTTAAAAGAATATAACTATTCTATAAATAAAATAGATTCTAAATTTAAATATTCTCTTTATAATAATTTATTAACTAAAAATTTAGAAACTTCTATTATTGATAATACAGATACAGTTAAATATAAACTTATTCCTACTTTAATAGATTATTTAGCTTATTTAATAAAAAATAATCTTATAGATTTTATTATTACAATAAATAATCCAGTGGTAAATAAAAATATTACTTTAAATATTAAAGATTCATTTAAATTATTTATTTATTTATTATATAAAAAAAATAATATAGAAATAACAGAATTTCCAGAATATACTATAAAAAGAGTTTATAAACCTATACTTCCTTCTAATGATTTACTTTTACAAGATAATTATAGAAATTTTTATTTTTATAATAATTTATTAAATCAAATTAAAATAAAGATTCCTTTATATAATTTTATATCAACAAGTTATAGTTTTTATAATTTTATATTTTCTATTTATAATTTTAATATAGGTTTATGGTTATTATTATGTAATTTTTCTCATATAGATAATGAAGGTCAATTTACTAAAATAATAGATAAATTACATACTTCTGATTCTTTACATTTTACAGACGAAACAGTAAATCATTTTTTAACTAGAATAGGTTTAGAAAGTTTTACTTCTTATGATGGTTATATATTAGAACCTTTAATTTATAATATTCTTAATGAAATATTTGATAATAGATTAGATATATTAAATAATTATAAATATATTCAAAAAGCTTTAATAGAAATATTTAAAAAATTTAATAGTTATACAGTACAATTAATAGATGAATATTTTGTTAATAATGTTTTATTAACTGGACAAAAAGATTGTAGATATGGTATAAATAATTCTAAGTTTGCTAAATTATATTTTTATGATATTTATAATTTAAATGTAGAATTATTTTTTATTAGTAAAAAATATTATAATATAGAATTTAAAGAACAATTAAAATTATCTAGTTTAATAACTTTATATAGACATATTTCTCTTAATGAATCTATTACTTTAAGTTTAAAAAATATAAGAAATATTATTATTCCTATAACTAAAAATAAAATACTTGATTTTAATATTACTCTAACTCCAGTTGAACCTATAAATAATGATACTTTATTATTTTTAGCAAATCATTAATTTTTTCTTTAATTTAAATATTTTTTGATATTATTTTTTTCTAATAAATAGGAATTTTAATATGGCAATTGAAACTGTAACAAGAACTATATATTCTGCTCATATTTCAACTTGTAAATTATTAAATAAACCATTTTCAATTTTACCAAATAGTACATTAAATCAAAAATTTTCTTTGTTTAATTCTGAAGTACCAAATAGTAATGAATATCCAAGATTAGGATATATTGCTATTGGAAATAAAGGAAGTAGTTATGAAACTACTTCAAGTGGTTATATTCTAACAACTCCTATTCCACATAGTCCAAGACATGCTTCTTTATATAATCACATTCCTTTTTTAATTAGACCTATAAATAATGATATTTCAAATACAGAAAGAGCTAAATATCGTTTAAGAGTACCTATTTCTATAGGTAATAATAATTATATTGCTTATTATTTAAGAGTATTAAATTTAAATTCTGTTACACCTGTTGTACAAATTAGAAATGTAAATAATGGTGTAATTACTACAAATACTTTTACATCTACTTCAAGTGATTTATCTCCAACACCTCCAAATTTAAGTAATATTAATTTAAATAATCCATCTGGAGATTATTTAGTAAGTAGTGCTTTAGTAAATTTTGTTTTATCTACAAATGATATATTAAATATTAGACAAGCCTGTCAACTTTTATATGGTGATGAGAGATATGCAGTTATTAATGAAATTGCATTAGTTACTGGCATAGATAGAATTTTAACTGGAAATATAGGTAGTTCTGGTACAATTAATTATACTGAATGTATTGCTACTCAAATAGCTTCATTTATTTCAAGTGAAATGTATATTCTTACTGAAAATAATCAAGAACTTTCTATACAACTTGATCTTGGTTCAGTTGAACCTTTACTTTTTTAATTAAACTAAGTAACCAGAAAGATTAAATTCTTTCTGGTTACTTTTTTTTATTTTAGTAAATAGTTTAGCTACATATATAGTATATATAAGTAATAATATTTTTTTAGAAAGGAGAAAAATCTTGTCAAAAGTAACTTTAAATTTAAATGTAAGAGATATTTTTAATTCATTTATTTATGATATTTTTAATTTACCAGAAAACTATTTTAATGTAATTTATGAAGATAATGTTATAGTTAAAGAACATAAAAGACATATTTTATTTAATAAAGTATGCTGGGAATTATTTACTTTATATTCAAATACTCCTATTATTTCTACATTAACTATAAAAGCATTATTAGAAAAAGAAAATTATAATGCAGAAACACATGTAAAATTATTAGAAAAAATTTTTAAACATATATGCAATGTAAATAATATAGTTACGTATGAACAAAAAGAACCTTTACTTAGATTAGTATATAAAGCAATTAATAATATTTATAATATTATTATCTGTGGTAATTTAAAATCTGCATTTACTATTGATGCAATAGATTTTGTAAATGTAGTAGAAAATGAAGAAATAAAGAAAATTCATGCAAATATTAAATCTACTCCAGAAAGTATTGAAGATTCTTATAGAAAAATAAAGAAAACACTTCTTTTTGATTTAGATTCGAATAATAATTTTGTAAAAGCCTATAGATCAAAAGCTATTAATGAAAATCAAGCAAATCAATGTATAGGACCAAGAGGATTTGTAAGTGATATTGATAAAACAGTATATAAAAATCCAGTAAAAGGTGGTTTTATTCGTGGTTTAAATAATTTATATGAACTTATTGTAGAATCAAAAACAGCAGCAAAATCTCTTTATAATAATGAAAATTCTGTAAAAATATCTGAATATATTTCAAGAAGATTTAATTTACTTGCTATGAGTGTATTTAATATTGAAATAGGAGATTGTGGTTCAACAGAGTATTTTGAATTATTAGTTACAACAGATAATATATTAAGTTTAAAGGGTAAATATTATTTAGATAAGAATAATACTTTAAAAATATTTGAAGGAAATGAAGAGCATTTAATAAATAATCTTATTCAAATAAGAACTACTTTAGGATGTAAACTTCATGATCATCATAAAGTTTGTAGTACTTGTTTTGGTGATTTATCTCATAATTTTCCATTAAATAGTAATATTGGCTATATTACTACAGCATATTTAATGGAGAAAAGTAGTCAGTCTATTTTATCTACTAAACATTTAACACATAGTGTTAAAAAGACAGTTATTCAATTAGAAGGAATAGCAAATAAATATTTTTATACAGATGAAGAAAATAATATTTATTTTAATCCTGAATTTGATTTAACTAATTTTGCTATTATTTTAAATTCAAATAAACTAAAAAAATTAGTAGATATATTTAATACACAAAATAGAAATATTTCTTTAAATAAAATAGGTGAACTTGAAGAAGTCTATTTAAAAAGAATTACAGATGGAGCTATAGAATCTGTAAATATTTCCTATAGAGATAGAAATTCTATAATTACTAAATATTTTCTTGATTATATTAAAAAATATAGACCAGAATCAGATGCAAAGGGTAATTTTATTATATATTTAAAAAATTTTGATAAAAGTCATGCAATATTTCATTGTCCATTAAAAGAAACAAATGTTCTTGCTTTTGTAAATAAACTTGCAAGTTTAGTTGAGACTTCAAATAAAAATAATAATAATCCATATGAAAAATTAAGTTTAGTATTTAATCATGTATTAACTCAATTTAAAATTAATTTAGCTATATTGGAAATACTAATATATGCTACAACTATTAAAAATTCTTATACTAAAGATTTTAGAATGGGTAGAAATAGTCATCATGTTGTTTGTGTAAATAAACAACAATTATTTTCAGAAAGAGATTTTAGTGCTTTATTTCCATTTGAAGGTCAAATATTTATTCTTAATGAAATACATGAAACAGACAATATTTATAGACCAAATCATCCTTTTAGTGTTTTATTTGATCCAAATAAAGTATTAGATTTAAAAAATAAATAAAATGAATATATTTGCAGTTGATTTAAATCCTCAAAAAGCTGCAATGCATCTTCATAATAAACATATTATTAAAATGATATTAGAATCGGCTCAAATGTTATGTACTACTCAAAGATTATTTGGAAATTCAAATTTTAATTTATATAATATTGCTTTTGTTAATCATCCGTGTACTATTTGGGTTAGAACTACACAACAAAATTATAATTGGTTATTTTTACATTTTATTTCTTTATTAGAAGAATATAAATATAGATATAATAAAATACATTCATGTGAAAGATTAATAAAATATTTAGTTTATGCACCAATTGAAATGTACTCTTATGGATTAACACCATTTGCAAAAGCAATGCCAGAAAAATATAAAGTATATGATTCAGTACAATCATATAGAAATTATTATATAAATGAAAAAATACAAAATAATTTTTGGAAAAAAAGAAGATATGAATTAGATAATTGGTTATTAGAACATTTAAAATTAGAACAATTTAATTAAAAAAAAGAAGCCTTTTTATAAGGCTTCTTTTTTTATTTTTTTTAATAAATATTTTAGTTATATATATAATAATTAATATAGTTTTAAAAGGAAACTTTTTATGGCAACAATAGTTACATTTTATAATTTATCAGTATCTATAAAAACAGATAATGCAAATTTTTCTTTTGCATTAAAAGATTTTATTTTTAAATACTATACTTCTAAAAATTTAAAATTTATAGGTAAGAATAAAGTATCTGATTATAAAATGTATTATTCAAAACTTAAAAATCATAATGTTTTCTTTTTTCATACAAGACAATTTATACATTTATGGAATTATTTAAAAACTAATAATATTATTATTCCACAAATAACTAAAATAGATAAAAGAGAATATAATATAGAAAAAGTAGATTATAAAGTAAAAGAAAATTGGAAATTAAGAGAGGATCAACAACCTGTATTTGATTTTATTTTAAATCATAATAATGAGTCTGTTTTAATACCTCTTCCAACAGGAAGTGGAAAAACAGTTATTTCTTTAATGTCTTTAGCAGCAATAAAAAATAAAATAGGAATTATTATTCTTCCTATTTATATAGATAAATGGGTAAATGATATTTTAAATATTTTTAAAATCTCTATAAATGATATTTTAGTAGTACAAGGATCAAAGTCATTAAAAACTTTAATAGAATTAGCAAAAACAGAATCTTTAGATAGTAAAATTATTATTTTTTCAAGTAGAACATTACAAGAATTTATTACCTATTATGAAGAAAAACCAGAAGAAGTAATAGAACTATATGGTATAGAACCTATTGAATTATTTCCTCTTCTTAATTTGGGTTCTTTACTTATAGATGAACAACATCAACATTTTCATGCTATTTTTAAAATACTTCTTCATTGTAATGTAAAATTTCATTTAGCATTAACTGCTACTTTATTATCAGATGACTATGTAGTAAAAAGAATGCATAATATTGTTTTTAAAAAAGAAAATATATATAATAATATTAAACTAAGTAAATATATAGATGTTTATGCAGTACATTATAGTATAAATCCTAATTTTCTTAAATTTATAAAAACAACTAATTATGGTTCAAGTAACTATAGTCATATAGCTTTTGAACAATCTATAGTAAAAAAGGATTTCTTATTAGAAAAATATATAAATTTAATTTTAAATACTATAGATGATTATTATATAGAAGATTATAAAGAAGATGATAAATTACTTATATTTGTAAGTACAGTAAATTTTGCTACAATATTAGTAGAAAAAATAAAAAATCATATTCCTGAATTAATAGTAAATAGATATTGTCAAGAAGATTCATATGAAAATTTAATATCTAGTCATATTATAGTATCTACTATAATTAGTGCTGGCACTGCTGTAGATATTCCTAACTTAAGAGTAGTTATACAAACAGTATCCATTTCTTCTTCAGTATCTAATATTCAAACATTAGGTAGATTAAGAAAGTTAAATAATAAAAGAGATGTAAAATTTATTTATTTATATTCTGGAAATATTAGTAAACAAAAAGAATATCATTTAAAAAGAATGGATATGTTTAAAGAAAGAGTAGCTACAATTTCTTTAAGATCAAGTAGAATAAATTTAAACTAACTAATGAATTATTATTATAAATATAAAAATTATTTATTTAAAAATTCAATAAAACAATAGGAGAACTAAAATGCCAAATAAACAATTAGAAGTATTAGCTAAAAAGGCAGGTAAAACTATAACAGAAGCAGAAAATTGTTGGGAAAAAGCAAAAAAACAAGCAGATAAAATATTTAAAAAACAAGATAATTCATATTGGGCTTTTGTAATGTCAAAAACAAAAGAATGCCTTAATTTAAATTCTGTAAAAACTGAATCTTTAAAAAATTGGTAATATTTTAATATATTATTTAATTTTAGGAAAAAATTTTTTAATTTTATAAAAGGAGTTTAAAATGTTTGAAAATACCACTGAAAGCTTTGGTAAACCATGGAAGTATAGATATGATCTTATTAATAAAGATATTTCGAATGACTGGAGAGAAGAATTACCTCTTTTAAATCCATTAATTAATTTTTCAGTTGCTAAAATTAAAAATAAAATATTTATAATAGGTGGATATAATGGTGACGAATATACATCTAATGTATATTCATATAAAATTAATAAAAATGGAAGATTAACACAATATAAATCTGAAATATCTTTACCTAGTATAAAAAATAATATACAAGCAATATTAGTTAAAAATAAAATATTTTTAATAGGAGGATATAATGGACATGAATATAATTATTATTACTATAATTGTGATATTTTCATTGGCACAATAAATAATAATGGAAATATAAAAAAATGGGATAAATCTTTATCATTACCATTTAGTTTATATGGTTCACAAGTTATTAATATAAAAGATAAAATTAATATAATTGGTGGCTCTTATTCTATGGATATTTTAAATCATATGTCATTTTTTACTCTAAATGAAAATAATATAATAAAAAATTATTATATTTATAAAAAATATTTATGTGAATTAGTATCTAATGCACAAATAATTGTATTTAAAAATAATATACTTTTATTAGGTGGATTTAATAAAAATGATGAGTATGTTGATACTATTCAAACTAGTAAAATAAATGATGAAGGAGAAATATTATATTGGCATTATGGCCCAAGATTACCAATAAAATTAGGTAGATTTCAAGCTATAATATTAGGAAATAAAATTTTTATATTAGGAGGATGTACTAATAATAATGAAAAACTTTCTACTATTTATATGTCTACCATTAATGAAGATGGTACATTAAATGAATTTATAGAACATTCATATTTACCACAATCTTTATCTGATTTTAAAGCTATTATTACTGATAATAGATTATATATTATAGGTGGTATAAATAGAAATAAAAAAATTTCAAATAAAATATATTCAACAGCTATAATATAACAATTAAAAAAAATATAATTATATATTTAATAACTGTAATGATTTTAAGGAGAAATAAGGAGAAATAAATTGAAAATTAAGCCTTTTACAAACATGAATAAAGTTACTAATAATTCTATTATAACTATTGGAAATGGTATACCATGGCAACAACAATATGATATAAATATTGAACAAAAAGGAGCTATTAGTGGATGGACTATAAATTCTTATTTACCTGAAGCATTACTTGGACCATCAGTTATAGTCACTAAAAATAAAGTACACTTATTAGGAGGTTTAAAAAATTATTCTTCTAATGGTATTAATTTTAAAGGTTATACATCATCTTTAAATGATGACGGTTCATTAGGTATTTGGACCAAAGGTCCAGAATTACCTTTTCCATTAGATCATTCAAAACCCATAGTTTATAAAAATAAAGTTTATTTATTAGGCGGATATTCTTATAATAATAATATTCATTATATTTGCGATAACGGTTATCTTTTCGCTATTTTTGCGGCTTCAATAGATAATGATGGTATGTTAGGAAATTGGGAAATAGTAGGGTTTCTACCCGAACCAATGCAAGATATAGAAGCTATAATTGTTAAAGATAAGTTATATATATTAGGTGGATATAATCGTAAATTAAGAAATTTCTTTACTTATATAGGTTCTATAGATAATAATGGTAAAATATACAGTTGGATTAAAGGGCCAACTTTATCTAATATAACAAAATGTAATCAAATTGTAGTTATTAAAAATAGAATATATTTATTAGGTGGCTGGCATTCATATAGATCTGAATATAGTTCTATTATTTATACAACTACTATAAATGATGATGGTACATTAAATAGTTGGATTGAATCAGGAACATTACCAGTAGCATTAACTGATTCACAAACTATAGTTACTAGAAATAATGTATATTTATTAGGTGGAAATACTGAAGATGGTCCTATTTCTACTATTTATGTAGCTCCTATAGATCATGATGGAAAAATAGGTAAATGGTCTAAAAAAGGATCTTTATCTATGCCATTATTTCTTTCAAAAGCTATAATCACTAAAAATAAAATACATTTATTGGGAGGAAGAAATACTCACTTTGAAAATACTTCTGATATTTATACAGCCTCTATATCAGGAGGTTTAAATGATTATTCATCTTATTATAGTTAAATAGTTTATAAAACTTATTATACTCTTTATGAGGAAAAAATAAAAATACTGAATTACTTTAAGAGTATAGATATTAGGCATAAGCTTAGGTTAAAAAATACTTTAAATAAATTTAAATATAACCAGAAGGAAATTAATCCTTCTGGTTATATATTTTTTTTAAAAAAATATAATTATATATATAATAATTAATAAATATAAATTAGTATTTATATTAACACTTAATTTATTTCCAGAATATCTTTTAATTTTGAAGAAAGGAGACTGAGAAATGCAAAGTTTAGAAAAACTGTTTAAAATATTAAAAGATATATACGGCAGTAAAATAAAAGAACATTCAGTCGTTTTTAAAAGTAACAAAGCAAAGCTATATTTACCATTATATATAAGTTTAGAAAATACTGATAAAAGTTTAATTAATGATTATGAAATAAGAGATAATAAAATAATTCTTTATATAACATTATAAAAAAATAAAGGAGCCAACTTAAGGCTCCTTTATTTTTTTCTTTTTTTATTTTAATTTTTTAGTTTATTAAACATTTAAAAATATGAAAATAACTTATTTACTATTAAGAGGTTTTAAAAGATTTCCTTTTTTAGCAAAATCAGAATTTGAACTTAAAAAAGAAATATTAGATAATAAACTTATTATAATACAAGGTATTAATGGTTCAGGTAAATCAAGTTTATTAAATGAACTTACACCTTTACCATCTGATAAAAATGATTTTAATAAAAATGGTTATAAAGAAATACATATAAGACATAATAATAATCTATATAAACTTATTTGTGACTTTTCTACAAATAATTATTATTTTTATTTAAATGATGAAAATCTAAATATTAGTTGTAATATATCTACACAAAAAGAATTAGTAGAAAAACATTTTAATATTACAAGTAATATACATAATTTACTTATTGGATTAGATAATTTTACTGAATTATCTTTATTACAAAGAAAAAAATTATTTTCTTTTATAACTCATTTAAATTTAGATTCTATATTAAATAATTATAATATTTTAAAAGAAGAATTAAAAAATAATGAAGTTCTTTTAAAAAATTATTTAAATTTAATAAAAGCAGAAGAAAATAAATTACAAAATAAAAATCATTTAAATGAAATAAATATTCGTTTAACTAATATAAAACAATTTATAGATTTTTTAATAGAATTTAGAAATGAAATAGTTAAATATAAAAATAATTCTAATTTAAAAGAAATATATAATGAATTTTTTTCATTATATACAAAAATAGATAATGCTATTTTAAAATATTATATACCTCTTACTAGTTATTCTAAAGATACTATTTATAATTTAAAATCTAAATTAGAATTAGTTACATATAAATTAAATGATTATTATAAAAAATTAGAAAAAGAACAAACTAATTTAAAAATATTAGAAGAAAATAAAAATAAAAATATAGATTTATTAAAATCTGAATTACAAAATAAAATAGAATATTCTAAAAATTTATATAACTCTATAATATTTTTAAAAAATATAGAAAAAATAGAACTTATAGCCCTAAAAAATGCTATATATAAACTTGAAGTAAATTTACCAGAAGTATTAAACGAATTACCTTTAAATATAAATAAAGAATATAATAAAGAAAATTTTAATAATTTAATTTTAAAAAAAGAAAATTTATTAAAAGAATTACAAAAATTAATTAATCAAGAAAATAATCTTTATATAGAAATAAATAAAATAGAATCTACACAATATACTTTTACTTGTCCTAAATGTAATCATAATTGGAAGATAGATAATATAGTAAATTTATTAGAAGAAAATAAAAAACAATTAGAAATAATAATACAAACTAAATTAGAATTAAATACAGAATTAGAAAAAATAGATAAAAAAATAGAAGAAATAAATAATTATTTTAATCTAATTAAAATTTATTATAATCTTAAAAATACTACAGAAAATATATTTAAATCATTTTGGAATTATATAGAAAAAGAAGAATTACTTTTTTTAAATCCTAAAGAGATACTTAATAAATTAAAGATATTAAATAATGATATTATAGCTTTAGAAGAATATATAAATTTAAATACTATTATAAATAATATAAATAAAAATATAATTGCCTTACAAACAATAGAAAATAATGATATTACAGAAATAAAATTAAATATAGAAAATCTTACTTTAAATATAGAAAATATATTTTCAGAGAAAAAGACTTTAGAAGAAAATATATTTTTTGCAAATAAGTTTTTAACACTTAAATCTACATTAAAGAATTTAATAAATAATTTAGATACTTTAAAAGAAAATCTTCAACTTGCAAATTTATCTTATTTAGTAAGTAATCTTATAGAAATTATAGATAATGAATTAAGTAAAAATAAAGTAACTTTAATAGAATTAGAAAAAGAAGTATTAAATTATAATAATATACAATATACAATAGATAATTATAATAAACAAATAGAAAATATAAAAGAAGATATAGAAGTATTAAATATTTTATTAAAAGAATTATCTCCTAAAGATGGATTAATTGCTAAATATGTAAGTAATTTTTTAAATGTAATTTTAAATAATATAAATAATATAATTATAAGTGTATGGGAATATGATATGAAATTAAATTTATTAGAATTAGATAATGGAGATATATTAGATTATAAATTTAAGGTAATAGTTGGAGATAATGAATTAATTATAAATGATATAAATAAAGTAAGTAGTGGTATGAAAGAGATTATTAATTTAGCTTTTAGAATAACTCTTTATAAACTTTTACAATTAAAGGATTCTATTTTATATTTAGATGAATTTGGAGTAAAATTAGATAAACAACATAAACAAAAAATTTTACATTTTATTTCTAATATAATTCATAATAATATATATGAACAAGTATTTTTAATTTCTCATATAGATTATATGCTTGAAACTATAAAAGATTCAGTAGTGATAGAATTAAGTTAATATATAGCAGGAGAATTAGTTCTCCTGCTATATATATTAAGTAGTAACTACAAAATGACCAGACATATTTATTCTATCTATACCACCTCTTCCAGTAGTAATAATTCTTATTACATTTTGTATAAATCTATATTGAAGTAAATTTAAAGAAATAGTTGTATTACTACTTGTAGGATGTATTTCTACTAAATTGAAACTTAAATTTAAATTATCTAAATTTTTAATAGGATCTAATTCAAATAAAGTTTTATATGGTTCTTGTTCAAGTAAATTAAATATAGTATTATCATTATAAGGAGTAGTATATAGATTAGATGAAATATTTCCATCTAAAATATCAGAAACTATTTTAGTAACTAAACTACTAAATACATAATGTCTATTTAATATAGCCATATCTGGATTAGTAAAAGATAATTCTGGATATACACTATTATATAAATTTTCTATTCTATTATCTTTTTCTAAATTATTATTAAATAATTCTATACTATTTCCATTTGAAATATGTTTAACTGAAATAAATGGTTTTTTTATTATATAAGGTAAACCATTTAAAGTATCATTTACTCTTATGGTATTATCATTTTCAGCTAATTTTACTAAATTTCTTTTATATAATTTTCCATCTATATAAATAGAAACTACTTTATCATCAAATAAATCTACTTTTTTATTTCTTAACAATACACCATGATGAACAAATCCTACTTTTTCTGTAATATTTATTTTATTTTTATCTATTATAGGACCATAACAACGTATATGTATATTTTGTAAAGTTTCTGTATAATTTATATATTTTTTTGTAACAATATTTATATAAGGAAATTTAATAAAATAATCTAAACCTTTTGTAAGTTTATAACCATTTAAATAAATTTCTATATTTAAAAAATAAGTATCTAAAGAAAAAGTATTTAATCCTGTTCCTCTATCTTCTTTAATTGTTAATGGAAAATATAAAATTCCGTCTACAAATTGTAATGATAAATCATATATTAAAGGTTGATTAAAAAATACTATTCTTGCTTTTTCTAATGAGTTTAAATTTAAATTTATACTAGTAGGTGTAATATTACATTTAGAAGTATTATCTGTTATATCAGTATAATTACTTATTCTTTCTACACCAGAATAAAGAGCAGAAAAAATTCTAAATTCAGAATTATTTCCAATAATATTTATAGTTTCATTTCCAGAATATAATTTACCGTAATTATTAGGAGTTTGTCCATATAAAAATTCTACATATCTACAATTATTATTATTTTTTATATAGATAGGACCAGTTGTAGTATATGTTCCTATAAATTTACCATTATTATCATACTCAAAAGCAGTAGAAGCTTCTTGATAAACTAATGGAACATTTATAGTTGAAGTATTTTCATAATTAGGAGTATTTGCAAAATAATAAGTTATACCATTATAACCTAAAGTACTATTTATTAATTCATTTGTAAGTAGTGATAAATTAGATAATCTAGTTAATTTAAAATAGTTACTATTTTCTAATGTTTCAACTCTATAATCATTTAAACTATAAATATTACTTAATATTACATCTTTCTGTTTATTTAATGGTAATTTATATAATTCATGTAATTTTAAACTACTATATATTAAAGGTCTTTCTAAACCGGATTTTCTAGTATATAATATTAATACTTTATCATTTAAACTTCCACCTACTTTATTACTTAAACTTAAAGCAAGATTATTTATATAACTAGTATATAAACTATAATCTTTATCAGTTACATTTCTAAATGCAAAATCTCTATGAACATAATAAAATACTCCTCTTGTTACTAATTCATTTTTAGTACTTATATAAATATCACAATCATCATAAAACTGTATACTATTTGTAGTATTTATATTTCTAAATAAAAAATATTTTAATTTATTATCTAATATAGAATTAAAAGTTCTTAATTCATTTATATTATATTGTTCTTTAGAAATTATAGATTGATCATATACATATTCGACATAACTATTATTCGGAATATTAAGATTTAAATTATTCGTATAATAACCATTTACATATATAAAGACATTTCCATTTCC
>OGCL01001965.1_pt1 | contig 15807 bp, 21 predicted proteins | sample 1570041 | NCBI WGS metagenome assembly OGCL01 (sample SAMN06266162, study PRJEB24511) | hot springs metagenome | isolation source: Hot spring water | place: South Africa: Limpopo | collected 2015-06-22
ATGAACATCATGGACATCATGGACATAATAACCACTCCCACACCAAACATGGCTTGGAAGAGGCGCCTGCTTTAATGCTTGTCCCACTTGTTCTTACCGCAATCGGGGCGGTATTGCTATTTCTGTTCCCATCAGTATTTCTCGATTTGGCAAAAATTGTGGTTGCAAGAGTTACAGGGCATTAATATGAGAGATATTAATAAGGAAGGTTGTTTATAAAGAATCTCATAAGAAAGAGTTAGTCGTGACATAAAAAGTTAGGAGCAAACAACTTAGAGGCAATTGGGACGGTAAATGGATATAGAACCCTACTTAAGGAGGTTTAGCTGAGGTCATGAAAGAAGAAAATAAAGAATTGATGGAACTTAAACATGAGGGGGATCCGCTTTATATTAAAGTTTTTTTTATCGTTTTAGGAATTCTTAGTATATACCTTGCCTTTATTTTTTTGAGAGGCTAAAAAGTTTTTTTGATATAAATTAGCATTTTGTTTCCCTTCGACAAGCTCAGGGTGACAAATATCTGTTTGAGTTAGTGGTAAGCTTGTCGAGTGTTGACAATTGAGTATTTTCATAAACAGACTTCAAAAGGAGAGGGGCAGTAGATGGAAAAGAAGGATTTTTTTGATGATGCAAAGAAAGTAAATAAATTATTCTGGGCTTTTTATATACTTATTGGCATATCACTTATAGCCGAATTTTTTGTCCATAAGCATATCTTCTTCCGCTGGGAAGAGTACCCTTTCTTCTACGGTGCTTTTGGTTTTATAGCATTTGTAGTATTAATTCTCGTTGCCAAATACATTCTTAGACCGACTATAAAGAGGAAGGAGAATTATTATGACTAATATATATCCTCCAGCATTAATATTTATATTTGGCGCTTTACTAATACCCATTTTCAGGGGACGCCTTAAAAGCATATATCTTCTTCTCATACCAATTGTTGGTTTTATCAATCTTATCAATATCCCAGAAGGTATTCACTGGACAGTAAGTTTTCTCGATTATAAGCTTGTATTTGGCAAGGTTGATAAACTCAGCCTTTTTTTTGGTTACATCTACCACCTCATAACGCTTATTGCCCTTGTGTATTCAATTCATGTTAAAGAAAACTCGCAGCATATGGCAGCTCTTTGCTATGGTGGCTCTGCTTTAGGTGTTGTATTTGCTGGCGATTTAATCACCCTCTTTATATTCTGGGAGATTATGGCTTTAAGTGCTACGTTCCTTGTCTGGGCAAATAAATCAAAAGAATCTTATGGAGCAGGCATGAGATATCTCCTTGTACATCTCTTTGGAGGGTTATGCCTACTTATAGGAATGTTCATGCATGTTTATGAGACAGGCTCTTTAGAGTTTGGGTATATTGGTCTTAACAATTTTAGTTCCTGGCTAATATTAATAGGATTTGGAATTAACTGTGCCTTCCCAGGACTTCATTCATGGCTGCCTGATGCCTATCCCCAGACAACCGCTACTGGTGGCGTATTTATGTGGACATTTACAACAAAAACGGCGGTTTATGTTCTTGCAAGGGGGTTCCCCGGCGTTGAAATACTTATATGGATTGGCGCTGTTATGACTGTTTTCCCGATATTCTTTGCCGTTGTTGAAAATAACCTAAGAAAAGTGCTTTCCTATAGCCTTATCAATCAGCTCGGTTACATGGTTGTTGGCATTGGGATAGGGACACAATTGTCATTAAACGGCACTATCTCACATGTCTTCTGTCACATCTTGTATAAGGCGCTTCTCGTTATGTCTATGGGAGCCGTAATCTACCGCACAGGGAAGATTAATTGCACAGACCTTGGCGGGCTTTATAAAAGTATGCCTCTAACAGCCGTTTTTTGCATCATAGGGGCTTTGTCCATTTCGGCTTTTCCACTTTTTAGCGGTTTTGTGAGCAAGTCAATGGTTGTGGAGTCCGCTGCAATGGGCGGCATGACAATTATATGGTTGATGCTCCTTTTTGCATCAGTTGGCGTTCTTGAACACGCCGGCATTAAGGTTCCTTATCATGCCTTTTTTGCCCATGATTCTGGTATCCGCACTAAGGAAGCACCGACCCATATGCTCATAGCGATGGGAGTAACTGCCTTTTTATGTGTCTTCATCGGAGTGATGCCGGGTCCATTATACAGCCTTTTGCCTTATACAGTTGACTTTGACCCATATACAGCATCACATGTTGTCACCACATCCCAACTCCTTCTTTTCGGTATTTTAGCCTATGTTTTGCTTGTCAGGGCAGGAATATTCCCTGCGGAAATGCGAGCTACCAACCTTGAACTTGACTGGTTTTACAGAAAAGGAGCCAATGCATTTATGTGGGTTTTGAGAAATCCGCTCACCATTTTAGGCGCCATGTGGAACGCTGTTGTATTTTCTGCCGTTCCTTCGTTTTTGGTCTGGATTATCAAGAACCCAAAGGCGGTAGCGAGGATTGCTTTGGATTCAGTTTTGATCATAGTAACCAGCGGTGATACAAAGGCAAGACTTCAGGAGAGAATTAAGAAAGAAATTGAAATATATCCAGGCGATGTTATCAGAGAGATGCCCATCGGGTTTACGGTTCTCGGCGCCACCCTGATATTGTTTGCCTATATGCTGATTTACTACGTTACATAACAAGCTTTCCTAAAAAGAGTGGAGCGTCTGGTTCTGACCTAAATATCTATCATATTGTCAAAAGTTATTTCCCCTCTCCATCTCCACTCAAGAGGGAAGGTTTATTCTATATTTCAATATGTTTTAAAACACTTTTTCATAGAATTTTTGATGCTACCCTTTGACTTGATTTTTTGGTTTTCAAATGTTTCTTGACTTTTAGTTCTCAAAGTAGCTACTATAGCTACAAGGAGATAGGCATGCAAATAGTGGGGGTTAAAGAATTAAAAAATAAACTTACTCATTATCTAAATCTTGCTAAAGAGGGAAATAATATTATTGTGACTCACCGGGGCAGCCCAATTGCAATACTCCACAATCTTGAAAATATCGGGAACGAAGTAAGTCTTGAAGAAAAACTCGCTGTTCTGGCAAAACAGGGCAAGATAAAGCTGCCGCTAAAAAAAAGTGGTTTTTTGAAAAAGATACAGCGTCCAACAATAAAGGGGAAGTTGCTTTCAGAGACTGTTATTGAGGATAGACGATGATCTTTTTCGATACGAGCGCTTTGGTCAAGAGATATGTTTATGAAAGCGGCAGTGAAAGGGTAGACGAGATGCTCGAAAAAAACATTATGTCTTCAGCTATCTCAAAGCTTGCTTATCCTGAGATTTTGGCTGCTTTTACGAGAAGATGCAGAGAAGGTGAATATTCAAAGGATTGGCTTGATAAGATTATCAATAATTTTCATATAGAGATGGAAAAATTTCTAATAATTGAGCTTCGCGATGAACTGCTGCCCATAATAAGAAGATTAATATCAAAGCATCCCCTGAAAGGAGCGGATGCAGTCCATCTGGCTTCAGCATTATGGTTAAAAGATAATATTGCCGTAAATGTTTCTTTTTCTGCTTCAGATTTAAATTTGCTTAAAGTCGCAGAGATAGAAGGGCTGAAAGTAATAAATCCAATGGAATGAAAAAGAGCCCTAAATTAAAGTGAGGACTTTTTCAAACCTTGCATATCCCTTTTAATCAAAAAAAACTTTAAATTGCCATGTTTAATATAATCTGGAATCGCTTTAAGAAAAACCGTCTTTCTCTTATAGGTTTGGCTGTCATCTTATTGCTTTCACTAATTGCTTTATCAGCCCCGATTATTGCTCCCCATGACCCTATGCGGATTGATGTTTATAATGTGCTTTCGCCTCCGACAGCTTCACACCCCTTCGGGACCGACGAACTTGGCAGGGATGTCCTTTCAAGAATGATGTGGGGAAGCAGGGTCTCTCTGAAGGTCGGTTTTATTGCCGTTGGCATAGCAATCCTCATCGGCAGCCTGATAGGCTCTCTCGCAGGGTATTATGGGAAGGCTGTTGATGCGGTCTTGATGAGGTTCGTGGATGTTATGCTTGCATTCCCAACCTTTTTTTTAATACTTGCCGTAATAGCGATTGTTGAGCCGGGCATCTCAACCATAATGATTGTAATCGGCGTTACAGGCTGGATGGATGTGGCAAGACTGGTAAGGGCAGAGTTTCTCTCTCTGAAGGAGAGGGAATTTATCATGGCGGCTCGAACCTTAGGGGCAAGTGATTTCAGAATAATATTCAGGCATATCCTTCCTAATGCCCTCTCTCCTGTTTTTGTGGCAGCGACCTTCGGGATTGCGGGCGCAATCCTTATTGAATCCAGCCTTTCCTTTTTGGGTCTCGGTGTTCAGCCTCCTGAGCCAAGCTGGGGCAATATATTGACCTCTGGAAAGGATAATATAACAGTAGCATGGTGGCTGTCACTTTTCCCTGGATTAGCGATACTTCTAACTGTTTTAAGCTATAATCTTGTAGGAGAAGGTTTACGAGATGCCCTTGACCCACGGCTCTGGAGTGAACACTCAATCAACCGTTCGAGATAATCAAAGTTTAGCTTACGCCCTCAAGGCAAACTTGCACACCTTTCATTGCGCTGGAATTAAATAATAAAGGGCATTGGAGATTGGCGATTACCTGTTCTCCCTCTCTTCTTATGATTACAAGAACTGCGAGGTCATCGTCATTTTCAAGCTCAAGAAGCGCCTTTACTTGTTCATCAGGCGAGATGCTGAAATCAGGTTTGATAAACTGGGGTTCCACTACGATAAAGGCAACATCAGGGTCATCCACTGCCTGAAGCCATTTTAGAGGGGTATCTTTATAGTCCATCAATATGTATCTTTTAATCTGTCGAAAACCAGGAATGCCTTCGGGGAAGTGGATTATTTTCTCCTTTTGAACCTCGATAATGCCAAACCTTGATGTGTGAAAACTAATCATTTTTGCTTCATTCCTCTTTTTTTAGTCCCTCTTTTATTTTCACAAATTCATCCATGCTTAGGGCGGATGCAAGGATATTTTCGAGTTTTATCTTATCGTAAAGCTCTTTGCGGTAAATCTTCATTGAGGAGGGGGCGTCAATGCCTAGTTTCACATGGTTTGCATCTATTTCTATAACTGTAAGGGTGATATCATCGCCAATTTTTATAGATTCGGATACCTTCCTTGTAAGGACGAGCATTATATTTTTTTAGATTATTATCTTAAGAAATCAAATAACGATTGAGAAAGCTGTTTAACAGATGACTGCCTTAAAGCTTGGATAGCAGTTTCGCCCCTGGAAATGTCGCTTATTACCTTTGCCAAGTCCACATCTTCAGTCTCAGAGAGAACTGTTCTTAGGTTCAAGGTGCTGTCTTCATTATTTGCAATCTGGTTGTCAAGGCGGTTGAGTATCGCCCCTGCATAAGCCTGATGGTCTATTAAGTTGCTGAAAGCCCTTTCAAAAGGTCTGATCATTGCATGAATCCTTATCACGTCGTTGCTATTCAGTGCATTGGTTAAGATGTCGCTCATCTGTATGATATTAGAGAAGCTAAAAGAATCCAGAACGGTTGTATTGTCAGTATCCCTGATTTCAACATTTATTGTTGTGCCTGTGCCGGGGATATAATGGATATACCTGCCATCATTAAGGATGATTTGCTCCGCAGTCGTCATTGTATAACTGAATACATGTGACCCCGGAATATTGATGGGCACTGCCGCACCTTTGTCAATCAATACATTAATATACCCTTCATCACCCTGATAGTTATAGGTGGATGAATCAAAAGACTGAACATCAGTCCTGTAACCTGAAAACATATACCTGTCCCTAAATTTGCTGTTCGCAAGTTTTAAGAGGTGGTCTCTTAATTGTCCGACCTCACTCCCGATAGCTCTTCTTCCAAGGGCATCCTGAGCCCCGGTCACACCTGCAAGCGTGAGTTCCTTAATCCGGTTTAGAGTGTCAGCTACAGATGATATGGTCATCTCTGTAAAGCTTAGATGAGAGACTGCCTCGTCAATATTTTTCATGTGTTGGGCGTTGAGATTGATATTTAATTTATAATCAAGAGCCCTGGTTATTCCAACGACATCATCAGAAGGCTTATTTATCTTTTTGCCTGTAGCGAGCATCTCATTGCTGTCGGACAAGCTCCTGAGATTTCTCTGGAGAGAACGGATAAACTGATCATATATCATGAATGATGTGACTCTCATAGATTTAATATGGTCTGCAATAATTCGTCTGTTACTTTTATCATTCTTGCAGAGGCTTCATATGCACGTTGAAACTTTATCATATTAACTGCCTCTTCATCCAATGAAACACCTGAGATTGACTCCCGTCTATTGGAGATTTCCATTAATAGATTTTCTTCAAATGAATAGCTGTCCCGTGAGGCGGAGGCAAATGAGGCAACCTCAGAAACTATGCCTCTGTAATAGTTTGCAAAGGTTAGGTTGCCGAGATTTCCTATTGTGTTCTGTGAGAGGGCTACAATCGCCTGAGCATTAACATTATTTGCTGGAAGCTCGGTATTGGTAGATGATGCCGCTATCCTTTTTGGGTCAGTAAGGACAACCTGAAAATTTCTGATTGCATTTGTTAAAGGGCTGACAAAGAATCTATCAGCAGGGGTAATAGCGCCTGTGATGGTTATGCTTATGCCTTCAAATGTAATAGGAGTCCCCGAACTGTATGAACCTGTAGCCGCGACGGTTCCAGTGCTTCTGTTTGTCACAAAGTAATTATTAGCCGCATCAAATGTGATATCATATTCATCGAGTGTCAATGCTGTATCGTCTGTTATGACTGCGGATGTGATATCAGCGCCAGCGGAAAAATCTCTATAAGAAAGACTGAGAGGTCCAAAAAAATCGTTTCCTGTGGATGCATCCAAACCGAAGCCCTGACGATGCTGGATATTAATTTCTTTAATCAGAGATGCTATGAGTCGGCGGAATTTAGTTTGTATGTCGTTTCTGATGTCCTGTCTTGCTTCCAGCAGACCGCTAACCCTGCCCTTTTCAATATATCCTGTTATGTTAAGTCCGTCAAGATATAAGTCCTTATCGCCGTTTTGATTGAGTCTGGTGGATAATTCATTTGCCCTTGTTTGATAGACAAGGTTTCTCATTCCCACCATTATAGTTATTGAGCCGAAATCGTCCTCATATGAAATAAAATCAACAAGCTCGCCTAATTCATTCATAAGAAGCTGACGCTTGTCCCTAAAGTCATTGGCGGTGCCGGTGCCTCCTGCCTCAATCTGCAATATTTTATCGTTTAGTGTGGCTATATCTGAGGCAATCTTATTTATCCTTGAAGCCAAATTATCCAATTCCTCGTTTATATAACGCACATTGTCCAATAAATCCTGCTCTATCTTTTTAGTTGAATTAACAAGGGCATGAGCCCTCTGAAGCAGAACGACCCTCTGGGGCGAACTCTCTGGATTTGTAGCTACCTCGTGCCACGCATTGAAATAATCATTGAGCGATTTTGAGAGTCCGTAGTCTTTTGCCTCATTGAATATTTGCTCAATCCTGCTATATGTTTCTTTAAGGGAATAGGATCTGCCGTAATTCTGGTGCTGGCTCAGGAGCTGTGATTGTATGAAGCTTTCATAAGACCTTCTAATCCCTAAAAAAACCACTCCTCTGCCCATCATCCCGCCTTTGCCCAGAACGGGTGTTGCGGTAGTAAGCAAGGCTTCCTGACGGCTGAATCCGGGCGTATTAATATTGGCAATATTATGGCTTACAATATTCAATGCCCTCATATTTGCATAGAGCGCCATCTTGCCGATATCGAGCATTCCAAGAATAGACAATTAGACCTCCCTTGAAATTATCCGAACTTTCTGGATGTTATTTGTGTCAAACCCGGCAGAATCAAGAAACCCAAGAGTATTTTTAAATAAATTGACCGAGCGGTCAATCAGAATCCTATTAAACTCATTAAGTTCTGTTATGTTCTGAAGCAGGGATATAATCTGAAGACGCATAGACTCAAAAGAATCATCCCCTGTATCCTGATAGAGCATGTTAAGATTAACCTCTCCGGATATGCCTTTTTGAACAGAATATTTTTTTAAAAGCCTTTTCCTCTCATCCTCGAGGAGTCTTAATCTTATCAAGATAGTATCTTTTTCCTTGGAGCAGACTTCAATCTCGGAATGATTCACATTGATAAGGCATATTTTCTCTCTCTGTAAAAGGCTCTGGAGCATACTATATGCAGTTATCTGTTCTGTCAGGATATCCTTTATGCAGTCGGTGACGGTCATATCTCATTCAGGATGCTCTCGGCTATTTTGGTAGGATTAATTTCGTAATTTCCCGACTCAATCGCCTTTTTGATTTCAGCGACTTTTTCTGCCCTGATATCAGGCATCTGGCTTAAAACAGACATAAGCTCCGCAATCTCTCTTGCCTTAGAAGATATGTCAACCCTGTCGGATGCGAAGGCTTTGGAAGCTTTTTGTGGAGCCTCCTTTGCCTCTTGCTTAACGACTTTCTGGACATTCTGGTTTAAATCCTGTAGTTGAGGCGGTTTATTATCATATATTTTCATCTTACCCCCCTTTAGAAAGCTTTTATTTTACTATCGGAATTTTATGATATTTTCTTTAATTTAGCAAGAGTTCAAGGCTTTTCAACGCTTTTCAACGCCCCTTTGTGCATCTTCTCCAAATTGCTGCATATGTTTCCCTCTGTCAAGACTCTTTATAAGCATTTCTTTGATTCCCAGACCTTTTTCGGCACAGAGCTTTGCCAGTTCCATATCAAACAGGCTGCTATAAATATCGCCTCCAAGCCCGCCTTTTAAGGATTGACCTGTAGTCTTTCTCATAGCCTTGATTAATTCGTATGCAAAAAGAGCCTCCATCTCTTTTGCAACAGCTTTGACAGCCTCGGCGTCTTTCCTTCCCTTGAGGGATTCAAGGGGGATGGAATTTCCTGATGGCACATCAGAAACAGACATTTACATTATCTCCAGTTCAGCTTTTAAGGCGCCTGATTTCCTCATAACCTGAAGTATCGAAATCAAGTCTCTTGGAGTAACTCCAAGGGCGTTCAGCGCCTTGACTATCTCGCCGAGCGTGACGCCTGAGACCTGCACAAGCGATGCCTTTTCTTCCTTTACCTTTACTTCCTGCTTGGGAACTACTACTGTTTCAGCGCCTGGCGGAGCAAAGGGAGGAGGCTGGGAAACCAGAAATTCCGTTTTGACTTCTATCGTGAGATTTCCATGAGCTATTGCAATAGGAGATATCTTCACATTATCGCCTATAACTATAGTCCCTGTCTTCTCGTTAACAACCACCTTTGCAGGTAAATCCACAGACACATTTATTATCTCGACCTGAGATATAAAATCGGCAATCCTGTTGCTGTATGCAGAAGGTATTTTAATCCTTATGGAAGAAGGATCTGTTGTAAAGGCAATCTCTGACTGCAGGGTTTCATTTATTTTCTTTGTGATTAGGCTGGCTGTAGTGAAGTCTGGCTTATGAAGGAAAAGCCTCAATTCACCATTACTCCCAAGGGTAAATGGCGGGTCTTTTTCTATAAGGGCGCCTTCGGGCACCCTTCCAGCTGTCGGATGGTTCTTTTGAACTTTGGCGCCGCCTCCTCCCCCTATAAAACCGCCTATTGAAACAGGTCCCTGCGCAAGGGCATATACGTTCCCATCCGCTGCCCTCAATGGCGCAATAAGCAGTGTTCCTCCTTGTAAGCTTTTTGCATCTCCGATAGTGGATACGAGCGCATCAATCCTTAATCCGGGTTTCGGAAAGGGAGGAAGTGTTGCTGTAACCATGACTGCTGCTGCATTTTTTGCTTTTATCTCATTAGGTTTTACTGCCAGCCCCATTCTCTGGAGCATATTGGCTATACTCTGCATCGTAGAAATTCCCTTGTCCCCTGTTCCTTCAAGCCCTACAACGAGTCCATATCCTATCAACTGGTTCTCTCTTACCCCTTCGAAATTCGCGATATCCTTGATTCTTTCTGCTTTTACTTCAGTGAATAATGAATGGTGGATAGTGAATAGTAATAGAAAGAAAAATAAAATTTTTATAATGAATTTCATGTTTATTTTATTAGTCATACTTAATCTCGTTATCTAAAATGGCCAGACCCTGTCAATGAACCTTGCGAGCCAGCCTGGTCTTTGCTTGTCCTGAATAATGCCGTCTCCTACAAAGAACACCTCGGCATTTGCCACCTTGCTGCTCAAAACAGTATTATCAACCATTACATCTTCAGTTCTTATCATTCCTCTTAGAACGAGTATCTGTTTTTCATGATTTATTGTGATTTCCTTTCTTGACTCAATAACCAGATTGCCATTCGGCATAATCTCCACTACTGTAGCTGTAATAGTCCCTATCAATTTCCCTTCTCTATTGGTGGCCCCACTTCCCTGGAAGTCACTTTCCATAGAGCCTTTAACTGACGGTTTAAAAGTATTGCCCTTACCGAAGAGATTAGTAAGATTAAAATCAAGAGGATAACCAAATATTGTATCAACTCCTGCGTCAACTTCAGACTTTCTGCCTGTTTTTGTATCAGCCTTCCCCGAACCGGCAATAGTCTCTATAACCCTGATGGTTACAAGGTCGTTGAGCCTTCTCGCCCTGTTATCTTCATAAAGGCTTGCCCTCTCAACCCAGAGAGAATTTGCAGAAGGCTTCTGCACCTTTTCTTCCTGATATACATATTTTGGAGGAGGCGGAGGCAGCTCCGGCGTGGTGGCGCATGAATTAATCAACATCAAAACGCTCAAGGCAACAAGCAAGAACAAATATTTAATGTATTCCCCCAGTAAAAATCCTTTGCCCAGCATTCTAAAACTCCACTTTAACAGTGTTTTCATCTATGAGAACCCCTGAAATGATTTTTTTGGAGGCAGGATTGATAACCTTTGCCTGACTTCCCACATAGGCATTTGCCCTTATTTCACCTGTAGTTCTGATTGTAAACTTTGGAGATTCTACTATGAGAAAAACTGTTTGACCCTTTTTTACAAGAGTCCGGTCCTTAACCATTACATCTATTAGGGGCATATTAGCGTTTACGGAGCGCTCAAGCTGTTTACCCACAGCATTTTCAAGTTTTGTTATTGCCCCTCTGGGGATTTTTGTTATGTCAAGCAATGTAGAATATACATCTGTATGCTCAAGATGATGTCCTTTTCTGAGAGCCTTGCTTGTTATCACTATCCAGTCGTATGCCTTAACATTAGCAGAGGCTTGAATTTTTTTGCCGTTTTCAAGTTGAAGTAAAAATGATGTTTTACCCGGAGGGGGCTTTTCTATCAATATCCTAGCAGGAATAGCCGAAATCGGCTCACTAACGGAGAGTTCTGTTATCTCAATCTCCGCCCATGGGTAATTTTTCTTAATATATGTTTTTAACATGTTGTTCAGGTCATAAGATTCTGCAAAACAGTGAGGAAAAGAAAGCACGGTAATCGCCGCTGCAATAATTATTGCACGACTAAGTTTGCTTGATATATTCGATATTCTTCTCATTTTGTTCGCCTTGCGCATACCTTAAAAACATTATCTCTTAAGATTATTAGCCATCTGTAGCATCTCGTCAGAAGACTGCACCGCCTTAGAATTAATCTCGTAAGCCCTCTGACTTATAATCATGTTGACCATTTCCTGCACAACATTTACATTGCTTAATTCAACGAATCCCTGATTGATAGCGCCTAACCCTTCAGAAGCTGGATTAGCTGTAGTAGCTTCCCCTGATGATTCGGTTGCAATAAAGAGGTTTTTTCCTATAGGTTTCAAGCCTCCAGGATTGATAAAACGCGCAAGTTCGATCTGCCCCACTTCCACAGGTGCGACGCTTCCGGGTTGTAGCACAGAAATCTTCCCGTCTGAACTTACACTGATATTTAATGTGTCGGCAGGAATAGTGATTCCTGGTTCAATAGGATAGCCGTCAGAATTTACAATACGTCCCTCATTGTCCAATTTAAACGCACCTGACCTCGAATATCCTATTGTGCCGTCTGGCATGGAAATTTGAAAGAACCCTTCACCTTCTATAACGAGGTCAAGATTATTGCCGGTGTGAACAAAGTCTCCCTGTTCAAACATTTTCTGAACAGCAACGGGTTTGACTCCGAGGCCGACCTGAATGCCGGTAGGCACCTGAGCGCCTTCAGCTGATATTCCGCCCGGGGATTTCAAGCTTTGATATATAAGCTCCTGAAAATCAGCCCTGCTTTTTTTATAGCCTACGGTATTGGCATTAGCAAGGTTATTGGCTATAACATCTATATTTAGCTTCTGTGCCTCCATCCCTGTTGCCGCCGTGAACAATGACCTTATCATTTACAACCTCCCCATCTCATTATTTATCTTTGCTGCCGCCTCATCAAAGGTCTGTATTGCCTTTTGATATGTCTCATACTCCCTTAGCGCTTGAATCATCGTGACCATCTCTTTAATAACACTTACATTGGATGTCTCCAGATATCCCTGTTTTACCTCTGCATTTGCCTTTAAGGCTTGCTCTGTCGAAATGAAAATACTTTCGCCTGCCTTTGAAAGGCTTTGATTATTTGTGAAATCAACGATTTTTATAACATCCACCTCTACCTTATTCACGGATATAGAACCTGAAGGGCTAATCTCAACTGCGCCTTCAGGAAGCCTGATAGGCCCTTTATCACCCATAACCTTTATGCCGTGGTATGTGGTCAAGTATCCATCCTTGTCTCTTTTTAGATCGCCCCGTCTTGTATAACGGTCCCCTTCAAGTGCTATAAAACCCTTGCCTTCAATGGCTATATCAAAGGCATTATTGGTTTTAACAAGATTTCCTTCTGAATAATCGGTTATTAGAGGGGAGTGATAGCTCATTGCTTTAAACTCAGGTTCAGGGCTCGCTAAATCTCGAGGCACAAGATAATCGTTAAAGGATACCTTGTCCCTTTTATATCCTGTGGTATCAGCATTTGCAAGGTTCTGGGAAATAATATCCATTTGCAATTGTCTGAGCACTGCCCCTGAGAGAGCGATGTATATACCTTTATTCATGAAATTAGTTAAAGCAATCTTAATGCCAGATAAGAGTGAGAAAAAAATAAAGGCATGGAATAGTAGATAGTGAAATTTTGCGCTGAGAAAAGTATAAGGGGAAGGAATTGAGAAGGAGGAAGAATTTTCCTATCTGGAAAGATTTGCCTGACGATGCAGACTCTTTTTTCTTAAATTTAAAATTAACTCAGCTTCGCCTAACGGAATACCCAAGAGTTTAGAGATTTCTTCCAGGGTTAATCCTTTAGTCTTAAGATAGGTTATTTCATCGTATCTGTCAGCTTTGTTAATGGATGGCATTTTAAGAGATTCAGCTCTCTGAAGGAGTTTCTCGAGTATGGCTATTTTTTTATCTACTGTTATTTCCAATTCCCTCAATGTATTAATCTTTTCTTCAATTCTACCTATAATTATATCAGCTATCTCATTAGCCTCTGCGAGCTGGAAGGTCATGAGATTATTACACTTGTTTATGTTTGTATCCTTTAGCTTTATTAATTTATCGAACATTTTACACCCTTATATCTATCCTTCTGGATTCCCCGTCCTTTTGTTGTTTAAGTGGTTTTTGCTTTTTACTTTTACCACCACCCTGATTTTCTTCCCTTTTTACAATCCGGGGAATTTCAAAAACCTTTTTTGCAGGCTCAATAGCCATAATGCTCCTTCTTAATAAGTCATTTTTTCAATTATATAGCGCTCTTTGAAAGTGCCTACTATTTCTTCTAATCGCGTTTCAGAGATACCAAGATTTTTTATCCATTTTTCAACACCAAGATTAATCTCTGGCATTGGTTTCATATACCCTACACCTAACCTTACACAGATAGCATCAGATAATGCTATCGTTCCAGCAAGAGCGGCATAATAGGGCTCAGGATATTCAAAGTTTTGAGTATCCGGACTGTGATGATTTAAGATTGCTTCGCATAAAGCATCAGGAAATCCCCATTTCTTGCCGAGCAGGTAGCCAGCTTCGGTGTGTTTAAACCCCAATATTTCCTCTTCTACATCTATTGAACACAAGCTTGTTTCTTCAATCTTTTTAATAATCTCACCAAATTTTTTAGGAGAATTGTTATTTATCACCACTTTACCTATATCATGCAAAAGCCCTGCCACAACAGCTTCTTCTCTTTTAATAACTTCTACTTCCGATGCAACAATTCCAGCAGCGATAGATACACCAAGGCTATGTTCCCACAGGTTCTGTTCCGTCGGACCAAAATTTTTATAAATTCCCCGGGTTGCTGCGGCGAGAACTATTAACCTTGTCACCTTCAAACCCAATATTGAAAGGGCTTCTGTCAGTGTGTCAATATTTTGTCTCACCCCATAAAAAGAAGAATTGGCAATCTTTAATATCCTTGATGTCATCCCCTGATCAGCCATTATAGACTTCTGGAGGTCCTCCAGGGAAGTCGTGGGATTATCTATTAGTTGAATGATTTTCGCTGCTACAAATGGAACTGCTGGAAGATCCATCGTTTTTAAGATAATTTCTCTTGAGGTCATCTTAACCCTTCCTTGTAAAAGCCATTTTTTTGACAACTGATTAAATAAATTGAAAAAACTTGGTTAAAGTTTGTTTATATCCCAAAATTGGGGATAGAAAGGGTCATCGCGAGCAGAGCGAAGCAACCTTCTCTTTTCTGATAAGATTGCAACGAACCCTGCGAGTTCTCGCAATGACCTATAAATAAATACGTTTATAGCTCTATCGCTATTTTGGTGTTATATATTACTCATTTTATCACAATTTCAACCATATGTGGCATTGTAAAAATTAAAGAATTTATCAGAAGAATTTAACCCAGAATTGTCATTAAGCAAATATTTCTAATGACCGCCATTAGAAATATTTGTTTATAACTCATTGTAAAATAAGAAATAAAAGCATAAATACATAGTGCAAAAATGCGCAAACTGACAATAAGGAAACCTTATATAAATATAAGCAACAAAGCTTCCACAAAGCTTTGCAGATAAAGAAATAACATCTTTGAGCAAAGTCGCTTTAGGTCTAATGACAATTCTGGGTTAACTTAAAGCATCTTTGATTATAATTATTTGCTTAACGTTGCCTTATCCTAACGCCGTCTTTGACGGTCTCATCAGGATGCGCTATGACCATATCGCCTTCTTTCAGTCCAGAGATAACCTCAGCTACAAGTCCGTTATGGCCTCCTATCTTTATTTCTACAGAGTATGCCTTATTATTCTTTACCATAAATACTGCCCAGCCGTCTCCTTTGCGGTAAAGTGCGCTAGCAGGTATTTGAAGGATATCCTTGCCCTCCCAGATTATGAACTTTGCCTCAACTTTGTATCCATCTCCTAACTTTTGCCAGCTTTCAGGCGGTGAGGTTATATCTACTATAACCAAAACTCTCTGTTCTTCGACGCCAAGACTTGAAACTTTTGTAAAACCAGATGGCTCAACAATCTTAACTATTCCATTAAGGTGGTTTTCATCTCCCCAACGCTCAAGCCGCACAGGTTGGCGTCGATGGGCGAGAGCGAGTCAGTTTCGGTGTCGATGGCGATGCACCTGCACGTTTGCATGCGCTCGATGAGTTGGTCGAGTTGTTTCTCAGTCGTGATGCAGGAGTACACGCCGGGATCGGAAGGCGTGACGGCGGATGGTCCTTCGGGCGCAGCGACCGCGCTGAACAGGCCGTCTTCGAAGTCACCGCGCGAATCCGCGTGCACCCGTGCGGCGCCGCTGTTCGGGTTGAGTGGCGATTGCGGTGGCCCCGCACCGGAG
>OGCL01001966.1_pt1 | contig 15803 bp, 17 predicted proteins | sample 1570041 | NCBI WGS metagenome assembly OGCL01 (sample SAMN06266162, study PRJEB24511) | hot springs metagenome | isolation source: Hot spring water | place: South Africa: Limpopo | collected 2015-06-22
GTAATGGTCAGGAACGTCGGCAACGCTCCAGAGTGATCATACAGGCAGTGCAACTTGATGGCTCCTTTAGTTGTCCTAAACTTTGCCCAGGGAAAAACCGCCAGACACAGATCTATAGTCGAGGCATCGATTGTATACAGAGGATTCTTGAACCGGAACCTGTGCTTAGGTGTCAGATTCTTACAACGTGACAAAAGGTGGTAGAACAATTCTTCAAATATTTGATAGGCCCTGTTGGCATTGGCATCGGAAAGCGTACTTTTGTGTATCCCGGTGAGCCCAAGGTGATACCAACGGGAAGCATGTGCGGAGAACCCGGTCACGATATCCCGAAGACTGTCCTTCTGGGTGATCTGCGAATACAGTATTGCCATAAATTGCTGCCATGTCGTGAAAGTCTTCACGTATCGGTCTCCTTGATACCGCTCTACCGCCTTCTCAAAATGATATCTCGGACAAAGCTTCAATATCTCTGAGAATATTGTGTATACTTTGTTCATGGTCTGTTCCTCCTTGCTGGTATAGGGTTTCGTCGCTTCTATTTCCAACAAGTATAAAGAATAGACCTCGTTTCTATAAATCTTTACCGGACACTACTGATAATACTATTAAAAATATTGGTTCCGACAAGAAACCCTGTTGGGTTTTAAGTAGTAGAGTAGAAGCAATTTAGTAGTAAATTAAGAAGAAATATAGCCGCAACTACCTGATAAATAGAGCTTTACAGTTTAAGAAGTAAAATAAAGTTGCTTCATAAGAGATATCATATGGAGTTGGCATTATGGCATATTGTAGTAAAGAAACAATAATTCAATACCTTAAACAAGCTTCTTCAAACTATCCTTCAATAATTGTCAATCGGTTGGGCAATAACGCCCTTCAAAAACTATCTTTTATAGGGTATTTGAGCATCATTTCATTGCCAAAAAGGGCGCTTTTCTGCTCGGCGGATATGCCCGGCAGCTCGATACTTTATGCCTATGATAAGGCAGCAGAATTTAGAGACAAGGGGCTGTGCGTCATCAGTGGTTTTCCTTCGCCAATTGAAAAGGAATGCCTGAAAATTCTACTACGGGGTAAACAGCCAATTATTGTATGGCCTGTTTTAGGGTTAATATAGTTTTTTGAAATCTATGACATTATTCAAACACATCAATACTTTTAGCAATTGGGTATGGTCGGATAACATTGCTGAGGCAAAAAAGATTCAGGAAAAGATTAAAAAAAGCATCGTCATCACCAAGCTTAAAATTAATCTGTCTTATATAGCCGGCGTTGATGCAGCGTTTATTCATGATAAAATAATTGCTGTTGCCGCCTTATACAATTATCCTGCCTTATCCCATTTAACGGACACTTATTCAATTGAAAAAACCTCTTTCCCTTACATACCTGGTTTTCTCTCATTCCGTGAGGGGCCAGCGGTCATCAAAGCTCTTAAAGGTCTTCCAGTGCAGCCGGATTTAATACTCTTTGACGGGCAGGGGATCGCTCACCCAAGAGGGGTCGGTATAGCTTCTCATATCGGGGTGGTGCTCGGCATACCTTCAATAGGGTGTGCAAAATCGAGACTTGTAGGTGAGTATAAAGAACCCGATGTTCAAAAAGGCAGCTGGACGGACTTATTCTATAAGGGCAGTAAAGTTGGGGCTGTTTTGAGAACCCGGCTGAATGTAAAGCCCGTTTTTGTATCGCCAGGCCACCTGATTGATATAAGCTCTTCTCTTAAAGTTGTTTTAAATTGCACATCCAATTTCAGAATGCCTGAACCCCTAAGAACAGCTGATATAATCTCAAAGAAACTAAAAAAAACTCTTGCATCCTGATTTTTCTATTGACATCGCCTGCCCTATCAGTTACCATTAGTCTATAGTGAAAAGGAGCCATTTCATGAAACAATCAAATGACAAGGGTTGGAGTCCTTACCTCACAGGCGGCTTGACAGGTTTATTAGCGATTGCTTCAGTAAGTATTGCGGATAAGTTTTACGGGGTTTCAACTACCTTTTCAAGAACCGCTGGATTGCTTGAAAAATACTTTGCCCCCGAGAGATTCGCCGATTTGGAATATTTTACACGGGTTGCCCCCAAAATTGATTGGCAGTTTATGTTTGTTATAGGCATATTCATCGGCGCCCTCATCGCATCTATTACATCCAAAACCTTCAGCCTGGTCGCAGTCCCTGAGACATGGAAGAAACGCTTTGGCCCGAGCATTTTAAAGAGGGCTTTTATCGCTTTTGTCGGCGGGGCTATAGCAATGTTCGGCGCCAGACTTGCGGACGGCTGACCCAGCGGTCACGGTTTGAGCGGTCTGTCTCAACTTGCTGTAAGCGGCTTTATTTCAGTGGCGGGCTTTTTTATTGGGGGTATTATAATGGCAAACCTCCTATACAGAGGGGGGAAAAGATGAATATCCTGATTTACGGGCTTGTAACAGGGATTATTTTTGGCTTTCTGCTCCAGAAAGGGCGTGTTCTTCGTTATGACAAACAAATCGGGGCGATGCTTTTTAAGGACATGACCATTGTCAAGTTTATGTTTTCCGCTATTATAGTTTCAATGGTCGGTATTTATATCCTTAAAGACATGGGTCTCGTAAAGCTTGATTTAAAGACAACTATACTCGGCGCTAATATTATCGGCAGTTTGATATTTGGACTTGGCTGGGGTCTTTTAGGCTACTGTCCGGGAACTCAAGTGGGTGCGCTCGCAGAAGGTAGGTGGGATGCAATATGGGGATTGCTCGGGATGGTAGCAGGGGCTATTCTCCATGCAGAGGCTTATCCTTTTTTGAAAAAAACTGTTTTAACCTGGGGCAATTACGGAAAGATCACCTTGCCCGATGTTATCGGAGTCGGACACTGGGCTGTAATACCTGCGTTTATAATCTTTGCATTAGTTGTGCTTTTGATAGCCGAGAGAAAAGGTTTATAATAAAACTTTATAATGTCAGCAAATAAATTTTTAAAGGAGACTTAATTATGTTGTCCAAAATACCTGTGGATTTCGCAAAAATCAAATCTTCAGACATTGACAAAGAGATTTTGAGAGTCGGAATAATCGCTGAATTAGATGCAATTAATCTCTATGAACAACTTGCTGCCCTTGCAAAAGATAAAATTATCAAGACTATCTTCCTTGATATAGCAAAAGAGGAAAAAACACATGTGGGGGAATTTCAAACGCTTCTTCTAAAAATTGACAAGGAACAGGCACAGGAGCTTGAAGAAGGCAGGAAGGAGGTTGAGGAATTATCCTCCTGATATGAATAGATTATCAAAAGAAAAGTCTGCCTATCTTCAGCAAGCTTCTCGCCAAAAGATTGACTGGTATCCATGGTCGGAAGAGGCATTTGAGCGGGCAAAGGCTGAGGGGAAGCCCGTTTTTATGAGTTCAGGCGCTGTCTGGTGCCACTGGTGCCACGTTATGGCGAAAGAGTGTTTTTATGACGAAGAGATTATAAATCTCCTCAATGAAAAATTCATTTGTATAAAGCTTGACAGGGACGAGAGACCTGATATAGATAAGAGATATCAGATGGCAAACTCTGCAATGGGATACGGAGGCGGCTGGCCCCTTAGTATCTTCATGACACACGATAAGAAGCCCTTCTTTGGGGGCACATATTTCCCTCCTGAAGACAAATGGGGAAAGCCCGGCTTTCGCAAAGTTTTAATGACGGTCTCTGATTTTTATCAAAAAGAACAGGAAAAGATAAGTAATTATACAAATAATCTTTTGGCTACTTTGAGACAAAGCTCAGCCCCGGTTACTGAGATCAGTGAGGGGATGCTACATAATATCTTAATAGCTATGTCAGAGCAGTTTGATAAAGACAATGGCGGCTTTGGAAGTGCCCCTAAATTCCCGATGCCAGGGGCTATGGAATTTTTTCTAAGCCGTTATTATTTTACTGGGGATAAAGCGCTCGGCGATTTTATTAAATTAACACTTAATCGTATGGCTATGGGCGGTTTTCATGATCATCTTGGAGGCGGGTTTCACAGGTACTCCGTTGACGAAGCCTGGATTATTCCTCATTTTGAAAAAATGGCGGATGACAATGCCTGGTTGCTTAGGAATTATGTCCATGGATATGCTGTCTTCGGGGAGGAAAGCTTTAAAGAGACCGCTGAAGGCATAATTAGGTTTTTTAGAGAAGTTCTCTCGGAGGAAGGTGGTTGTTTCTATGCGAGTCAGGACGCTGATGTGACTCCGGATGATGAGGGTGGATATTTTACCTGGACTAACGAGGAGTTCAGCGATACACTGAGCAAAGATGAATTGAAGATATGGGATTATTTCTTAGGGGAGCGTGGTTCTATGCACCACGACAGTTCAAAAAAGGTTATATTCCAGTCTAAGAGCATAAATGAAATTGCTCAGGAGACAGGTATTGATGTTGATAGAGCGCAAAAGCTCATTCTGACTGGAAAGAAAAAGCTGTTTGCCCAAAGAGACAAAAGACAGGCGCCTTTCATTGACAAGACCCTCTATGCATCACTGAACGGCATGGTTATAACATCTTTTTTCGAGGCTTACAAGGTTTTGGGTGACATCAGCCTCAAGGAATTTGCCCTCAAAAGCCTCGATAAAATCATGAACCTGCGATTCATTGATGGGGACCTTTTTCATTCTGAAGATATCGGGGCTATGCTCGATGATTATATACATTTGATAGCTGCAAACATTGCCGCTTATGAGGTTACAGCAGATATCACCTATTTGAAAACTGCCGAAAAACTGATGGATATTTGCATAGACAGATTATGGGACGATGAGGGTGGTTTTTTTGATACAGATAAAGAAGTTCTTGGTATTAAGATAAAGGCTGTTGAGGACATACCGCATCCGTCCTCAAATTCTCTGGCAATTATACTTTTATTAAAACTCGCTTTTATGGCAGACCGAGGGGATCATGTTGAAAAAGCAGAAAAGTCATTGAGAGTGTTTTATTCAAGGGCTAAAAGTATCGGCGTTCATGCTGGCAGTTATTTCAATGCTATGGACGCATATTTCAATCAACTAAAAATAACCCTTTCTGTTAAACCTGAGAGCGGCTTGGCGTTAGAGGCTATCAGCTCCTATTATCCCCATAAGAGCTTCTCTTACAGTGATGACAGGGGATTAATCACCCCCTGCTTAAAAACCTCTTGTTTTGAACCTATCAAAGAAAAAGGGAAGTACAAAACCTTTCTTGACAGCCTTAAAAGACACGATTTTGGGTAAACATTCCACTGTTCAATGCATATGTCGTTTAAAGAAGAGGTATTTTGGACTTTTTGAGTTTGCCACATGCCTAAAATAGATCGCAGGTTAATAACAAACTTTGACTGGCTGCTTTTTGGTCTGGTTGTCTTAATTTCCGTCATTGGAATTGTAACCATATACAGCGCCACGAGACCCACGATAGAGACAGGGGTTCACCCAGATTTTTATCTGAAGCAGATTCTATGGCTTGTGATAAGCATTATTGCATTGTTTGTAGTGGTTTTTTTTGATTATATCTGGCTCCACAGGTTCTCTTTTATATTGTATGGCTGCGGCATTCTGCTCCTTATAATTGTCCTTGTAGCGGGCAAGACAACGATGGGTGCCCAGAGATGGCTGAATTTAGGCTTTATGTCATTCCAACCATCGGAGATGTTTAAGATCGTCTTTATAATCGCCCTCTCGGCCTACCTCTCAAATCGCGGGGAGACACAACTAAAGTCGATTCCTGTAAAAAGCCTGATATTTTTTTTCCTTGTTCCAGTTCTGTTAATCATCAAACAGCCTGACCTCGGAACCGCCGTGCTTATTATGTTTTTATTTGTGATATTGCTGCTCTCAAAAGGATTAAGCAGAAAGATTGTAGTTATGGCTCTGGTCATTGGTTTGATATCAGCCCCATTTATAGGGCATGTTGGTTGGAACAGCCTTAAAGATTATCAGAAGAACCGCATAATTGCCTTTATGGACCCCGACATAGACCCTTCCGGCATAGGTTACCATATCAACCAATCCAAAATAACTATAGGGTCAGGAGGTTTAACTGGTAAGGGCTATTTGAAAGGCACGCAGGGGGCGTTAAGATTTCTTCCGGAGAAACATACTGATTTTATTTTCTCAGTTTTTGCTGAAGAGTGGGGTTTTTTGGGCAGCCTTTTGCTTGTGGGAATTTATTTAGTTCTATTTTTGCGGGGACTTAATACCGCTCTGCTCGCAAAGGATGAATTCGGAAGGCTCGTTGCGACCGGCATAACAGCCATGTTTTTTATCTATTTTCTAGTAAATATAGGAATGACTTTGGGCATGATGCCCGTTGTCGGCGTTCCAATGCCCTTTATGAGTTATGGCGGCACGGCGCTTCTGAGCAATTTTATTGCAGCAGGGATTCTGATAAATATCAGAACCAGAAGATTCCAATTATTTTATCCATAAACCTGTCTCACCGCCCAATTATGAATCCCTTATACAAAGCAAATACGCCTATTTCTGGGTGTTTCCATTTGACTTTTAACCCCTTAATTTTATAAAGTTTCAAATATCGGATAAACATGGAACAGTCAATCATTCAATTAATACTCCAGTCGGGTTATGTAGTTAAAGCTGTCCTGATTGTGTTGCTTTTGTTCTCCATATTTTCATGGACAATTATTTTTTATAAGTGGAGATTATTCAGAAAGGCTGATAAAGAAACAGCTGGTTTTTTCAGAGTTTACAGCTCAACGCTCAACCCCAAAGATTTATACACTGCGACAAAAAAATTTTCAATGAGTCCGCTCGCAAGCCTGTATAGGTCTGTTTATTCTGAAAAGACATACTCCGACAAAGATGAGCTTAAAAGAATGCTCAGGAGGTATTCTGCCCTCGAGTCCGCAAGGCTTGAGAGATATCTGAATTTTCTTGCAACAACAGGTTCCACCACCCCGTTTATCGGGCTTTTCGGCACCGTATGGGGAATTATGAATACCTTCAGAGGCATAGGTGGAGCGGGTTCTGCATCGCTCGCAGTTGTGGCTCCCGGGATAGCCGAAGCCCTTATTGCGACAGCGATGGGGCTTCTTGCAGCGATACCTGCCGTTGTCGCTTATAATTACTACCTCAGCAGAGTAAACAGGATGACGGTTGAACTCGAGGATTTTTCTGAAGAACTTGTTGATTATATCTTGAAATAATGAAAACGCAAAGACATAAAACCCCAATGTCAGAAATAAATGTCACACCATTGGTGGATGTGATGCTTGTGCTTTTGATAATTTTTATGGTTACCGCGCCGCTCCTTCAACAGGGGATAGATGTTGACCTGCCTAAGGCTAAAGGGAAGGAACTAAGTGAGGAGGAGCGTGTCACAATAGTAATTAAAAAAGGCGGGGTGATTTATTTAAACGATACTGAAATCTCAAAAGAAGACCTTGTCCACAAACTCACCTCTATAAGCAGGCTTAATCCAAATGTTTTTTTGAAGGCTGATAAAGATGTTCCATATGGTTTGGTTGTTGAAATAATGGGAGATATAAAGGGGGCTGGCATAGAAAAGCTCGGGATGATAACCGAACCGAAAATGACACTCAAATGATTACCCCGCCAATATATCGCTCCCTTGCATTCTCTATCTTTATTCACATTTCTTTGTTTGCGGCTGCATTCTTTATAATCAAGCACTCTGATACCCACAAGAAGATTCAGCCTTACATAGTGTCTCTCGTGGAAGACATGAAATATGCAGCCTCCCCTCCCTCAGGAAGTTCATCAGATAAGACGGTTAAGACGGCTGAACCGTCAGGCAAGCAGATTAGCCCTCCTTCCCAGCTGTCGCCAACACAGAAGGCTGAGAAATCAAAAAAACAGGATGAAAATGTCGTCAAAGAACGAATCGCAGCCCTGCAGGCGAAGAAAAAGATTGAAAAAATAGTGGCTTTGCGTAAGGTTATAGATATCGGAGGACAAAAGAATGTCTCCGGAGGCGGCAGCCAGAAAACTCCTAGCAAGACTCCTTCTGCCGGCGCCTCATCTCAGTCAGCAGGCAGCGACTATTACTCTATGATAGTAAAAAGGATACGTCAGGAGTGGGTTTTCCCTGAAAATCTCGACCGCAACCTCGAGGCAGTAATATCCATTAAAATTGCAAAAGATGGAAGCATCAAAATAGATAAAATAGAAAAAAGCTCAGGTAATCCTGTCTTTGACCGCTATGCCTTGAGGGCTATAAATAAGGCAAGCCCTCTTCCGCCGCCTCCCCATGAAATGGAAGTGGGAGTGAGGTTTTATCCATGAAAAAAAATAAATTTGATACCTGCACAATAATTTTGACATCAACTCTATTAATGACTATAATCTGCTTTTTGGTCTCTTCAGTCTCTGCCCAGAAGGTATATGTCGATATCATCTCACCAGGGGTGAAGAAGCTGCCAATCGCAATACAGAGCTTTTCTGGAGGCAAAGAGCTATCAGATGTAGTAAAAGAAGACCTCGACTTTACCGGTCTATTTTATTGCATAGATGAAAAGGCGCATATTGAAAAACCTGAAGAGCCTTTTAATCCAGCGAACTGGAAGGGGCTTCAGGCGGAAATTGTGGTCAAGGGAAAGGTTATAAAGGATAAAAGATTGACTTTAATTATTTCTGTTCATGATGTTTCCGAGGGTAGGGAGGTTTTGAGAAAGGAATACTCAGCATCACAGGAACTTTACCGTCCTCTTGCCCACGCCGCAGCTAATGACATATATAAAATTCTCACGGGACAACAAGGCATATTCAGGACAAAGATTGCCTTTGCCAGTGAAAAATCGAGGTTCAGGGAGCTTGCTCTTATGGATTGGGACGGTCACAGGCAGAATGAACTTGGCATTAAAGCCGAAATATTGCTCACCCCCCGATGGGCAACGGATGGTTCAAAGTTGATCTATTCAAAGCAGAGAAACCGTGAGTGGGGGATCTTTCTGCTTGATATGAGCAATATGCAAGAGAAAAATATAGTCACACTTAAGGGATTAAGCATGTCGGGAAACTTTCTACCAGACAATAGGGAGTTTGTATTTGTCTCTTCAAAAGATGGCAATGCGGATATTTATATAGGGGACATTATAAGCATGAAGGGCAGGAAGCTTGCTTCATCGCCATGGATTGATGTATCGCCGTCTGTCTCTCCTGATGGAAAGAGGCTTCTTTTTGTCTCTAACAGGGCTGGAAGTCCACAGATATATATTGCTGATATTGACGGCTCAAATACAAAAAGAATCACCTTTGAGGGTTCATATAATACATCCCCTGTTTGGTCTCCAAAAGGTGATAAGATAGCCTATACGGGTATGACAAACGGAAGACACCAGATTTTTCTGACGAATCCTGACGGCTCAAATCTGATGCAACTCACAAACACAGGCAATAATGAAGAGCCATCATTTTCGCCTGATGGAAGATATATCGCCTTTACCTCTGACAGGGACGGCGTCAAGGGGATATATATAATGAGGGCTGATGGAAATGGGCAAAAGAGAATAACACCTAAAGGTCTAAAAGCTACCAACCCAAGCTGGTCTCCATTAATGTTCTAAATTCGGCGATAGAACTAAGAAAACGTTTTAAAATCGACAAGATAGATAGGAAGGGCTGGTGAGGGATTTTTATACGACACCTTATAAAGAAAGCTTTATGGAATTTCGGCAAGAGCCGTTGCATTAATAAAAATAAAGCAAAATTAAAATAAAATTTGTCGATTATAAAAATCCTGAAACAGCCCTTCCTATGGCTATTTTTGGATAATGTAGCTTTTATTGGAAAGAAAGGCTCACGTTCTTTGCTTCAAATAATTCAGTAATTTCTTGTACTTAAAAGCAATATGCAAAAAGCCTAATATCAAGGTGGAATAGGCAAAATATTTATGAGGGATAAACTTCCTCAACTCAAGCTCCGACTGTATGTAGCCCGTGCTTCCTGTAATGACCAGTGAAAAAATAAGCAAAACACTTATTAACGAGTCGAGATGTCTCTTCATTTTTTTACAGCGCCTACTGCATGGAGAGCTATGACAGCCTCTTTCTTGCCGTCAACTCCTATTAAATTGTTTATATCCTTATCGATGAATGCCCCTACAACAACAGAACCTAATCCTAAAGAAGTAGCCTGCAAATAAATATTCTGGCTGATGTATCCTGCCTCCATATACACATATCTGTATCCTCTCTCTCCATACTTTGACCTCATCCTGTCAAATATGGCAGAAAGGACTATAACAATCCCTGCATCTCTCATCATCTCCTGCGAAAGAGAGGCTTGCATCAACTCTTTCCTGAAATCACCCTCCTTAATCAGCACAATTGAGTGGTCTAATGGCGAGTAATGGTATATGCCTCTTTTAATGGCGCTCACATTATTGACGATCAGATAAATCTCAAAGGGATAAAGCGCGCCGGCAGATGGAGCTGTTCTTAAATAAGTGCCGTAGAGCTTACCCGTAATTCCCTGCGCCGCAAAGGCAAGTTGAGAAACCTCCTGAAGGCTCAACGGTTTATCTACATATTCCCTTATCGAGCGCCTTTTGACTAATGCCTCTTCGACAGTGATACCCTTGAAAATAGGCTTTGGCAAGGCTGTTTTAGAACCTTTATATTCTTTAAACTGGGGCGGCATAGCTGGTTTTGGCGTTACGACATCTTTTAATACCTGCTTCCATGTATGAGATGTATCCTCATGAAATCTTTCACCAATAGTTGCACTCATCCCATAATCTGGCAAAAGAACAAAAATTAATACTATTACGACAAACAAGTTTCCCATAAATATTCTAAATTAAAAAAATTTGATCCTACAAGAACTTTGAAGAACCTTTATGACGGTCTAATCTTGGTCATTATAATTGAAGTATATACGCTATTGAGACTAAAATCCAAATACCTAAAAAGTGTGAGAAAAATCTGCGGATTAATAATACGAGAGAGTTAAGCTATTTTTAAAATTATAAAACCACCAGCATAAGAAATTTTCTTAAAATGTTAGAGTATCTTACAAAAAATGGCATAATACTACTCTAACAGTAAGAATTCTTTCACTATCCCTCCCTATCGCTAAATTTGAGCCTTGTCTATATTGTTGTTTTTATAAAGCTATTTTGTTCTATAGTCGATTATAGGAAACTCTCATAGTTGTTTTTTACACCTTAATCTTTGATAAAATTATTTGATGACCCTTAGAAAACCTTCATTGTTGACCCTCTCAAGTGAGGCTGTTAAATCTACTCTTAGCAAGCTCATTAAAGAGAAAAAAGGTATCGGATATTTTACTGAATATCAGATTAAGAGTTTTCTGAAGGGTCTGGGGTTTAATGTGCCCAAGGCTGTATTGTTAAAAAAGGGGAGCACAGACCTCAAGCATTCTCTTCGTTATCCCTTAATTGCAAAAATTTCCTCCACGAAGGTCTCTTCGAAAAGCGATCTGGGAGGTGTAGTTTTAGATATAAAAAATCAAGGGGAATTGAAAACCGCTATAGAGAAGCTCTCAGACATTGAGTCATGCGAAGGTATTTTGGTTGAAGAGATGGCGCCAAAGGGTGTTGAGGTGATAATCGGGGGGATAAAGGATAATCAGTTTGGTCCTGTTGTGATGTTTGGTATTGGCGGCTTGAATGTCGAACTTTTTAAAGATATAGCCTTTGTCCTCGCGCCTGCAAAAGAAAAAGACGCCCTATGGCTGATAAAGCAGGTCAAGGGATACAAACTTCTTGAAGGCTACAGGAACAGCCCACCTGCCGATATCCCTTGCCTTATCGCCATGATAGTAGCCCTATCAAAAATAATTGCCTCAGGTATGCTTGTTGAAATAGACCTAAATCCTATCGTTTTATATCCGAAAGGGGCGCTGGTGCTTGATGCTAAAATGTTTATCTGAATAAATCTGCCAATTTCTCATAAAGGCGGTTTTCTCTTGTGAAAATCTGTGATTTGTTCATAGGCATAAGCTGTTTTAAGGATGGTTTCTTCGTCAAAACTTTTCCCTATTATCTGTAATCCCACAGGCAGATTCTCACCAGTAAAACCACATGGGATAGATATTGCTGGCAATCCCGCAAGATTCACCGAGATAGTAAAAATATCGGAGAGATACATCTGTAGAGGATCGGTGGTCTTTTCACCTATCTTAAAGGCAGTTGTGGGTGATGTGGGGGTTAAAATAATGTCACACCTTCCAAAGGCGGCATCAAAGTCGTTTCGTATTAATGTTCTGACCTGCTGAGCCTTTTTGTAATAGGCTTCGTAATAGCCCGCGGATAGTGCGTATGTGCCGAGCATTATCCTTCTTTTGACCTCTTCTCCAAATCCCTTAGACCTTGTGTTCATATACATCTCAAGGAGGTCTTTCCCTTCAGCCCTGAAACCATACTTAACACCGTCATAACGGGCGAGATTAGAAGATGCCTCTGAAGTTGCGATTATATAATAGACTGCAACGGCATAAGGCGTGTGAGGCAGTGATATTTCAACAGGAATTGCTCCCAAAGACTCGAGGCTTTTGATTGAGAGGGAGACTATCTCATAAACCTCTTTATCTATACCCTCGATAAAAAATTCCTTTGGTATTCCTATTTTCAGCCCTTTTATCTCTTTGCCTAATGCCTCAGTATAATCAGGGATATTAACGGGCGCTGATGTTGAGTCAAGCGGGTCATTGCCAGCCACGACATTAAGAATTATGGCAGAATCCCTGACATTTTTGGTTATAGGCCCAATCTGGTCAAGTGAAGAGGCAAAGGCGATTAAACCATAACGGGAGACGAGTCCATACGTTGGTTTTAAACCTACAACACCACAGAGTGCAGCAGGCTGCCTAATGGAACCACCAGTGTCAGAGCCAAGAGCGGCTATGCATTCATCTGCTGCAACGGCAGCGGCTGACCCCCCGCTGCTGCCTCCGGGGACACAATCCAGCTTCCATGGATTTCTTGTAGCATAAAAACCTGAATTCTCAGTAGAAGAGCCCATGGCAAATTCGTCAAGATTGGTTTTGCCAACTAGAACGTATTTCTGTTTAATTAATCTGTTGGTAGCAGTGCTTTCATAGGGAGGTAAAAAGTTATAGAGCATTTTTGATGCGCATGTCGTCAGAATCCCTTTAGTGCACATATTGTCCTTTATAGCCATAGGAATGCCGGTTAAGGGATTAATGCTTCCCGTGGCGATTTCCTGTGCTGCGTCAGATGCCATTTTGTAAGCATGTTCTTTAGTAATGGTTAAATACGCCTTTATTCCCTCTTCCACCCTGTCAATCTGTAAATAGATGTCGTCAAGGATATCTGAAGGGCTTATTTCTTTCTTATCGAGAAGGATTCTTAAATCTGATATAGTTAATTTATTAAGCTCCAAAAAAGCCTCCCTTACTGAAACTTTCTTAAAATATAGAATGCCATAAGTCCTTTGACAAAGGCAAAAGATAAAATATTCAAACCTAAATCCAGCGATAAGAAGATATCATTTCGAGCAAAGCGAGAAATCTTCATGCTTTACGACAAAGATTATCACACCCTTCGGGCGTTCGGAATGACAGGAGTAGTATTGTGTAATAACGGTTATCGCCGGATTTGGCTTATATAGTTAGTTTGCAGTTTGAGCATATTTTCATTTAAAATATGAAAATATTACTATGGGGGGCATTGATGGACATTAAGATTACATTTCCCGGCGGCAAAAAGGTATTTGCAGAAATAAATGGAATGATAATAAAGACAGACCAACCTAAGGAATACGGGGGTGAAGGCTCAGCTCCGTCGCCTTTTCTTCATTTTCTTGCATCTATCGGCACCTGTGCTGGCGTATATGTCCTCGGGTTCTGTCAGGAGAGGGGAATTCCTACCGATGGCATCTCAATAAACCAGCAAATGATTTATATCCCTATCGAGGAAGGCAAAGTGAAACTCGATAAAATCGTTTTGGATATAATAGTTCCTCCGACCTTCCCCGAAAAATACCTCAAGGCAATAACAAGGGTGGCTGACCAGTGTGCTGTTAAAAAGACTATTATTAACCCCCCCGGCTTTGAAGTAAAGACAAGCGTTAAAAAATGAGAATTGTTCTCTATCTTTTAACTGCTTTGCTTTTTATTTGTTTTTCCGTTCAATGGGTCGAAGCAAAGAAAAAGTTTTCTGCCCCAAAAAAACCCGAAGAAAAACCTGTTTCAGTTTATCTTCTCGATAAAAATTCAAAAAAACTTGCCTCTGAAAGGGGTTTAATGAACCCTAAAGGCATAGTAGCAACGAAGTGCAGTTTGATGCTTAAATATCTTAAAGAACCTGAAAGCACTATCCAAATTACGACGGAAGACGGCAAACTTTTGGGGCTTGGCAAGATACTCTTTTGCAACCTGAAAAAAGATAGTGTCTCCTTCCATACTCAGCCATTTACGCCTTTGTCGCCTCTACAAGTACAAGAGGAAGATCAAAGAAAAATTGGGGAGTCCTATAACGAACATGACTGGTTCAAAAAGGGAATAGAGCATTTAAAGTCAAAGAATTTTGCAAGGGCTGAAAATGCTTTTAAACAGGCTATTAGATTTAAACCTGATTTTTATGAGGCATATATAAGTCTTGGGAATGTTTATTTTATTATTGGCAACTATCTTGATTCAATCGAATCGTATCATTATGCGCTCAAGAATTTTGGGGATAAACAACTGCTTTACAACAAGATAGGAACTTCATATCTCATGCTCGGAGATTATAATAAAGCGATCGACTCCTATAGACAAGCTATAAATTACGGTCCGACTGCCTCACAAGCATATTTCAGTCTTGGGCTTCTTTTTTATCTCAGCGGCGATAATGAAGAAGCGTTTAATCAATATGTCAACCTGACCAAAACAGATAATGAACTAGCTGAAAGCTTGTTCGACTTGTTATATAGATGAAGAACACCAAAGAGTAAGTATAATTTTTAAGGTTTAATTTCTATTGGGGTGCCGTCTTCAACAAGACTCCAAATCTCTTCAATCTCCTTATTTGTGACGGCAATGCATCCATGTGTCCAGTCGGTTTTTCTGTGAAGTTTATCGAGATGCGCCATATCTTTGGGGAGTCCATGTATGGCAATGCTGCCACCTGGAGATACGCCCAATTCCCTCGCGTTCTGTAAATCCGCATCATTTGGATAGGAAATGAAAATAGTGAGATGGTATTTATCGCTTATCTTTCTTGATGAAAGGACATAATTCCCTTCAGGGGTTTTATTATCTCCCATCCTAACTTTGTGCCCTATGGGGTCTTTGCCAAGGGCTATCTTATAAGCCTTTATAATTTCTCCTTCCCTTAGCAAAAACATTATCCTCTTGCTTTTGAAGACTACCACCTTATCAGCCTTTTCCAATTTTGCGTGTGCTTTAGGGATCATACACGATAAATTCACTGCAAGCAAAAAAAAGCTAAAAAAAATTAATATCATCTTCATAAAACCCCGCCTCTATTATGTTTTATGGGTAAAAACAACTCAGAAATATTTTAAAAGAGACTGCAAAAAAAATCCATGTAAGTTTTCTCTCCTAAAGATTGATAAAAAGTCTGTTGTGGGATTCTTATACGAGGTTTTAAAAAATAAAGCTCGGAGAAGTTTTTAGGGAAGCCATTTTCTACAGATATTTTTATGGATTATCACAGGCGTCCAAAAGAATATTCAAGCAGGGATATGACACGGTTTCTTTGCCAAAGAACTACCTTAGTCTATGTCTTAAAATAGCGAGGATAAATGGGGTCAGGTCTTTGCAGGCTGTTGCCCAAATCCACACTTGAAATCATGTAACCATATTCTGTAGTAACAGCATGCGCCATTGTTCATTCAT
>OGCL01001967.1_pt1 | contig 15785 bp, 16 predicted proteins | sample 1570041 | NCBI WGS metagenome assembly OGCL01 (sample SAMN06266162, study PRJEB24511) | hot springs metagenome | isolation source: Hot spring water | place: South Africa: Limpopo | collected 2015-06-22
TACACGGAATGGAAAAAATTCCGCGAGCTGGAGCTGCAGTGGTTCAAGGTCGCGGAGGCGAGCTACAGCAACTTTCTCTCCTTCGCGCGCCAGGGTTGAACCTGGATTGCCCATTGGTCTGTGGGTCGGGCGTAGGTCGGGCGTAGGTCGGGCTTCAGCCCGACAACCCCCCCCACCGCTAAACAAGACACCCCCCGTCGGCCTGAAGGCCGACCTACATACCTTTATTTGTTGGGTAGGAGCCGGTGTCCATAATGACCGGCTTGAATGACCCCCTGACTCGCTACGCTCGTTTCCCCCCGAGGGGAAGTGCCTCAGCGTATGGCCAACAGCCGCACCTCGAAGACCAGGGTCGCGTAGGGCGGAATCACCCCGCCTGCGCCCCTGGGTCCGTAGGCCAGCTCGGGCGGAATGGTCAGGCGGCGGACTCCGCCGACCTGCATGCCCTGCACGCCCTCGTCCCAGCCCGCGATGACGCGTCCCCGTCCGAGGGGAAAGTCGAATGGCTCGTTGCGATCGAGACTGGAATCGAACTTGCGCCCATCGGTCAGCCAGCCGGTGTAGTGCACGCTGACCGACTGGCCGGTAGCGGCGGCGGGTCCTTCGCCCAGGGTGATGTCCTCGATCTGCAGACCGCTGGCGGTGGTGATGCGCATCATCGACTCCTCAGACATGCGAGTGCAGGGTCGTCACACGGGGATCATTGCAACACGACGAGGACCACGCGGCGGTTCTGCATGCGCCCCTCACGCGTCCGATTGTCCGCCACGGGTTCCGTATGGCCGTAGGAGATGGCCGACATGCGTGCCAGGGGCAGCCCCCCCTTGCGGTGCAGATGGCTGCGCACGGCCTCGGCGCGCATGAGGCCCAGGCGTTCGTTGTAGGCAGCCGACCCCCGGATGTCGGTATGGCCCTGGATCTCGATGAACACCGGCTTGCCCTCGGCCTTGATGCGGGCGGCAAATTCATCCAGGGCGGCCTTGGCCTCCTCGGACAGATTGGCCTTCTCGGTGGCGAAGCGCAGGGTGTCCTGGGTCATGACCACTTCGTAGAGCAGCTTGCCCTCTGCCAGCTTGCCGGCCGCGACGGCCCGGTCCAGGGCCTCACGGGCGGTCTTGGAGAGGGCGTTGAGGCGCTCGTCATGCGACTTGATGCGCTCGTCATGCGACTTGAGGCGCGCCTCGGCCTGGTCGAGGCGCCCGCCGAGGGCGCGCACCTGGGCATCCATGCGCCTGTGTCCGCTATCCGACGTCTCCGCCCGCTGTTCCAGTGTGTTCAGCCGGTCCTGCACCGGTTTGAGCTGGCCCTGAACGTATTCGTGGACGTATTCCTTGGTGGCGCATCCACTGGTGGCCAGGCCCAGGGCGACCGTGATGGCGAGCAATTCCAGTTTCCTCATGTTCAGCTCCATGTTTTTCTTGCAAGATGTCGTTCAGTCTAGCTTAACGTCAGGTCAGGCGATGAACTTTATACCCCGGGAGCCGGCTAGGGACTGGTTACCGGTTGCCCATAGGGTACACCGGTCTCCTCCAGAAGGATGGGGATGGTGACCTCGGGCTCCGCTGCGGCATGCTCGCCCACCAGACCGGGAAAGGCCAGCACCAGGCCGACCATGCAGAGCTGGATCACCAGGAAGGGCACCGCCCCCCAGTAGATGTCGGCAGTGCGCACCGTCCGCGGCGCGACGCTGCGCAGGTAGAACAGGGCAAAACCGAACGGCGGGTGCATGAACGAAGTCTGCATGTTGATGCCCAGCAACACGCCGAACCACACCAGGTCGATGCCCAGTTTGGCCGCCACCGGCGCCAGGAGGGGGACGATGATGAAGGCGATCTCGAAGAAGTCCAGGAAGAAGGCCAGCAGGAAGACAAGCAGGTTGACGATGATCAAAAAGCCGATGACGCCGCCAGGCAGGGCGCTGAACAGCCCCTCGACCCACTCGTCGCCGTCCAGGGCCTGAAAGACCAGGGAGAAGACCGTCGAGCCGATGAGGATGAACAGCACGAAACTGGTGAGCCGGGCGGTGCGATCCATGGCCTGACGGAGCAGGACCAGATTCAGCCGCCGTTTGGACAGGGCCAGCAGGAGCGCTCCCACGGCCCCCATGGCGCCGCCCTCGGTGGGGGTGGCGATGCCCAGGAAGATGGTGCCGAGCACCAGGAAGACCAGCACCAAGGGGGGCGCCATGGTCATCAGCGCCCGGCGAAGGAGGGCCGTGCCTTGCAGGGTGCGGGCTTCGGCCGGCAGGGCGGGCGCATGCGCGGGTCTGACCAGGCTCACCGCCATGACATAGAGCAGGTAAAGACCGGTCAGCATCAGGGCGGGCAGCAGGGCGCCTTGATACATGTCGCCGACGGATACGCCGAGTTGATCGGCCAGGACGATCAGGACCAGGGAGGGGGGCAGGATCTGCGCCAAGGTGCCCGAGGCGGCGATGACCCCGGTGGCCAGGCGCGGGTTGTAGCCATAGCGCAGCATGATGGGCAGGCTGATCAGCCCCATGGCGATGACCGAGGCGGCCACCACACCGGTGGTGGCCGCCAGCAGGGCCCCGACCAGGACCACGGCGTAGGCCAGCCCCCCGCGCAGGGTGCCGAACAACTGACCCATGGTATCCAGCAGGTCCTCCGCCATGCCGCTGCGCTCGAGGATGAGCCCCATGAAGGTGAAGAAGGGGATGGCCAGCAGGGTGGCATTGGACATGATGCCGAAGATGCGGTCGGGCAGGGCCTGAAGCAGTGAAAACTCGAAGTAGCCCGCCTGGATGCCGATGAAGGCGAAGAGCAGGCCGTTCGCCGCCAGCGAGAAGGCCACGGGGTAGCCCAGCAAGAGGAAGACCACCAGGCCCATGAACATCAGCGGGGCCATGAATTCGTGGCTCAAACCGTCTCCTCCGCCCGTTCCGTGCCCAGCGGCAGGTGACCGGTCAGGAAGGCAAGCTGCTTGATCGCCTCCGACACGCCCTGCAGGAACAACAAACCGAATCCGATCGGGATGGCCAGCTTGATCGGCCAACGCGGGAGCCCCCCGGCATCGGGCGAGACCTCATTGACCATGAAGGAGGCCAGGAAGCCCTTCCATCCCAGCCAGGCGATCAGCGCGCACATGGGCAGCAGGAACAGCAGGGCACCGAGGAGGTCGATCCAGGCCCGCACGCGGGGGGGGAAGCGGGCGTAGAGGACGTCGATGCGCACATGTCCATTGTGTTTGAGGGTATAGGCCGCAGCGAACAGAAAGAGGGCGGCGAAGAGATACCACTGGATCTCCAGCCAGGCGTTGGAGCTCAGGTCCAGACCGTAGCGGGCAGCCGCGTTGCCTGCCGAGATGAGCACGGCCGCCAGCACCAGCCAGGGCACGAGGCGGCCGATCCCCTCGTTCAGGGCATCGATACCGCGTGAGAAGGCGAGCAAGCCTTTCACGCCTCCCCCCTCGCCCTCACTCCCCGGCCACCGTCATGCGGTCGATCAGGATGGAGCCGACGCGGCGCGAACCGCGCACCTCGACGTCGCGACCGATCGCCTGGATACCCAGGAACATGTCCTTGAGATTGCCGGCGACGGTGATCTCCTCAACCGGGTAGGCGATCGCGCCGTCTTCCACCCAGAACCCGGCGGCACCGCGGGAATAGTCACCGGTGACCATGTTCAGCCCGTGTCCCAGCAATTCGGTGACCAGCAGGCCGCTGCCCATCTTCCTGAGCAGGCCCTCCAGGTCCTCCCCCGTGCTGGGGATGACGAGGTTGTGATTGCCGCCTGCGTTACCCGTGCTCTTCATCCCGAGCTTGCGTGCGCTGTAGCTGCCCAGGAAGTAACCCTGTACCACGCCGTCCTTCACCACATCGCGGTCATGGGTGGCCACGCCCTCGTGGTCGAAGGCCGAGCTGGCCAGGCCCCGCGGCAGGAAGGGGCGTTCCTGGATCTGCATGAAGGCCGGAAAGACCCGGGTGCCGAGGCTGTCGAGCAGGAAACTGGACTTGCGGTAGAGGTGCCCGCCCGAGACGGCGGAGACGAAGCTGGCGATCAGACCGCTGGCGATGGGCGCCTCGAACAGCACCGGACACTGCCGGGTGCCGAGCTTGCGCGCGCCAAGCCGCCGCACCGTGCGCTCGCCGGCCCGGCGCCCTACTGCATCCGCGGCGGCCATGTCACCGGCGGCGCGGGCGGTGTCATACCAGTAATCGCGCTGCATCGCGCCCGCCTCCTCGGCGATCACCGCGCAGGATATGCTGTGACGCGAGCTGGGATAGCCCCCCATGAAGCCCAGGCTGTTGGCATAGATGAACTGGGACTCCTGGATGCTCACCGTCGCCCCCTCGGAGTTGTTGATGCGCGGGTCCACCCCCAGTGCCGCCGCCTCGCAGGCGCGCGCGATCTCGATGGCCCCCTCCACCGGCAGGTCCCAGGGGTGGTAGAGGTCCAGATCGGGCACCTCCCGTGCCAGCAGCTCGGCGTCGGCGAGACCCGCACAGTCGTCCTCGGCGGTGTAGCGGGCGATGATCAGGGCCTTGTCCACGGTGCGACGCAGGGCGTCTTCGGAAAAATCCGAGGTCGAGGCGTGGCCCCGGCGCTGGCCGATGTATACGGTCAAGGAAACGCCCTTGTCCTTGTTGTACTCGAGGGTCTCGACCTCGCCCTTGCGCACGGACACGTTCTGGCCGAACCCTTCGGAGACTTCCGTCTCCGCAGCGGTGGCACCGCCGGCGCGGGCCAGATCGAGCACGCGGGCAGCCAGTCCGCGCAGGGCTTCTTGAGTGGAGGAGAATCGGGTATCGGACACGGTGTCGGCCTGCTTTACACTGGCGAAGGCGATATCATAACAAGCTTCGTCACCCTCCCTGCCCGCGTCCCATGGACGACCCAGAACGGCGGCCGCCGAGCAAGACCCAGCGCAAGAAGGCCATGCATGCCCTGCAGTCCCTGGGTGAGACACTGGTCGACTTGTCGGCCGACCAGCTCGGCCGCCTCGATTTGCCGGAGGAACTGCATGACGCAGTGGCGGAAGCGGGCCGTATCCGCAGCCGCGAGGGCCGTCGTCGGCAGCTGCAGTACATCGGCCGCTTGATGCGTGGCGTGGAGACGGAACAGATCGCCGAACGTCTGGCGCTGCTGCAGGGGGAGTCGGATGCTGCCAAGGCGGAGTTTCATGCCCTGGAGCGCTGGCGCGCCAGATTGCTTGCGGATGATGCTGCCCTGACCGATTGGTTGGCTGCCCATCCGGGCTGCGATGCCCAACTGCTGCGGCAGCTCATACGCAACGCGCGCCGCGAGACGACGGAAGGCAAACCGCCCCGCGCCAGCCGTGCCCTGTTCAGGCTACTGCGAGAAGCTCGGCAAACATCCCAGATTGACCATTAGGACGCGGGAAGGCGCGAAGCCCATGATCGAGGCAGGTTGCGCGTGACGGTCGCAGGCGAGGTTGAACACCTCGCCTGCGTCACGCGCGAGCTGGCCGATCAGGGGCGAGCGAGGCCCGCGTAGGCCGGGAAGCTGTACATGGAAGCATTTTGATCGTCCTCTGGCACAAAGCGACCGAAGGCATGGGCCGGTCTAATGGACAATCTGGGTTCAATGTATAGACGCTATACTTGGCCCGTACAGCTGTTGCGGAGGCAAACATGGGACTGCCATTGCGTCACCCGGCCGAACGCTACACCTATGCCGACTATGCATCCTGGCCGGAAGACACCCGCTATGAACTCATCGACGGCGTTGCCTACGCCATGGCCGGCCCGAACCGGCGGCATCAGGAAATCGTCGGCAATCTGTTCCTGCAACTGGCCAATGCCCTCGAAGGTCATCCCTGCCGCGTTTACGTCGCCCCCTTCGACGTACGCCTGCCCAAGGCCGACGAGGCGGACCAAGCGGTGGACACCGTCGTGCAGCCGGATCTCAGCGTGTTCTGCGACCGCAGCAAGCTGGATGACGAGGGCGCGCGCGGCGCCCCAGACTGGGTCATCGAGGTGCTCTCCCCCGCCACCGCCGGCCACGATCAGATCCTCAAGCGGCATGCCTACGAGCGGTCGGGGGTGCGCGAGTTCTGGCTGGTCCACCCGACGGACCGCATCGTCATCGTCTACTGCCTCACCGACGGCGCCTACGGCCGGCCGGACATCTACGAATTGAACGGCAAGACGGCCAGCCGGGTGCTGCCCGAACTGGCCATTGACTGGGATCGCGCCCTGCGTGACCTGGACTGAATCCGAACTCGCGCAGGCCATCGCCGACAACGTCAGCGCCGCCCTGGCGGAGGATCTGGGCAGCCGTGGCGACCTCACCGCCCGGCTCATCCCGGCCGAGCGGCGTGCCAGAGCGCACGTCATCACCCGCGAGGACGCGACCCTGGCCGGACGGCCCTGGTTCGATGCCTGTTTCCAGCGTCTCGATGCCAACGCGCTGCTGCGCTGGCATGCCAGGGACGGCGAGCCCGTGCGGGCCGGGCAGATCCTCTGCGAAATCGAGGGCAATGCCCGCGCCCTGCTCAGCGCCGAGCGACCGGCGCTGAACTTCCTGCAAACCCTCTCCGGCGTGGCCACCGAGACCCGGCGCTACGTGGACGCGATCGCCGGCACGCGAGCGCGCATCTACGATACGCGCAAGACCCTGCCGGGGTTGAGGATGGCGGAGAAATATGCCGTGCGCTGCGGGGGTGGCGAGAACCACCGTACCGGTCTCTATGACGGCATCCTCATCAAGGAAAACCACATCGCCGCCGTCGGCGGTATCCGGCCCGCCCTCGAGGCCGCCCATCGCCTCGCGCCGCCAGGCGTGTTCGTGCAGATCGAGGTGGAGACCCTGGCGCAGCTGGAGGAGGCCCTGGCTTGCGGCGCGGTCCTCGTGTTGCTGGACAACTTCGATCTCGACGGCATGCGCGAGGCGGTGCGCCTGACCGCCGGCCGCGCCCAGCTCGAGGCCTCGGGCGGCGTCGACCTCGGCAGCGTGCGCGCCATCGCCGAAACCGGCGTGGACCGGATCTCGGTGGGCGGGCTCACCAAGTATGTGCGTGCGGTGGATCTGTCGATGCGTTTCATGGAGTGAGTGTGTTCGATTTGATGTCTCACTGGCTCACCCCATGAGCCCGCACCGAAAGATCATGAAATCGATGCAACGGGGAGAGATGGATGGAGGAACGTGTTTCGCCCAATGCCCAGGGGGCCAGCATCGACGGCTTTTGGGGCAAGTTACGCCTGAATGATTCCACAGGCAGTGTCGAGTCCTGGCTGCCGCTTACCAGTCACTGCCTTGACGTGGCCGTCGTCTTCCGGCGACTGCTCGACCTGCCGGTAATCCGCCAGCGAATGAGTGCCGTGGATGGCAGATCGCTGACTAATGCGCAATGCGACCGCCTGGCAGTATTCGCCTTTCTGCACGACCTGGGCAAATGCAATACCGGGTTTCAGGCCAGGAAAAACCCTCGCGCACGAGAAGTTGCCGGACATGTGCTGGAAGTCCAGGGGCTGTTCACTTCCGATCGCCTGCCCGGAGCGTTCCAGCGCCTTCTATGCGAAATGGCGGACTGGTTCACCGCCGGTCAGGATCAAGTGGACGCCTTGCTTCTGGCGAGCATCTCTCACCACGGCCGGCCTGTCAGTGCGAACGACCTGGACGGGCAATCAGGCGACCCGAGGTGCTGGTGGCGACCAAACCAGACACTTGATCCAATGCATGGTGTTGAAGAACTCGTCGCCGCCGTTCGACGGGCCTTTCCTGGCGCATTCGAGACGGCCCCGCCCATAAACGCGACCCCCGCCTTCCAGCATCGGTTCGCCGGCCTGCTGATGCTGGCCGATTGGATCGGTTCGGACACTCGATATTTCCCACACCTCGCCTCGCCTGACGAAGATCGCGCCGAGGTTGCCGCACGGGGCGCCCACTTGGCCCTGACGCGAATCGGACTGGTGACCGAGGCGTGGCGGCGAACCTTGGCCGATCGCGAACTCGACTTCCAATCCCTGTTCGGCCGCCCGCCTTATCCGCTGCAACGAGCACTGGCCCAGGACCTGCCCCTGAACGACGATGCACGGCTGTTGCTCATCGAATCGGAAACGGGCTCGGGCAAGACCGAGGCTGCCCTCGCCTGGTTCTACCGACTGTTCGCTAACGGCCGGGTGGACAGCCTTTACTTCGCCCTGCCCACACGAGTCGCCGCCCGCGAGTTGTACGGTCGCATCGACACTAGCATCAAGCGGGTCTTCCCAGAATCTGACAACCGCCCTTCGCCAGTCCTGCTCGCGGTTCCCGGTTACACACGGGCCGACGGCGAGCCCGCCGCCTTGCCCAACCCAATCGGTCTGCTTTGGCCTGACCAACCGGACGATGCCCTGACCGAAACAGTCTGGGCCGCCGAGCATCCCAAGCGTTTTCTCGCCGCGCCCGTCGCCGTAGGCACCATCGACCAGGCCCTGCTCTCCGCCTTGCAGGTCAAACACGCCCATCTGCGCTCGGTGTGTCTGGACCGCGCCCTGCTGGTGGTGGACGAGGTCCATGCCAGCGACCCCTACATGCGCGAAATCCTCGCCCATCTTCTGGAGGGTCACACCCAACGCGGCGGCTATGCGGTCCTGCTGTCCGCCACCCTGGGCGAGGCGGGCCGCGAACGGTTGCTGCACACGCCCAGGGTCAGCCTGGAAGACGCCACTGCCCGCCCCTATCCGCTCATCAGCACGCGCCAAAGGGAGCTTCCCCAACCGGACACCGGCCGCGAAAAGGCCGTCCATGTCGAGTTCATCGAAGCCCTGGAGGCGGTCAACGATCTCCTTGAACCCCTGTTCGAGGCGGTCCGCCAGGGTGCGCGCATACTCGTGGTCTGCAACACTGTCGCGCGCGCCAACGCCCTGCACCGTGCCATCGAAAACGACGCACGAATCGCCCGCGAACACCTGTTCGGCTGCACCGGCGTCGCCTGCCCTCACCATGGCCGTTTCGCCCGCGCCGACCGCGAGGTGCTGGACGCCGAAATCACCCGCCGCCTGGGGCCCGGTTCGCCCCCCGGCGCCTTGCTGGCCATCGGCACGCAAACCCTGGAACAAAGCCTGGACATCGACGCCGACTGGCTGATCTCCGACCCCTGCCCCATGGACGTCTTCCTGCAACGCCTTGGCCGCCTGCACCGGCACCGGCGCGCACACCGGCCGGACGCTTACCGCACGCCGCGAGCAACCATGCTGATCCCGGCGGGTAGCGACTTCGCCCCCTATTTGACCGGTCGCGATGGCGAAGGCAGGGGACCGGCCGGCATTGGCCCTGTCTACCCCGACCTGCGCATCCTGCAATGCACCCTGGATGCGCTGCGCGACCGACCCGACCTGGTCATCCCCCGCGACAACCGTATGCTAGTCGAGGTCGCCACCCACCCGGACGCCCTGGCAAGGCTGACTGGCGGCGCATGGGACAGGCATGCGCGCTACATCACCGGCGCCCTGCTGGCCGAAATCCGTCAGGCCGAACTCGGACGGCTGGAAACCAAGCCATTCGGCGAATGCCACTTCCCGGCCAAGAGTGACGCCCGCGTCACGACGCGCCTAGGCACAGGCAGCTATGCCCTGCCACTGGCCACACCCATCGCCTCGCCCTTAGGCCAGACCATCGAGGAACTGGTCATTCCCGCGCACCTGCTGCCTGGCGAAGCGCTTCAGGCGCCCCTGCTCGAAGCACACCAACTGGAGGCGACGCCAGACGGTTTCCGCTTCGCGCTGGCCGACCTGGCCTATCGCTACACCCGCTTTGGACTGGAGAAAGACGATGCATGATCTGCTGCACGATCCCCTCATCAGCGTGCGTCTGCCACACGGAGACACACGCCTGAACCTGCCCGAGCTGCTGGCGGCGCTGGCGCGGGGCGAGGTGCTGGCCTACACACGGCTGCGACGGCATCAGACCGACCCCTTCCACGTCTTCACCGTCCAGCTCGCCGCCAGCATCCTCGCCCGGCGTGGATTGGCCGAGCCGCCGGACGCCCCCCATTTCTGGCGCGACGGACTGTTGGAACTCGCCGAAGGCCAGGCCAGTGCGTGGCATCTCGTCGAAGCCGACCCGACCAAACCGGCGTTCATGCAATCCCCCTGCCCGACGGTGGAAGATTTCGCGGCCTACAAACCCAGGGCAACGAGCCCCGACGAACTCGACGTGCTCGTCACCGCCAAGGACCACGACGTCAAGATGGCGCGGGGCGCGGGTCAGGATGTCGAACTTTGGCTGGCGGTATTGGTGTCCTATCAAACGCTTTCAGGCTTTCTCGGCGCGGGCAACTATGGGATCGTGCGCATGAATGGCGGGTTTGCCAGCCGTGCCATGCTCTTCACAGTACGAGACCCGACGCCAGGGCCACGCTTTCTGGAAGAGCTCCCCATCGTGCTCAACGCCCGCACGGAGGCGATAGATGCGGGATTTGGCTACCGTGACGCCGGAACCGTCTTGACCTGGTTGACACCGTGGAACGGCCAGAATCATCAGCTTGCCATGGACCAGTGTGAACCCTTCTTCATCGAAGCGCCACGCCGCCTGCGACTGAGTATCTCATCCCACGGAATCCAGGCCAGCGCCGCGACCAGCGCGAAGCGGCAGATCGGCGGGCCGGACAACGGCGATTGCGGAGATCCCTGGACCGCCTTGAATGTGGAGGATAAGAAGAAAGGCGCATCGGCACTGACGGTCTCCGGGCAAGGTTTCACGCCGAAACTTCTGACCGATCTCATCTTCCAGCGCGGCTACCGTCTCACCCCCCTCCAACAGGCACGGCCGGGAACCGGCGCCACCAGGTTTTGTGCCTCGGTTCTGGTTCGGGGACAAGGCAAGACCGATGGCTTCCATGCCGTGGAAATCACCATCCCCGAGCGCGCCCGTTTCGCCTTGTTGCAACCGGCGCAGCGCGACAGCTTGGCTCAAACCGCCCAGGAATGGCTTAAGGACACCGCCAACGGTGCGAAATGCCTGCGTGCCGCGTTGATGGCCCTTGCCGAGGGCGGCCCCGCCGAAACCGATTTCGGCAAGGACACCATCGCCCGGTGGGCCGAAACCCGTCAACAGGACTATGTGCTCGCCTGGCAGGATGACTACTTCCCCAGCCTCTGGCTGGCGGCCGAACCCGATGCCGATCTCACCCGTCTGCGCGCCGACTGGGCCGGCAAGCTCATATCGCTTGCCCGCCGCGTGCTCGACATGGCCGAACAAACCCTGCCCATCCCCGCCGCCCGCCGCCTGCGCGCGCGGGTGCGGGCCGAAGGGCTGCTGGAAAACCTGTTCCGTAAACACGGTCTGGCCGATCTGGCCAAAGGAGGAAACCCATGACATCCGCGTCTGTACCCGACCCCGCCATCGAGGCCGTATTGCCATCCCGTATCGGCCAGATCGCCGCCACGTTGGGCGGCGATCACTTTCCGACCGGCGAGCGCGCCGCGCTCAAACGCTTCGCGCCCGGACAGAGCGTCCCCCTGGCCTACTGGCGCTTCTGGCCCCGCTGGCTCAGCGCGGACGCGCCGCCGGAGGCGCAAAGCCAGGATTGGGCGCTGATCCTCGCCGGCCTCGCCTGGATGGGCCGTGCCGGCCACCAGCCCAAGGCGCGACTCGGTGCCACCCTGGCCGAGCACGGCTATTCCGAACAACGCCTGGAACGCCTGCTGGCCGCGGAGGACGCGGCCACGCGCCGGCAGCTCTTCGCCCGCATGGTGCGCTTCCTCGCCGCCAAGGGCGCCGCCATCGACTGGCTGGAGGCCGCCCGCTTCCTGCTCGCCGGCGACGCGTTGCGGGAAACCCTGGCCCACCGCATCGCCCGCGACTACTACACCACCCAGTACCACCTCGAAGCCACGAAGCAGAATTAAGGAGCCCATACCATGTTCATCCAGATCCACACCCTGACCGCCTACCCCGCTGCCCTGCTCAACCGCGACGACGCCGGCCTGGCCAAACGCATCCCCTTCGGTAACGCCACGCGGCTGCGCGTGTCCTCCCAATGTCTCAAGCGCCATTGGCGGGCGCGCCTCACCGCCGACCTGCCGGACATTCAGGACGGGTTGCGCACCCGTAATTTCTTCTCCCGCGCGGTCCTGCCCGGGCTTGTCGACCAGGGCCTGAGCGAAGAGCGTGCCAAGGCGCTCTGCGAAACCCTGGTCGCCAATCTGATCGACGGTGGCACCGACGGCATAGACATGAAGCAGCCCGTGCTATTTGGTCAACGTGAGGCGGAATTCCTGGTCAGGCTCGCCCTGGAAGCCAACGCCGAAGCGGGCAGCGACAAGGATGCCGGTGAACGGCTCAAAAAACTGCTGACCGACAAGGAGCAGAAGAAAAACCTCAAGGCCATGTCCAAGTCTGCTGCTGGACTTACTGCCGCCCTCTTCGGCCGCTTCGTCACCTCCGACATCCTGGCGCGGGTGGATGCGCCGGTACACGTGGCCCACGCCTTCACCGTCCATGCCGCACGCACCGAGATGGACTACTTCACGGCGGTGGACGACCTCAACCGCGACGAGGAAACCGGCGCCGCACACAACAACGAAACCGAGCTGGGGGCGGGCCTGTATTACGGCTACGTGGCCGTGGACGTGCCCTTGCTGGTCAGCAATCTGACCGGCTGTGAGGCGGGGGACTGGTCCAAGCAAGATCCGAGTCCAACGCGTCGGGTGCTCGCCACCCTCATCCGCGCCATTACCGAGCAGAGCCCCGGCGCCAAGCTGGGTTCTACCGCGCCCTACAGCCGCGCCGAATGCGTGCTGCTGGAGGCCGGTCGCCAACAACCGCGCACCCTGGCCAATGCCTGGCTGCGCGCCCAACAGGCAAAGAACGCGCCCATGCGCCAGGCAGTGGAGGAAATGGCCGGACACTTGAAGCGGCTGGACGCGATGTATGGCAATACCGCAGACGCACGCGCTCTGTCCACCACCGAGGACGGCGCCCCCTTCGCGCCGCTCGCTCCTCAACCACTCGACGCGGCCATCGACGCCATTCTGGCCACCGCCCTGCCGGCCAAGTGCTGAAGAACCCGCCATGGACTGCCTGATGCTGCGTTTCGACGCGCCGCTGATGAGTTTCGGTGGCGTCGTCGTGGACCATAACCACCCGGTGGACCGCTTTCCGGGCCTGGCCATGCTCACCGGCCTGCTGGCCAACGCACTTGGCTGGCGCCATCGCGACATGGCGCGATTGCAGACATTGCAGGCGCGGCTGCGTTTCGCCGCGCGCTGGGACTTCCCGCCCGAGCGGCTGCTGGACTACCAGACCGTGGACCTCGGCCAGGAACACCTGACGGACACCGGCTGGACGACCCGCGGTGTGCGCGAGGATCGCGGCAGCGGCGCGGCCACCAGCGGCACCCACATCCGCCTGCGCCACTACTGGGCCAATGGCGTGCTGACCCTGGCCCTGACCCTGGACGGAGACGCCGCGCCGACGCTGCATGAGCTAGAACAGGCCCTGCGCGCCCCCGCCAGACCCCTGTTCCTCGGCCGCAAGACCTGCCTGCCCGCCGCTCCGCTGCTCCTTGGCCGCCGCGCCGCCGAAACTCTCCGCCTGGCCCTCTCCCGGGAGCCCTTGGCCAGCCGCCCCACCGCCCAGGCCGAACCCAAGCTGCAAGCCTGCTGGCCGGAAGGAGAGGCTGAAGGCGAATCGCGCGAGGTGTACGACCTGCGCGATTGGGCCAATCAGATGCACCTCGGCAGCCGACGCATGATCCACGGTTACCTGGAGGTTACCCCATGACCACGCCAACCCTGCACATGCTGCGCATGGATCTGAACGGCGCCGCCCTGATACGCTTCGCCGCCGCCCAGGGCTTGGCGCGTCATGATGACGACGGCTTCGGCTACACCATGCATGCCTGGTTGACGGCCATGTTCGGCGACCTGGCGCCCAAGCCCTTCTACCTGCAAAGCGCGCGCGATAAATACTCCGCCACGCTGCTCGGCTACGCCCAAGCCGACCAAACCCGGCTCATGGAACACGCCGTTGCCTTCGCCGACCCGCTGGCGCTGACCGTGCTACGGCCAGACAGCCTGGCCAGCAAGCCCATGCCATCCGCGTGGCGCGCAGGGCAGCGCTTACGGCTGGATGTCCTGGCCTGCCCGATGACCCGCAAGGACGGCATCGAAAAGGACGTCTATCTCCGCGCCCTGGAGCGGCTTGGCGAAGCCACGCCCCCGCGCGCAGATGTCTATCGGGATTGGCTGAAGCGGCAGCTCCAAGGTGCAGTCGAACTGCTCGATGTCCGCATCGACGGCCTGGCCCGCGTCCGCATGTCCCGCCGCGCCGCCGCGCCCGGCGGCGGGCGACGGTTCGTTCAGATCGAGCGGCCGCAGGCGCTATTCTCCGCGCTGGCCAACATCCGCGACCCGGCAGCCTTCGCGCAAATCTTGCGCCGTGGCGTTGGTCGGCACCGCGCCTTCGGCTTCGGCATGTTGCTGCTCAAGCCGGCGCAATGAGCGGCACACTGCTGGTTGGCCGACTGGGCCTGGCCGAGTCCCGCATCCCGCATGCCGACCGGCACGGGTTGATCTGGCTGTCGCGCGGCAATCTCTACGTCGAGGATGGCACGCTGCGCTTCTTGGCCGCCGAGTCCGATGACCTGAAGGCAGGCAACTACGCCATCCCATACCAGGGGGTTTCGCTGGTGTTGCTCGGCCCCGGCACGACGGTGAGCCATGACGCCCTGCGCATCCTGGCCCGGCACGGCACGTTGCTGGCCGCCGTCGGCGAGGGCGGCGTCAAGTTCTACACCGCGCCGCCCATGGGCCAGGGCCACTCAGAGGTCGCGCGCCAGCACGCCCGGCTGTGGGCGGACGAGACTGCGCGGCTCGACGTTGCCCGACGCCTATACGCCTGGCGCTTCGGCAAGATCCTGCCGCACAAGGACATCGCAGTCCTGCGGGGCATAGAGGGCGCACGACTCAGAGAGACTTACCGCATCGTTGCCGAACAACATGGTGTGCCCTGGAAACACCGGTGCTACGACCGTGCCAACCCCAACGACGCCGACATACCCAATCAGGCCATCAACCATGCCGCCACCTTTGTCGAAGCCGCCGCCGACGTGGCCATCGCGGCCGTGGGCGCGCTGCCGCCCTTGGGCTTCATCCACGAGGATTCCAGCAACGCCTTCACCCTGGATATTGCCGACCTGTGGCGTGCCGATTTTACGCTCCCCCTGGCCTTCAGCGTCGCGCGTAAGGCCCTGGATCATCCGGATCTGCACCTGGAAAGGGAGTTGCGCAGGGAAGCTGCGCGCAGATTGCGCAAGCAAGAGGTCATTCCGAAGATGATCGACCGCGTCAAGGAGTTGTTGTCATGCCCATGACCGTGGTGGTCACACGCAATGTCTCTGCTCGGGTGCGGGGCTACCTGGCTTCGTCGATGCTGGAACTTGCGCCCGGAGTCTACAGCGCGCCGCAAATCTCAGCCGCCGTGCGTGAAAGAATCTGGCTGACCTTGGCGGATTGGTTCCAGATCGAACACGATGCCTCCGTCATCATGGTGTGGGCCGAACCCCGGATGCCTGGTGGTCAGGACGTACGGGTGCTCGGACTGCCACCGATCAAACTCGTGGAGATTGACGGACTGGTGGTCAGTCATCGCCAATAGCCTAACCACCGATTGTTCTTTAACATTCACCTGAATCCGCAAGTTCACAGACCATCCCTACCCCCTGCCCGATACATAGGCATTTTTATTCCGCCCCGACCCTCTGGTTGCGCCGAAACGGTGTTGCCACTCAGGCTTTAGCCCCCGAAATCATGCCGTCGCGCCCGCCAAGTACCGTATATCCCGCCCAAAACAGGCCAGCAAGGCGCGCGTTGCCCT
>OGCL01001969.1_pt1 | contig 15780 bp, 13 predicted proteins | sample 1570041 | NCBI WGS metagenome assembly OGCL01 (sample SAMN06266162, study PRJEB24511) | hot springs metagenome | isolation source: Hot spring water | place: South Africa: Limpopo | collected 2015-06-22
GCGCGCGGCGAAACAGCGGCTCATGCCATTCCCAGGGCGTGTGGGCTTCCTCGTAGAGGCTGTAGAGCGTCGAGCCATTCCATAGGCTCTTTGCGTCGCGAATCTGGAACTCCGGCTGCGGCGCATCGATGGTCATCGTGTCCGCGGTGTAGGTCTGGAACTTGATCGCATGGGCGCCCGCCTGAGCGGCCGCCTCGACGATGGCCATGGCGCGGTCCAGCGAATGGTTGTGGTTGCCCGACATCTCTGCGATGACGAAGGGCGGGTGCCCCTGGCCGATGGGGCAATCGGCTATGCGGAAGCTGTCTGCGGATTCCATGTCGGGAGTTCCTTGCTGTAGCAGGTGATGACACGCGCGTACCCGGCGCGTTCGAACAGTTTATGGGAGGCGGTGTTGTCGCCCATGACGTGGGCGACGAGCGCGGGCGCTTGCGGATGCTCTCGCGCCAGCCAGGCCTCGGCGGCGGCCAGCAGCGCCGAGCCGCTGCCGCGCGCGTTGTCTTCAGGCACGAGGTAGATCGACACTTCGGTGCCGTCTTGTGCGCTGAGGTCGAAGCGGACCACGCCAACGGGCTGGCCATCCCTCTCGCCGACGAGCAGGACTCGATCGGGCGCAGCCAGCGCGCACGTGAACCACGCGTGGTGCGATTCGGCGCTGATGGGGCTGGAATCGCGCGAGGCCAGGCGCACCCGTGGGGCATTGCGCCACGCCCAGAGCGCGGCACTGTCCGAGGCCGTGGCCGGGCGCACCGTAACGGCCTGCCGCAGCATGAGGTCGGCCACCCGGCTCACCCCCTGGCCGTCGACCAAGGCCATGCCCGTGCGTGACAGCAGGCCGCGAAGACCGCTGTTGTCGACCAGGGCCTGCAGGTGGGCCGCCAGCGTGTCGGCATCGATGCTTTCGCTATCGGGCACGTACAGAAAGCCTGCGCGCGCGCCTGCGGCCAGGACTTCACGTTGGTTGGGGGCGAGGCACAGCGCCAGTGTCGGCAGCCCTAGGCAGCATCGCTCCCAGGTGGCGCCGCCACCAGCGCCGATGGCCAAGTCAGCCCGTGCGCACAAGGCCGCGATCTCGTTCGATTGCACATGCAGGTGCAGGCGCGGTTGGGTGGCAGCCAGGGATTCGAGTTGCGCGCGTGCCGGGTGCGCCGTACCGATCACGACGTCAACGTCGATGTCGCGAGCCTGGGGCAGCCTGCCGATGGCCTCGATGGCACGCCCGGTGACGTTATTGGCGTCCATGCCGCCCAGAAGGACCAGCAGGCGCCGTACCGGGCCCGAACGGGGCTGCACGTCGCGCCGATTGCTTTCAAATTCGGGCCGCAGCAGCGCGTGGCGCGGCCCTGTGAGCACGACCGCTGCAGCCGGCACACGGCCATGGTAGCGCGCCTGCGCGTCCTCGAAATGGTTGACGTCCAGCAGGACATCGCAATTATGCGCGCGCGCGAGGTCGTCGATGGCGAGCAACCGGTACGCGGCCGCACGGAGGGCCGTCTCCCAGGGCGGGCCGAGCCCGTAATGATCCACCACGAGCCAGTCCCATGCAGGACTGCCGCCCAGCGCCTGCAAGGAGGCCTGGGCATCGGCGTCCTGGGCCTGCAGGGGCCAGGAGGCTTCGGTCGCGAGCTCGGGGCCTGCTGGCAAGCGGAAGATTTCGTGGCCGTGCGCGTGGATCAGCTGTTCCAGCGAAGGCGTCAGTGCGGCGCACAGGAATGTGAGGTGGGCGCCCCGAGCCTGCAGGCCGTTGGCCAGCGCAAGGCAGCGCATCACGTGACCGCTACCAAGCGCCACGGCGGCATCGGCGCGGATGGCGATCCTCACGGATGGTCCTTGGCGCGTAGAACGCCGTACAGCGATTCGGCGCGAAGCCAGTCGTCGGGCGTGTCGATGTCCACGCAGCGCCACTCCGGGATCACGAAGGTGCGCGCGTTCTGGTGGATGTTCAAGCCGCCGAGCCACGACGGCGTCGTGCCCCAGTAGAACTGGCCGGCGTCGTGGTACGCCGGTTCGAGGTCCTGCGTACGGGTGCCGACATGGTGCGGGTCGAAGGGTTCGGTGCGTCCGTCCTCGTGGCGGCGCAGTGCCCGCTGGATCGGCGAAGGAAAGGGCGTGACGGGAAACGCGTAACCCTGGCCGGTCTGTTCGAGCAGTTCCAGGCCCTGCACGAGGTCTTGCGGCGAGAGCAGCGGAACGCCCGGGTAGATGCAGCAGACCTGCGCGGGAGTCAGGCCGGTGGCCATCAGGGCATTGATCGCATGCGCGATGACCGGGACCGTCGGCGTGATGTCATCGGCGAGTTCGGCTGGCCGTGTGAAGGGCACCTGCGCACCAGCGCCCCGGGCAATCTCGGCAATCTCCGCGTCGTCGGTGGAGACGATGACTTGGTCGAAGACCTCGCTGGCCAGCGCCGCCCCGATGGCGTGTGTGATCATCGGACGGCCCGCGAAGGGGCGGATGTTCTTGCGCGGGATGCGCTTGCTGCCACCGCGTGCGGGGATGATGGCCAGCCTCATGCGCAATCCTGCAGGGCCTGGCCCAGCAGATGCACGACCTGGTCCTGCTGGGCGTGCGTCAGTGTTGGGAAGAGCGGAATGGACAGGGCTTGGTCGTAGTAGCCCTCCGCTGCGGGAAAGTCGCCGCGGCGAAAACCCTGCCTGGCATAGTAGGGCTGCAGATGCACTGGGATGTAGTGCACGTTCACACCCAAGCCAGCCGCACGCAACTGCTTGAAAACATCGATGCGACGGGCTCTTGTGCGCTGCGCGTCGATTTCGACTGCGTACAGGTGCCAAGACGACTGGCGATCAGCCTGGCGCGCCGGCAGGCGCAGCGGCAACTCGGCGAGCAGCCGGTCGTAGCGCTGGGCCAGGGCGTCACGCTGGACGCCCAGTGTGTCGATGCGGGCGAGCTGTGATGCTCCGAGTGCCGCCTGCACATCGGTCAGCCGGTAGTTGAAGCCCAGCTCCTGCTGCTCGTAGTACCACGGCCCTTCAGGCGCTTGCTCCATCTGCGCCGGATCGCGCGTCATGCCGTGTGAGCGCAGCAGCCGCAGTTTCTCGGCCAGCGCGGCGTCCTGGGTGACCAAAAGGCCACCCTCGGCCGTGGTGATGACCTTCACGGCATGGAAGCTGAATACCGTCAGGTCGGCCCAGGCGCTGCCCACGGGACGGTCGAGGTAGGTCGCCCCTGCAGCATGCGAGGCATCCTGCAGGATCTTGAAGCCGTAACGATCGGCTAGCGAGCGGATCTCGCGCATGTCGCAGGGCAGGCCGGCGAAGTCGACAGGAATCACCACCGAAGGCAGCGTACCCTTCGCTTCAGCGGCTTCAAGCTTGCGTGCCAACTCGGCCGGGCTGATGTTGCGCGTGACCGGGTCGATGTCCACGAAATCGACAGCCGCACCGCAGTAGCGTGCGCAGTTGGCTGAGGCTAAGAATGTGTTGGGCGTGGTCCAGACCCAGGAATCCGGGCCGACGCCCAGCGCCAAACAGCCAATGTGCAGTGCGGCCGTGGCATTGGAGACGGCAACTGCGTGCGCTACCTGATGGCGAACCGCAAAAGCTTGTTCGAAGGCCGCGACGGCGGGTCCTTGGGTCAGATATTCGGACCGCAGCACGGCGGTGACGGCCGCAATGTCCTCGTCGGTGATCTGCTGGCAGCTGTAGGGGATGAACATGGCGGATGCTTATTGCTCAGTCGGCAGTAGGCCATCTACGTACTGGGCGATGAGGCCCCGCAACTCGTCGACGCTAAGGAACTGCGGGTTCGTTCCGCTGTCGTAGGCGAAGCCGGGTTCCACAAGTTTCGCGCCGGTCTGCGCACAGTACTCTTCGAGCGTGAATTGTCCCGCCATGGGCAGGATGGCGTAATAGTCTCCCAAATCCACGGTGCTGGCGCTATCACTCGAAGTAATCATCTCTTCATGGATTTTTTCACCGGGGCGGACTCCGACAATCTCTTGTCGGCATTGCGCTCCTACGGCAGTGGCAACATCCGTGATGCGATAGGAGGGAATTTTGGGCACAAGTACTTCGCCCCCCCAGGCATTGTCGATAGACCAGAGCACCATATCCACTCCTTCTTGGAGCGAAATGTTGAAGCGTGTCATGCGCGGATCGGTGATTGGCAAAACGCCGGTGCGAACCCTCTCAAGAAAAAAAGGAATGACGGAACCCCGGCTACCCATCACATTGCCGTAGCGCACGACGCTGAAGCGGATGTCCCGATTGCCTTTGATGTTGTTGGCCGCAATGAAGAGTTTGTCGGAGCAGAGTTTTGTGGCACCGTAGAGATTCACTGGCGCTGCGGCCTTGTCTGTTGAGAGTGCAACCACGCGCTGTACGCCGTTGGATAGACAGGCCTCGATGAGGTTCTGGGCGCCGAGCACATTGGTCTTGATGCATTCGAACGGGTTGTACTCTGCTGCAGGCACCTGCTTGAGGGCTGCAGCATGCACAACGATGTCGATTCCTTCCAGTGCACGCCGCAAGCGAGCTTCGTCGCGCACATCGCCAATGAAGTAACGCAGACAAGGGAACTGGCTGGCCGGGAATACCTGCTGCATTTCATACTGCTTGAGCTCGTCACGAGAGAAGATAACAAGTCTTCGCACCTCGGGATAGCGTTCTAGTATGGTACGCGCGAATGCTTTGCCAAAGGACCCGGTTCCGCCGGTAACGAGAATAGATTTGTCGGTCAGCATGAAGGTCCCACGAATGCTCTCTTGTTATTATCAACGACGTTTGCACGCGTGACTCTCGGGCGTGCCGCCAAACTTCCAGCGCGCCCTCCCTCACTGTGCTGCCAAACCGTACCGCTGTTCGCTTGTCTTCGCTAGCCCTGCTTGCCCTGGACGCCACACTCATTCTTCTAGGTTGGGTGTCGTCGTTCTGGCTACGTTTCAATCTGGATGTGCCTGATGAGTTCAGCTCTATGGCTGTTGAGTCGGCTTTGCTGGCTGTGGGGTCGTACTGTGTCGTTCTCGTGGGTATGGGTGTGCATCGACAAGTCTGGCGCTACATCGGGTTGTCTGAGTTGCGTCAGTTGGCCATCGCGGTACTTCTCGCGTCTCTTTTGACCGCAGCTGCGGTGCTGATGCTGCGCGTGCCGAGCTTTCCCCGTTCTGTGTTGCTGCTCCATCCCCTGATAGTTTTGATGCTCTTGGTGACTGCACGCGCTGCTTGGCGTACGCTCTTCGAGCGGGCAGTTTTGCCGACAGGAACTCGGCCCATTCTGATCGTGGGAGCACTCCAGGATGCCGCCGATGCTCTGCGGGCGCTCAAAGGCTCGGGCCATTGGCACCCGGTGGGTATCGTGTCGCACTTAGAGTCTGAGCAAGGACGCTCGTTGCAGGGAGTGCCGGTACTTGGCACCACGACCAATATCGACTCTATTGCACGTTCCGTTGATGTGCGCACAGCCTTGCTTGCCAGTCCCGCGGGATCTGAAGGGCGTAGTGAAGTCCTGAAGTATTCCAGCGATGCGGGTCTTGCACTGCTGGCCATGCCTCGGCCCGATGAATGGCTTCGAACTGAGAGTGTCGGGCCGCGTCGCATCGAGTTGGAAGATCTGTTGGGTCGCGTTCAGGTGCAACTGGACGCCAAGGGCTTGTCGGATCTGTTTGCGGGCACATGCGTACTTGTCACCGGTGCAGGTGGTTCCATCGGCTCCGAGCTGTGCCGTCAGATTGCACGTTTTGGTGTGGCGCGTCTGGTTTGTGTAGATGTGTCTGAGTTTGCTATCTACCAGTTGGAGCAGGAACTGCGTGAAGCGCACCCACAGATGCAGGGCATGTATTACACCGCCAACGTGCGCGAGGTCGAGCGCCTGCACGCCATCGCGCGTCTTCATCGGCCGACGGTGGTGTTCCATGCGGCAGCTTACAAACACGTCCCGCTGATGGAGTCACTCAACGAAATTGAGGCGTTGCACACCAATGTCTTAGGTACCATGAATGCCGCTCGTATGGCGGCTGCGATAGGGGCAGCGCGTTTTGTACTGATCTCTACGGACAAGGCCGTGAATCCGACCAATGTCATGGGGGCCAGCAAGAGGCTTGCGGAGCGGGTAATGCAAGCGGTGGCGTCTGAGCACCCTGGGACGCGTTTTGTTGCGGTGCGATTTGGAAATGTGTTGGGTTCGAGTGGGTCGGTCGTCCCCTTGTTCACCGAGCAGATTTCGCGTGGGGGGCCGTTGACCGTGACCCATCCCGATATCGTCCGGTACTTCATGACCATTCCAGAGGCTGCCCAATTGGTCTTGCAGGCTGGCCTAATGGGGCAATCGGGGCAAATTTTTGTGCTGGATATGGGGGAGCCGGTCAAGATCGTGGAGTTGGCCAGAATTCTTGTTCGTTTGTCAGGAAAAACCGAGCAGGAAATTCCTATCGTTTTCACGGGCCTGAGGCCTGGTGAGAAACTCTATGAAGAACTGCTGGCCAATGGAGAGACAACCGAGCCTACGCCTCACCCCAAGCTGCATGTCGCTAAGACCGATGCTTTTGGTGGCGTTAATCCTGAGGCGGTGAGCCAGAGTATTGAGGACTTGGGGGTTGAGCCATCCGCGTCCGCACTCCGTTCATGGTTGCAGACGCAAGTGCCGGAGTACACCGCTCGATAGTGCAAGCGCTGGCTTCCCCGTCTACTGCGCAATCCCCGTCCTTTCCAGCACATCCCCCACCAACTCCAACCGCACCAGAGGGTTATCAAGCTCCATCAAGCGCTGCTTGAGCTCCAGCGGCACGGGCAACAGCTCGCACCAGCGGTTGGACACCCAGCCGCAATCGTCCAGTTGTGCTTCGGTGGGCGTGATGGCGTTGGGGGTTTCGGGGTCGCGTTGTCGGAGTGTGTGCAGCACCTGCGCCAGTGCGGTGGCTGCTTTCTTGAGGTCACCTGGGACGGGGACCGGGAGGTCGGGGTCTACGTGATCCACATCTGCGGTCCACAGGCCGTGGGGTAGGTGATGGCGCTGGGTGATACGAAAACGTTGGCTGGCGCGGCACAGCAGGGTGATCAGGCCTGGCTGGGGGTGATCCAGCTGTTCGATGATCGCGAGGGTGCCGATGTCGTTGAAGCGCTCGTCGGGTGCGCCCGCCTGGCGCACTTCGTGGCCGTGGGTGAGCGACACCACGCCAAACGGCGCACCTGCCTGGTGGCATTTGCGCACCATGTCCAGGTAGCGCACCTCGAACACGCGCAGCGCCAGCACGCCACCGGGGAACAGCACGGAGTTCAGCGGGAAAAGGGGCAGGGATGACAGTGTGAGGGCTTGGGACATGAGCAGGGTGAGGCGCCTTGGCCCGCTATCATCCCACGGCGCAACCCGCTTTCAATCCCGCCCTCGTTTTTTGTTCCCTCCGCCCCTTTTTCCACCCATGCTCTTTCAGATTGCTTCTTTCCTGCTCGACGTTGTTGGTGGCTTGCTCACGGGGGCCTGTCTGCTGCGGCTGTACATGCAGTGGCAGCGTGTTCCGTTCGCCAACCCGGTCGGGGGGCTGGTGTTTGCCCTCACCGATTGGCTGATCATGCCGCTGCGCCGGGTGATTCCGCCTGTGGGGCGCTGGGATGTGTCGAGCCTTGTGGCTGCGGCATTGCTGCAGCTGGTGCAGTACTCCCTGCTGACTTTGTTGCTTGGGGCTGCTTCTGCATGGGCCTGGCTGCCGTGGCTGGCCCTGTTTGGCCTGGCGCGGGTGGCGGTTTCGGGGCTGATCGGCCTTTTGATTGTCTACGCCGTGATGTCCTGGGTGCAGGCGCGTTCACCGCTGTCCGATGTGATTGCCCGGTTGTGCGAACCAGTCCTGCGGCCGTTTCGCCGGATCATCCCGCTGGTGGGGGGTATCGACCTGTCGCCCCTGGCCGTGCTGGTGTTGCTGCAGGTGGTCATGATTGTGCTGGGCCATTTACAGGCCAGCGTCATGCGTTGAGCCGGAAGAGCTACTTAAAAACGGCCCCTGCGCGCAATGGGTAAGCCTGAGTAGCTATCAAAAAAAGAGCGGCCGTGCCAGATAGGCTCGGCCGCTCACTCTGCATCTGCGGGCTTGTAGTTACATCACCGCATCCGCGGGCAGGCGCTGTAGCATGGCCAGGCTGCTGGCCACGGTGTTGCGCAGTTCGCGGCGGTCGCAAATGAAGTCCACGGCGCCCTTGGTCTGCAGGAATTCGGCGCGCTGGAAGCCCTCGGGCAGCGTCACGCGCACAGTCGATTCGATCACGCGCGGACCGGCAAAGCCGATCAGGGCCTTGGGCTCGGCGATCACGATGTCGCCGACGAAGGCAAAACCAGCAGAGACGCCGCCCATGGTCGGGTCGGTCAGCACGCTGATATAGGGCAGGCCCTTCTTGGCCAGGCGGGTGAGAGCGGCATTGGTCTTGGCCATCTGCATGAGCGACAGCAGGCCTTCCTGCATGCGCGCGCCGCCGGTGGCGGTGAAGCAGATGAAAGGCACCTTCTGCTCGATGGCGGTTTCCACGCCACGCACGAAGCGCTCGCCCACCACGGAGCCCATGGAGCCGCCCATGAAGTCAAACTCGAAGCAGGCCGCCACCACGTTGATACTCTTGACCGCGCCACCCATGACGATGAGCGCATCGGTCTCGCCAGTGTTCTCCAGGGCTTCCTTCAGGCGCTCGGGGTACTTGCGGCTGTCCTTGAACTTGAGGGCGTCGACCGGCAGCACTTCCTGGCCGATCTCGTAGCGGCCTTCCGCATCGAGGAAGGCGTCCAGGCGCGCACGGGCACCAATGCGGTGGTGGTGGCTGCAGTGGGGGCAGACGTTCTGGTTGTGCTCCAGGTCGGCCTTGTAGAGCACCGTCTCGCAGCTTGGGCACTTGATCCACAGGCCTTCGGGCACCTGGCGGCGTTCGGTGGGGTCGGTTTGTTGGATCTTGGAGGGCAGAAGTTTTTCGAGCCAGGACATGGTGTTCTCCTCTTCGGTGGCTCGGCCTGTGGGGGCGCTTGAAGCGCCAGGGGCAGGCCGGGTGGAATCTGTGGCGCGCCGCACCGGGTGGGGTGCGGGCGCGCCGGGCTGCATTATGCGTCCAGGTGTCTAGGCGTCCAAAGCCTTGCGGATGCCGCGCAGGAAGTCGATGGTCAGGGGCACCACCTTGGCATGCTCCTGGTCTTCGATCAGCTGGATGATGCGGCTGCCGATGACCACCGCGTCCGCCACCTTGCCGATCGCCTGGGCCGTGGCTGCGTCGCGGATGCCAAAACCCACGCCCACGGGGATGGTCACATGCTGGCGAATACGGGGCAGCATCTGCTCCACGGCCGAGGTGTCGAGTGCGCCCGAGCCGGTCACGCCCTTGAGCGACACGTAGTACACATAGCCGCTGGCCACGCGCGCCACCTGGGCCATGCGCTCATCCGTGCTGGTGGGCGCCAGCAGGAAGATCAGGTCCATGTTGTGCGCACGCAGGCTGGCGGCAAACTGCTCGCACTCCTCTGGCGGGTAGTCCACGATGAGCACGCCATCAACCCCGGCTTCGGCGCTGTCGCGCACGAAGGCGCCCTCACCATGGACTTGGTCATAGCGCTCCACCGGGTTCGCGTAGCCCATCAGCACCACGGGGGTGGTGGTGTTGCGCTTGCGGAACTCGCGCACGTGGTCGAGCACCTGCACCATGCCCACCCCCAGACTCAGGGCCTTTTCGCCGGCCTTCTGGATCACGGGGCCGTCGGCCATAGGATCGGAAAACGGCACCCCCAGCTCGATCACATCGGAGCCAGCTTCGACCATGCCGTGCATGAGGGCGGGTGTGATGTCAGCAAACGGGAAGCCTGCGGTGACGTACGGGATCAGTGCCTTGCGGCCCTGGGCTTTCAGCTGTTCAAAAGTGGTCTGGATGCGGCTCATGGCTTGGCGTCTCCTGGGGCGCCCTTGACGGTCAGGCCGCGCATGGAGGGACGGTCATAGAAATCTTCACCCGACAAATCGGCCACGGTGCCAATGTCCTTGTCGCCCCGGCCCGAGAGGTTGACCAGGATGGACTGGTCGGGTCGCATGGTGGGCGCGAGCTTCAAGGCGTGGGCAAAGGCGTGGCTCGATTCGAGCGCCGGGATGATGCCTTCGGTACGGCACAGATGGTGGAAAGCGGCGAGCGCCTCCTTGTCGGTGATGCCCACATATTCGGCGCGCCCGATCTCTTGCAACCAGGCGTGTTCGGGGCCCACGCCGGGGTAGTCCAGTCCTGCGCTGATGCTGTGGGTCTCGGTGATCTGGCCGTTGGCGTCCTGCAGGATGAAGGTGCGGTTGCCGTGCAGCACACCCGAGCTGCCGCGCTGCAGCGACGCCGAGTGCTTGCCACTGTCCAGGCCCTCGCCGGCCGCCTCCACGCCGATCAGGCGCGTTTTCTCGAACGGGATGTAGGGGTGGAAGATGCCCATGGCGTTGCTGCCGCCGCCCACGCAGGCGATCACGGCATCGGGCTGCTCGGCGGCGATCTTCTGCTCGGCCAGCATGGCGGGCATTTGTTCGATGGACTCCTTGCCGATCACACTCTGGAAGTCGCGCACCATCATCGGGTAGGGGTGCGGGCCCGCCACGGTGCCGATGATGTAGAAGGTGTTGTCCACATTGGCCACCCAGTCGCGCATGGCCTCGTTCAGCGCGTCTTTCAGCGTCTTGCTGCCCGATTCGACCGGCACCACGGTGGCGCCCAGCAGCTTCATGCGGAAGACGTTGGGGCTCTGGCGCTTGACGTCCTCGGAGCCCATGTAGACCACACATTCGAGGCCATAGCGCGCGCAGATCGTGGCCGTGGCCACGCCATGCTGGCCTGCGCCGGTCTCGGCGATCACGCGGGGCTTGCCCATGCGCTTGGCCAGCATGGCCTGGCCGATCACGTTATTGATCTTGTGGGCGCCGGTGTGGTTGAGGTCTTCGCGCTTGAGATAGATCTGCGCGCCACCCAGTTCGCGGCTGGTGCGGGCAGCGTGGTAGACCGGCGAGGGGCGGCCCACGAAGTGCTTGAGTTCGTAAGCGAATTCGGCCAGGAAATCCGGGTCGTTCTGGTAGCGGGCGTAGGCGTTGCGCAGTTCCTGGATCGCGTGGGTGAGGGTTTCGCTGACGAAGCTGCCGCCGTAGGGGCCGAAATGGCCTGAAGCATCAGGTTGCTGATAGGAATTCATGAGGGTTCTTTGCAAGTTGGGCATCGGCCGCGCGCACGGCGGCGATGAAGCGCTCGATCTTTCCGGCGTCCTTGATGCCCTTCAGGGGCTGACCATCGGGACTGTTGGGGTCCGTGGCCTCGACGCCGGAGCTGACATCAACCGCCAGCGTTTTGCAACGCGGGCGGACTTGCAAAATGCCATCGGTCACGTTTGCAGGCGTGAGTCCACCAGACAAAACGAGGTGAGAGCTGACGCTTGGTGGAAGGAGTGACCAATTGAATGCCTTGCCGCCGCCGCCATAACCGTCGACATGGGCGTCGAGCAGGATGGCCTGGGCGTGAGAATAATCGTTCGCGTATTTTACGAGGTCGAACCGGGCGGCACCATCACCCAGGGGAATGCGTGCTGCGCGCAGGTAGGGCCGGGCGCCCTGGCCGGTGGCTGCAAGGCAGTCCTCGGGCGATTCATCACCATGAAATTGGATGGTTGCGCTCGCTACCAAAGCGCTTGCAGCTATCACATTGGTAGCGGTCTCGTTCACGCAGAGCAGCACCGGGGTCACAAACGGAGGCAGGCGTTTGGCCAACTGGGCTGCGCGTGCTGGAGTGACCGCACGGGGGCTGGGGGCGTAGAGCACAAAGCCGATCGCATCGGCACCTGCGGCCACGGCTGCATCCACGTCCTCCTCGCGGGTCAGGCCGCAGATCTTGATGCGGGTGCGGGCGGGGGGAAGGGGGGCGATGTCTTGGGCTTTCATGGCAGCCAATCATACGCAGCCGTGCGCTGGGGCAGGCCCCAGCGGGCTTCGTAGACCGGGCCCTGAAAATACAGCCCGTCGGGCGAAAACGTTGGTGCGGCCGCGTCGCGTGACTGTGCAGCCAGCACCTGGGCCATCCATTCGGGCGGTTGGTCCCCCCGGCCCACGGCAATCAGGCAACCCATGATGTTGCGGATCATGTGGTGCAGAAAAGCGTTGGCTTCGAATTCGAAGCGCCAGTAGCAGGGGCTCCAGCCGAGTTCCGGATGGGGGTCGCCGAGGCCCCGGTGGGTGATGTCGATGCGGTGCAGCGTCTTGATGGGCGACTTGGCCTGGCAGGCAGAGGCGCGAAAGGATGTGAAGTCATGCTCGCCCAGCAGGATGTCCGCCGCCTGCCGCATGGCGTTGTGGTCCAGCGGGTGGAACACCCAGCCCACGCGCCCGGCATCCACGCTCGGCCGCACAGGCGATTGCAGGAGCACGTAGGCATAACGACGCGCTACGGCGCTGGCGCGGGCGTGGAAATCCGATGGGACGGGTTGTGCCCACTGAACGGCAATGTCGGCCGGGAGAAAGGTGTTGGTGCCCCGCACCCAGGACGATGCAGGCCGCTGAAGCAGAGTGTCAAAGTGCACCACCTGCATCAGCCCGTGTACTCCCGCATCGGTGCGGCCAGCGCACAGGGTGCTCACGGGGTGCGTGGCAAAGCGGCCCAGGGCCGCTTCGAGTTTGTCCTGAACCGTGTTGCCCGACAGCTGGCTTTGCCAGCCGCTGTAGGCCTGGCCGTTGTAGCTGACACCCAGTGCCACCCGCGTCATGGGGTGGCCTGGGGACGGGGTGGGTGGGGTTGTGCGTGCCTGAGGGGGCAGCATCAGCCCAGTTCGGCCAGCATGCGCTGGGCACGGGTCTTGAGGGCGCCGCTGGATTCCGCAACCACCTCTTCAATCAGCGTGCGGGCACCATCGGTGTCGCCAATGGCGTTGAACTCTTCTGCCAGCGCCAGCTTGGTGGCCAAGGGGTCGTCTTGCGCGGCAGCGGAGCCATCGTCCGAGGAGTCGGCCACCGGGGCTGGTGCCTTGGCTGCTGGGGCTGCCATGGGCTTGGTGGGCGCATTCAGGTCCAGCGACAGCTCGCCCAGGTCGAATTCCATGGGGCTGGAGTCCTTGGTGTCACCCGTCAGCGGCATGGGGCCGGAAGGGGCCATGCTCAGGTCGTCAGCGCTGGGGAAGTCCAGGTCGGCCACCGGAGGTGGCGCCATGGGGCTGGGCGACGTGTCAGGGCTGTTCCATGTGGCGGGAGGCTCTGCGGACGGTGGGGGCAGATCCAGTTCAGGGCGCAGGGTGGGGGGCTCGTCCGCGTCCGACGGCGTGTTGCCACGGGCACTGGTGGCAGCGGCAGCCGCCGCAGCAAATCCGCCGGGCGCAGCGGGAGGTGCGTCGGTCAACGCGTCATCGGGCAAGTCCAGGTCGAGATCCAGGTCCAGGTCGGGTGGCAGGGCTGCGGCAGGGCTGCCTGCGCCGGTGAAGGTGCTGGGGAAGCCGCCGGGGGGCAGCGATGGCGACTCGTCTTCGCCCATGCCAGGGCGGCCGCCAGGCTGGTACAGCCGGTTGTCGGGCTCCAGGTCGCGGCCCAGTTCGGCGATGCGTGCCCAATCCGGGCCCTCGCCTTGGGTCAGCTTGAAGACCTCGCCGGCCACGGCCTCCAGGGCCTTGCGGTCCTGGCGCTTGGCGTAGATTTCACCCAGCTTGACGTGCACGGAAACACGGCCCGGGTTGTGGCGAACGGCTTCTTTCAGAATTTCTTCAGCCTGCAGGTCGCGGCCATAGGCCAGGTAAACGTCGGCCTCGGCCACGGGGTCCACATCGCCGCCGGCGTCCAGCTGGCTCGGCGAGTAGGCCATGGACGAGCCAGTGGTCATATCGCTGTTGGCCGTGTCCACACGCTGGCCACCGCTGGCGCCAAAGAAGGAGTCGGGCTGGATGCGGCTTTCCAGGAAGGAGCTGTCCACGCCGTTGTTCTGGCGGCGACGCTGGACAACGCGGTAGGCGCCATATCCCAGCAGACCTGCCAGCACGATCCCGCCACCGATCGGCAGCAGTGGATCATCCATCAGGCCGGCCAGGAAGCCAGGCTCTTCGACCGGTGCGGGGGCCGGGGCTGGCTTGGGCGCAGGTGCTGGGGCTGGAGCCGGTGCAGGGGCGGATGCTTCGGCTGCAGGTGCCGAGGCGGCCGCTTCTGCAGGAACCGATGCTTCTGCAGGGGCGCTGGCTGCGGCTGCAGGCGCCGATGCCGGAGCCTCGGGGGCGGTTGGGGCTGTGGGCGTGGCAGGTACGGCGGGTGCTTGCACAGCCACGCCAGCGGGAGCACTGGCAGCGCCTGCGGCTGCAGGGGCGGCACTGCCACCTGCGGCGGACGAGGCTGCGCCTAGCTTGTTCAGGTCGGTGATGTTCTTGGACAGCTCGGCCATCCGGGTGGCGGCTTCACCCGCCTGCTTGTCCTTGGCGACCTGCTCTTCAGCGGCCTTTTGGCCCTTCACCGAGCCCTTGGAAAGCGTGAGCTTGTCGGGCGCCGCTGTGGCGGGTTTTTTGTCTTCCACCCGGGTTTGCACAGAGCCAGAGGCCGAGCGCTGTGCGGCTGCCACTTCGGTGGACGGGGCCGCGCCAGCGAGCTTGCGGCGGAAATCGTTGAAGTCGCGCGCCTGCGCCGCCAGGATCTGGCGTGCCTCGGGTGCCGTCGTCGACTGGGCTGCGGCCTCGTCGGGCATTTGCAGCACAGCACCCGCCTTGATCCGATTGACATTGCCCTGGATGAATGCATCGGGGTTGGCACGCATCATGGCGACCAGCATTTGGTCCAGCGACACGCCTGCGGGCTTGTAGGCGTTCGCGATGCGGCCGGCCGTGTCACCAGCCTGGACGGTGACGCCATCCGTGGGGGCGGGGCGCGGAGGGGCCGCAGGACGGGGCGCAGCCGGTGCGGCAGCGGATTCGGTGGGCCTGGGTGCCGCTGGCGCACGCACGGCAGGCGCGGCTTGTACTGCGGGGGCGGAAATCTGGGGCGAGGCTGTGACCGCAGGCGCAGGGCGGCGCAGGGCCGGTGGGTCGAACAGCATGGTGTAGCTGCGCACCAGGCGGCCGGTGCCCCAATTGGCATCCAGCACCAGGTCCAGGAAGGGTTCGTTCACGGGGCGATCACTGGTCAGGCGCAACACGGCCGTGCCATCGGGGCGGCGCTGCAGCTGGATCTGCAGGTTGTTCATGGCCTGGGTGTATTCCATGCCCTGGGCGCGGAACACTTCGGGGGCGGCTGCCGTGGCGCGCAGCGTGTCGGCTTCGGCCGGGGTGATTTGGGGCAGGTCGATTTCTGCACGCAGGGGTTCGCCCAGGGCGGACTGCACGGTGATACGGCCCAGTGCCAGGGCGGATGCATCGCTGGCGTAAAAACCAGAGCAAGCCACGGCCGCAGCCGCCAGGACAGAGAATTTCCAACGATGCATGTTTGCCAACAACTGATGAGGATTTTGTGCGGCTCGGACGAGCGGTGCTTTTTTTGTCATGGTCTGGTCCCGCCCCGGCGCGTGAAAATATGTAAAAAGCACCATAGCATCAATGTTTTGCACTGACAAGCTGAGGTGGCGCCGAAGCTTTGAGAGGGGTGTCGGGGCCCCAACTTGGGGCATCCGGTTGTTGCCAATTGCCAACGTCCCGTAACGGAGTGTGTCTGGTGTCTGGACGTGAAAAAGCGCGCATACGGGGGTATGCGCGCTTAGGGAGGAGGGCCATTGGGCCCTGGAATCAAGCGTCCAGCAGGATGCGCAGCATGCGGCGCAGCGGCTCGGCGGCGCCCCACAGCAGCTGGTCGCCGATGGTGAAGGCGCCCACGTACTCGGGGCCCATGGCCAGCTTGCGGATGCG
>OGCL01001973.1_pt1 | contig 15773 bp, 13 predicted proteins | sample 1570041 | NCBI WGS metagenome assembly OGCL01 (sample SAMN06266162, study PRJEB24511) | hot springs metagenome | isolation source: Hot spring water | place: South Africa: Limpopo | collected 2015-06-22
AGGCATTGCATTATAATGAATAAAGCAAAATTAAATAAAATCTGTCGATTATAAAAATCCTGAAACAGCCCTTCCTAAGCGCTATTTTAAGGAAATAATAAAGTTTTGTTTATTTCTCTATTTTTTTGTTAATATTTCAGTCTTTATTCAAAATATCTATTTTGCTACATCAGGAGGAAGTTAAATGTCTTTTGAAATTGATAAGCATAAAGAAAATCAAAATGAAGAGTCATTTCAAGATATGCTTGAAAGGTCTTTGCAATCACAATCTTATTTTTCAATAGGTGAAAGGATTACTGCACCGGTTGTAAGTATTACGACGGAAAATATATTTGTAAATTTAGGTGGCAAAAAAGAAGGCTTCATAAAGGCTGTGGAATTTATTGATGAAAATAATCAATTAACCATTCAAATAGGAGATGAAGTTGAGGCTTTTTTTGATGGTGTTGAAGATGGATTGATGAGATTTACCACCCTTATAAATGGCATTTCTTCAGGGACTTTGAATTATTTACAGAACATAGCAAAAACAGGTGATGCCATTGAGGGAAAGATTGAAAGACAGAATAAAGGCGGATTTGAAGTAATCATCAAGGGGCTTCGTGCCTTTTGTCCGATTTCACAGATTGATTTGAAGCCTGTTAAAGACAAGTCTATTTTTGAAGGAAAGACATTTTCATTCAAAATAGTTGATTTTAAGGAAAATGGGAAAAACATAATAGTTTCAAGAAGGGCGCTTCTTGAAGAGGAAAAAAGGGCAAAGATTGAAGCCTTAAGGTCAAAGATTACCGAAGGTGCGGTCATTGAGTGCCCTGTAAAATCAGTTAATAATTTTGGTTTATTAGTAGATTTAGGTGATATTGTTGGACTGATTCCCTCAAGTGAAATTAGTTGGGGAAGGAATCAAGACTTGTCATCTCTCTTTACTGAAGGACAGTTAGTCAAGGCAGTTGTCTTAAAAGTTGACTTTGATGCAGAGAAAATAACCTTAAGCATTAAGTCATTATACGAGGACCCATGGATTAAGATAGAAGAAAAATATCCTGTGGGAAGCAAGGTAAGTGGAAATATCTCAAAGATTATGCCTTTTGGGGCTTTTATGAATTTAGAAGATTGTATTGAAGGGCTAATTCACATATCAAATCTTGGAGTGGGCAGGAGAATCAAACATCCTGAAGAGGTCTTGTCAAAGGGGCAATTTGTGGAGGCTTATGTATTATCCATTGATAAGGATCATAAGAAACTCTCCCTAACCCTGAAATCGCCAGAAAAGATAGAAGTTATCTATCCTAATGAAGGCGATATTATATCAGTAACAATATCAAAATTGATGCCCTTTGGTATCCTTGCAAGGATTTCTGAAGGTCTTACTGGACTTATACCAAATACTGAAACAGGGCTTAATAAAGGTGAAGATATGAAAAATGCCTATCCTGAAGGGAAAGTTGTAAATGTAGTTGTTCAAGAAGTTGACAAGGAAAAGACAAGGGTTAGATTGAGCATTAAAGATTATTTAGCTAAGAAAGAAACCGATGAATATCGTAAATTTATTAAAGAACAGGACTTAAAGACTGATAAGGTTATAAGTGACTTTGGAGCATTGTTACAGGCAAAACTTCAAGAAAAACAGCTCAAGGCATAAATAAAGAGAAGCCAATTTCAATGTGCCTTTGATTTTAAACTCACCTTCAACCCAAAATTTTTTAGCTAATTATAATTTTTTGTTTAAAAACCAAGAGGTTCTGATCTGTTATAGGGGAAATAGTTATAACTATGTAAATTGAGACGATGGCTTATACCCATTACTATTAATTCATATTTCTAAATATATGGAAATTCATGGGATAAAAGAGAAAAGCTATTCATGATAATTTTTTATCAGATTAGAGCCTATGGCAAAAAAAATTGTAGAAAATACAAGCAACACAACTATTGAAAGCACAGCATCACTATCAAAGGATGCCTTCCTTACTAATATGTTTGCATGTGTTAAAGGGAAGATGTATATCAATTCCTTAATAATGATTGGCATTCTGTCAATTGGGAAAAAGGTTCCACTAAAAAAGGACATAGGTAAGATAAAAAAGTTGTTATATGTTGATGTGTCTTCATGGGTTTTTGTAATCATGCCAGTAATGACACCAAGAGAGGCAAACATGAAGCAGTTTATAATCACTCCAATTATAAATGGCATAGTGATAAAGATTTCATTAGTTGTCAGAAAGCCGACAATCACAATCAAAAGGGATGCAAAGAGTCCTTTTATCATGCCTGCAAGGACCTCTCCGATCATAATTGATGACGAATTAATTGGTGCCTGAACAAAGATTTGAAAGGTTTTAAAATAAATTCTATTGAGATTTAATGCACTGGCAACCCATGTGTAAGAATTGTTCATTGAACTCATAGCAACGAGTCCTGGGAGCAAATAGGTGATATAATCATTGCCATTAATGTATAGATTTCTGCCAAGACCTAAACCAAAGGTTAACAAGTAAATGATTGGAACGACCATTGCAGAGAAGAGATATCCAAGTTTTAGTAGCTTTTTTTTAAAAATAAGCATTTCCCTATAAAAAATAGGAAACCAGGTCATCATTATATCCTTTCTCCAGTTAATTCAATAAATACATCCTCAAGGTTTGATTCTCTGATGGTAAGATTTGCACTCTGTAGGTTTGCATATTTTTCAGCCTCAAATTTGTTATTTTTGATTGATCTGATTATTTTGCCATCTTTGTCAACATATTCAACTACATATTTTCCTATCATAGCTTTAAGTTTTTCCGGTGTATCAAGGGCAATTAACCTGCCCTTTGAAAGTATTGCTATTTTATCACAAAGGGCGTCAGCTTCTTCTATATAATGTGTAGTGATTACAACTGTCCTGCCTTCATGTCTTGTAAGTCTTATAATATCCCATATACTTCTTCTTATTTGAGGATCAAGGCCTATTGATGGTTCATCAAGGAATAATATAGAGGGTTCTCTCATAAGTGCCCTCACAAGTAACAGTCTTCTTTGCATACCTCCTGATAATTTTGTGACAAGTGTATTTGTCTTGTCTTCAAGCCCTACCTTTTTGAGGTTATTCATTATTATTTTATCTAAATCTTTGACACCATAGAGCATCCCATAGATTTTTAGATTGTCATAAACAGTCAATTCCCTATCAAGGTTATTTTCTTGAGGGACTACTGCAATCTTTGACTTTACTAAGATTGGATATTCATTTATATCATAGCCATCAATAAGACAAGTGCCTGAATCTTGTCTTGTTAAGGCAGTAAGGATTTTTATAGTTGTCGTCTTGCCAGCACCATTTGGTCCAAGGAGACCAAAGATACAACCCTTGTCAATATGTAAAGACAAATTATCAAGGGCTTTAATGTTGCCGTAGTATTTTGTTATGCCTAAAAGTTCAATCATTTTTTGCCTTAAACCGAGATCCAGCGATATGGATAAGTCTCTTTCGTTCGTTTTGACAGTTCTAATGCTCCTTTCGCTAAGGCCACAAAACTCAACTACCACCCCAAAAAGTCTTGTGACTTTTTGGGGACCCCGTTTCTTCTGGTTCAAACACTTGCGGCTGTTTAACGCTCATGTCGCAAAGAACTGCTGCCAAAAATCGCTATTTACTTCAGAGCCTCATCCTTATCGCTGTGTTTGGGTTAAACTTAATATAAATACCAACCATCTCTCTTCTGTCATCTATGATTTGTTGTAGGGTATTTTCAAATCTCCTTAAGTCTTTGCCTTTCTGATTTTGCATATGATTAATCAGGGGGATGCAAAAATACCAATTACACCTAAATGGGCGAATAAATCTATCTAATGTGCACCCATGTGATGTAAGAAATTGACAAGGTTCTTCATCGACAATCCCTTCTCTGTATTTGGGAAGGGATTCATTGATTGCATTTAAAAAAATAAGGTCTTCAAATTCATAGTATCCATGTTTGTTGATGCAACAGACTTTTTCGCAATTTCTGCATATTACTGAGGTGTTTTTTTGGATAAAATCATCAATATTTAAGATTGAATCTTTAACTTTTATAGCAATACTTTTAATCTTGTTATGTGACTCAGTCTGTTTATAATGGAAGGTCTTTTTTATGTCTTCATATAGTGACTTTAAAATATACAGTCTGTAATTGCTGTCTAATGTATCCATTCCTTGAGCTTATCTTCAAGAACTTTAATATTTACAGGTTTACTAATGTAGTCATCCATGCCATAGGATATACATTTTTCTCTGTCTCCTTCCATAGCATTTGCAGTCATTGCAATAATTGGAATGTGATTACCTGAACGAGTCTCAAGCAACCTAATCCTTTTAGTAGTCTCATAGCCGTCAAGGATTGGCATCTGGCAATCCATCAGGATAAGGTCATAGTCGTTTAATCTCATTTTTTCAAGCACCTCTTTGCCGTTATTAGCAATATCAATATGGTAGCCAAGTTTATTTAATTGCATTGTTGCAACTTTCTGATTTATAAGATTGTCTTCTGCAAGGAGTATATTTTTTTTCGGAGTCTTTGGTTCCTCTATTATGGTAGTGGAACTTGTAATTTGTGCTATTGCATTTTCTTGAAAACTATCCTTTTCATCTTTTTGTAAATTGTACTTTTCATGTGTTAATGCCTCAACAATGGCGTAATACAGATGATCTTTTTTTACTGGTCTTCTGATATAGGCATCATAGTTTGTTAAATAAGGTGATTTTTTCTTTATTTCGTAATCAATGAGTATGACTCTTGTCTGAGCGAGTGAAACATTATTTGATTTGTCATCTAAGATCTTGCAACTGTCTTTACATACATGATTTGCATTTAAAATGACTATTTGAAAGTCTTCGTTTGACTTTTTACTAAATAAATCTATAGCCTTTTGACAGGATTCAATAATCTGTGATTTCATTCCCATATCGTTTAGATACTTTAATATTACTAAAGCCTCCTGTTCTCTATCAGATATGATGAGGGTGTTAAAAGGTAGAATCTTACAAAACAGTTCATTCTCTGACCTGTATTTTGGGATTAGAAAGGGGATGGTGAATTTAAAAGAAGAGCCTTTTTTAAATTGGCTTTCAATCTTGATATCACCTCCCATCAATTCAATGAGTTTTTTTGATATGTAAAGGCCAAGCCCTGTGCCTGCATGTTGACGAGAAGAAGAGCTATCTGCCTGAACAAAGGGTTGAAAGATTCGTGATAACGTTTTTTCATCCATACCAATACCAGTATCGGTTATCTCAAAACGGAGCGTGACTATACCAAGTGCTTTATTAAAGTTGTCTTCTTCATCTTCAACATTAACTTCTATCAAAACATAGCCTTCATCTGTGAATTTGATTGCATTGTTAATCAAATTAAGCAAAATCTGCTTTGTCCTATTTTGAGGACCTTCTAACTTTGAAGGAATATTTTTGTTTATATAAACAGCAAGTTGAAGCCCTTTCTCATAAGCCTTTGCACTAAATACATCAACAGCATTCTCTATAAGTTCCCTTGTTTCAAACAAGTCATGGTCTATGGTTAATTTGCCTGCCTCAATCTTTGAGAAATCAAGTATATCGTTTATGATTCCAAGCAGTGTATTTGATGAGTCTTTTAATGTTTTCAGCAGATTAGATTGCTCATTATTTAATCCACTGTAAGCCAGCAGATCAATAATCCCAATTATGCCATTAAGGGGAGTCCTTATCTCGTGGCTCATGTTTGCAACAAATTCTGATTTTAATCGAGAAGCCTCAATTGCCTTCTCCCTTGTAATAATCAATTCTCGTTCTAATCGATTTCTTTCAGTAATATCTCTTACTGTCAATACAGCAATAGGTCTATTTTCAAAGATAGTTGAACTCATAGAAATTTCTACGGGAAATTCGGTGCTATTTTGTCTTTGGTTTTTTGTCCTAAAGGAAATAACCTTTTCAGGTTCGTTCAGCAGGGTTTTAATATTTTCTGAAAAAATCTGATTATCGGCATCAAGGCAAATTATTTTTATGTCTCTATTTACTAATTCATCTTTACTGTATCCATAGACTAAACAAGCCCTTTGGTTTACATCAATAACCTTCATACTGTAAGGATTTATCAGAAAGATACTTTCACCTGCCTTGTCAAGGGCATTTCTAAAGAGCCTAACATCTTCAAGGGCTTTCTTTTGTAAACTAATATCCTCAATGATATTAAGGGCATATATCGAAGGTTCATCACCAAATTCAATAAGTGAAATATTAAGCTTGACCCAAATAATCTCACCATCTTTTCTGATATATCTTTTTTCAAAATATGCATAATCATATTCACCATTAAGAAGCCCTTTGATGTACTTTTCTGATATGTATGTATCATCAGGGTGGGTCACATCAAACACTGTGAGGTTTAAAAGTTCATCTCTTGTATATTGAAGCATGCTACAAAGACTATTATTTACCTTGATAAATTTAAAGTTATTAATATTAACCATTGATTTTCCAAGGGGACTTTCATCAAAAATCCTTTGATAGAGCACTTCTTGACTTGATATGATTGTTTCCATCCTTTTGATGTTAGTAATATCAAGCATTATCCCTATAATCCCTGCTTTGTTTCCATACGCGTCGAAATAAACTGATTTATTAAAAAATACATCGTGCAGACTCCCATCGGAATAGACAATCTTTGATTCATAAGTTTGAGTGCCACCTTTTTCTAATAACTCCAAATCTGCCTTGTTATAAATATCTGCATATTTTTTTGGAGTAATTTCATAGACTGTCTTGCCAATAATATCTTCACTTTTTGACCCTATGAATTTTTCAAACTCTTTGTTACATCCTCTAAATCTAAAACTTGAATCCTTATAGAATATAGGGCTCGGTATGGTGTTTATTAATGTTTGAAAGAAATTAAGCTGTTGCCTTAATTCTGTCTCTGCCTTTTTTTGCCATGATATGTCAGTAATTGATAAAACAATACCTTTCAGTGGTAATTGTTTATCAAGTGCAGTTGCCTCTATATGAACATCAACAGTTGAACCGCTTGCATTAATCAAAAGGGTATCAAATTTAATAAGTTCTTCCTCCATTAATTTTGAGGGGAAGAAGTGTTTAATGTCTTTATAACCTTCTGACACTTTAAAAAAGGAGTTAATATCAATAGTGTTTAGATCTACATTATTTTTGATTCCAAAGAGGCTGAGGGCATAATCATTACACCATTTAATATTATCTCTTTCTAACAAGAGCAGACCGACAGGTGTCGCATATATTATCTTTCTGATTAGTTCGTCTTTTTCAGATAAAACTTGCTCGTGTAGTTTGCAAAGTGCCTTATATTCTGTAATTAATTTTAATAAAGTTTTTTTAAACCAATTTATGGTATAAAAAAAACTCACAATAAAACATGCAGTAAGGGAAAAAATGATTAAAACCGTTGCTACTTCTATATAATTGACAAGTTCATGTTTTAATAGGTGAATTATAAGAAATGATAGCAGTGCAATTTGCAAAAAAACTGCTGGTATGGCGAAAAAAAGGGAAAAAATCTTTATTTTCTTTCTAAATTGATCTTTTTCAATGTTCATAAAAAAAATAACTATAAAAAACTTCTTTAATCCTCAAAGGTGACTCTTAAGACTTCCTCTATAGTCGTTAGTCCCTGTTCAATCTTATTTATTCCTGTTTGTCTTAATGTCGACATCCCCGATTTTATAGCTAATTTTTTTATCTCTGCGGCAGAGGCACCTTGTAATATAAGCTCTTTTATCTCATCATTAACGGTCATTATCTCATGAATTGCAAGCCTTCCTTTATAGCCTGTATTATTACATTCAGGGCATCCCTTACCAATATAGCACTTAATCGTCCTTGCCCTCTCAGGGGAACAGCCTAATTTAATCAGTACATTCTCAGAAACATTATCTTCAGTTTTACAAGTAGGACAAATTCTCCGAGCCAATCTCTGGGCAAGTATGAGTATTACAGAGGTTGATATTAAGACAGGCTCAATACCCATGTTTATTAATCTTGTTACTGTGCTTGGGGCATCATTTGTATGGAGTGTGCTTAAAACCAAATGGCCTGTTAATGCAGCCTTTATAGCAATCTCTGCAGTCTCAAAGTCTCTTATCTCTCCAACAAGTATTATATCAGGGTCTTGTCTCAAAAAAGATCTGAGGACTGCTGCAAAATTGAGTCCAATGTCTTCTTTCATCTGAACTTGATTAATCCCGAAAAAGTTGTACTCTACAGGGTCTTCAGCAGTCATTATATTTACACCTGGTTTGTTCAAATGGGATAAGGCAGAGTAGAGAGTTGTAGTCTTTCCACTCCCTGTTGGACCTGTAACGAGTATCATACCATAAGGTTTTTCAATAGCTTCAAGAAAATCGAGTAATTGCTTTTCATCAAAACCTAATTTCCCCATCTCAAGCTGGAGGTTAGATTTATCAAGCAACCTCATAACTATCTTTTCTCCAAATATAGTTGGTAAAGTTGAGACTCGAAAGTCTATTTCCCTATCATTACCAATCTTAAGTTTAATCCTACCGTCTTGTGGCAGTCTCCTTTCAGATATATCAAGGTGAGACATAATCTTTATCCTTGATGTCATAGCATTTTTCATCTTTACAGGAAGTTTAAGAACTGGCTGTAAAACTCCATCAATCCTATATCTGACCCTAATCATCTCTTCTGAAGGTTCAATATGTATATCACTTGCCCTTGACCTCAAGGCATTAAGAAGAATTCCATTTACAAGCTTGACAATAGGGGCATCAACCTGTTCAACAGGTGCCTCATCTTTTTCTTCAACAACAGTCATCTCTTCCATTGCACTACCGATGACCTTTGAGAGGTCTTCAACCTCTGCATCATCTTTTGGTTTTATCCCCTGCTTTGCTTTTTGATCTGTGCCTAATTTAATGGCATCTTTTTGTGGATAGTATTTTTCAATGGCTGATAAAATGGACGACTCTGATGCTACATAGACAGAAACCTTCATACTTGTAATGAACTTTATATCATCTATTGCAAGGGTGTTTGATGGGTCTGAAACAGCTATTTTAAGAGCACCGCCTTCTTTGGATATAGGTATTAATTGGTATCTCTTTGCAGTCTCATAGGGGATTAGTTTTAAAAGGGTTGTATCAATTCTCTGCTCAGATAAATTTATTGCAGGAACGCTATATTGTCTGCTTAAAAATGTTATAAGACTTTCTTCACTGATATGACCCAATTTGACCATAACAGAGCCAAGTCTCTTGCCTTCGAGCCTTTGTGTTTTGATTGCCTCGTTAAGTTGTTCCTCATTAACAAGGTTTGCTTTTAAAAGTAGTTGTCCTAATAGTGGTGTTCCTATAGACATAGAATAAAATAACCGAATTGTAATAATATGTCAATTTTTACTATTGACAGTAGTTATTAACTAGTTGTTTAATTACAACTATCAAAAAACTAATAATCCTTTGAAAGATGTCAAAAAAATATAATGAATAAGACCAAAATCAAAAAAGAGAATAAGCCTGTATATACTATTGGAATTGTTTCTGAAATGATTGGTGTGACAGAACAAACTATAAGGCTTTATGAGAAAAAAGGACTAATTAAACCTGCAAGACGCAATAAGCATAGGTATTTTTCAGACAACGATGTAGCATGGTTAATGTGTATAAGAGATGCAATCCACAAGGACAAGATTAGCATTGAAGGGCTCATAAAACTCCTACATTATGCACCTTGCTGGGAAATTCGAGAATGTCCTGATATGATCAAAAGAAAATGTTGTGCCTTTTATCAACAAAATATACCCTGTTGGGAGGCAAAGAATAAACAATGCACTTTGGCATTGAAAGAGGGTTGTGAAAATTGTTCAATTTACAAGATTGCTATGGTCAAGAAGGCAAAAGGAATTAATACAATTAAGGAGGAGAATGACTATGTCAAAAGAAATCAAACAGACTTCTCTAAAAGAAGACAGGCGACTACGAATGGTTGATAGGACAATGAGGATTTATGGTAATGAACCTCATGCACTTATTGAGACTTTACATGCAGTTCAGGAGTCTTATGGATTTATTGACACAGACTTAATGCAGTATGTGGCAGAGAAACTTGGTGTGCCGTTAAGTAAAGTATATGGCGTTGCAACCTTTTATCACTTTTTCACACTCAAACCACAAGGAGAACATACATGTGTTGTCTGCACGGGGACAGCATGTTACATAAGTGGTGCTAAGGCAATTATGGATGATTTTGCTAAAAAATATGACCTATTACCAGGTGAGACTACAAAAGATAACAAGTTGTCGCTACTGACTGCCCGTTGCCTTGGTGCGTGTGGACTTGCCCCTGCAATAGTTTTTGATGGTGTAGTAGCAGGAAAGCAGACTCCAGAGACTGTAAGTAATACCATAGAAAGGTGGTTTAAAAATGAACTTTGAGGAACTCCATGAAATCGCAAAGATTGAAAATGAAAAAAGGGCACAATTTGAGTATTCAATAAATGTCTGTGTTGCTGCAGGCTGTATGTCTTGTGGTAGTCTTGAATTGCTAACCTCCTTTAAAAAGGAGATAGAGAGAAGGGGGATTGAAAATTGGTGTAAAGCTAAAGGAGTTGGCTGTCTTGGATTATGCAGTGCAGGTCCTTTAGTTTCTGTTCAAAGATACGACCAAAAATCTGAAGTCATCTATAAGTCTGTCACACTTGATAATGTCCATGAAATAGTAGATGCCTTAACTGGCGAGCCTGTGGGCAGACTTGCCTGTTCTAAAGAAATGTCTTTCTTTAAGAATCAACAAAAGATAGTCCTTGAAAACTTTGGCAATATAGACCCAGAAAAGATTGAAGAGTATATTGCGGTAGGTGGATATGAACCACTCTACACAGTCTTAAGAGAGATGTCTCCTGCTAATGTAATAGAACAAATTGTAAAAAGTGGTTTAAGAGGAAGAGGAGGAGGGGGTTATCCAACAGGTCTAAAGTGGACTACTGTAATGAAGGCATCAGGAAATCAAAAATATATAATTTGCAATGCCGATGAAGGTGATCCTGGTGCATTTATGGATAGGAGTGTCCTTGAGAGTGATCCTCATAGGGTACTTGAAGGTATGGCAATTGCTGGTTATGCAGTTGGGGCTGACAAGGGGTTTATTTATGTAAGGGCTGAATACCCTCTTGCTATTAGAAGGCTTAAAAAGGCTATCACACAAGCTGAGCAGCTTGGTGTGCTTGGTAGAGGCATATTTAACACACCCTTTAACTTTGATATAAAGTTAAGACTTGGTGCAGGTGCTTTTGTATGTGGAGAAGAGACTGCTTTGATTTCATCTATTGAAGGGAGTAGAGGAAATCCTCGTCCAAGACCACCGTATCCTGCTGAATATGGATTGTGGGGTAGTCCAACATTAATTAATAATGTTGAAACCCTTGCAAATATACCCGCTATTATAAGGAATGGAAGTGCTTGGTTTGCAAGCATTGGGACTGAGAAGAGTAAAGGGACAAAGGTCTTTGCCCTTGCAGGAAGGATTAATAATACTGGACTCATAGAAGTGCCAATGGGAACTACTCTAAGGGAGATTGTATTTAATATTGGTGGTGGTATCCCAGAGGGCAGCAAATTTAAGGCAGTTCAGACTGGTGGACCATCAGGTGGATGTATTACATCAGATTATCTTGATACCCCTGCAGATTATGAGTCTCTGACGAAACTTGGTTCTATAATGGGATCTGGAGGTATGATAGTTATGGATGACACATCTTGTATGGTGGATGTTGCAAAATTCTTTGTTGAATTTTGTATGACTGAATCTTGCGGCAAGTGTGTCCCCTGTAGAGATGGTTCAGCCCAGATGTATCATCTTCTAAGTAAGATTACAAGCGGTGAAGGAAATATAAATGATATTCATATACTTGAAAAGCTTAGTGATCTAATCAACAACACAAGCCTTTGTGGACTTGGTATGACAATGCCTAACCCAGTAGTAAGTACTATGCACTTTTTTAAAGACGAATATCTTGCCCATGTTCATGACAAGATATGTCCTGCAGGTGTTTGTAATATGAAGAGAGGAGGGCGCAAATGAAGAAAGTATCACAGATACAGACACTGATTATTGATGGCAAAGAGGTTGGAGGCAAGAGTGATGAGTCTATTCTGCAGGTAGCAAAAGAAAATGACATTTTTATCCCCACTCTTTGTTATCTTGAAGGTCTTAGTGACTATGGTGGATGTAGGATGTGCATAGTTGAGGTCAAAGGTATGCCAAGACTTGTCCCTGCTTGCACAACACTAATTCGTGAAGGCATGGAAGTAACCACAAATTCTGAAAAGATACATAATTACCGTTTAAGTATCCTTGCCCTTTTATTTACAGAAAGAAATCATATTTGCTCAGCTTGTGTTTCAAATGGTCATTGTGAACTACAAACCCTTGCCCTCAAATTGGGGTTGACGCATGTTGAATTTCCATACATTTTTCCTAAAATGCCTGTTGATGCAACTCATGATAGATTTATTGCAGATCATAATAGATGTGTCCTTTGCGGAAGATGTGTGAGAGCCTGTCATGAGGTTGAAGGTGCACACACAAAAGATATAATGGGTAGAGGAATTACATCAAGAGTAATAACCGATTTGAAAGAATCATGGGGTTCTTCAAAGACATGCACAAGTTGTGGTAAATGTGTTCATGTGTGCCCAACGGGGGCTCTTACAGAAAAAGGCAAGTCAGTAGCTGAGATGGAGAAGAGAAGACAGTTTCTACCCTACCTTAAGCTTATGAGAGAAAGGAGATAATAAAATATGGAAAAAGTAAAGATCGCTACATCATGGCTTGATGGATGTTCAGGCTGTCATATGTCTTTGCTTGATATTGACGAGAGGATACTTACTCTTTTAGAGTCTGCAGATATAGTATATGGACCATTGGTTGACTTCAAAGATTATCCACAAGGAGTAGATGTTGCAATAGTAGAAGGTGCAGTCAGTAGTGATGAGGATGAAGAAAAGATAACTAAAATCAGAAAACTTACTAAGATATTGGTCTCTTTTGGTGATTGTGCAATCACTGCAAACATACCTGGCATGAGAAACTACTTCCCTACTAAGGAACTCTATGAAAGAGCCTATTTTGAAAATGCTGATCTCAATCAGAAAAGACCAAGTATAAGGATACCTCATCTCCTTTCTCATGCAAGACCTATTCATGAAGTAGTAACAGTAGATGTCTTTTTGCCAGGTTGTCCACCACCTGCTGATGTTATTTTCTATTCACTTTCAGAGTTGATTAATGGACGATTACCTGATTTGAAAGGCAAGACAAGGTTTGGAAGATAAATAAGGAGGATGAAAATGTCTCGTGAATTAGTAATTGAACCTGTAACAAGGATAGAAGGGCATGGCAAAGTAACACTTTTTTTTGATGATAAAAATGAGGTCAAAGATGCCCAATTTGCAGTAACACAATTTAGAGGTTTTGAAAAGTTCGTAGAAGGTCGTCCTTTTACTGAAATGCCTTCTATTGTTGAGAGGATATGTGGTATTTGTCCTGTCAGTCATTCACTCGCTGCATCAAAGGCATGTGATTCAATACTTGGGGTAAGGATCCCCAGTCCAGCAAAAAAAATAAGACAACTTCTTAATTGTGGAGAGTTTATACAATCTCATGCACTTAGTTTCTTTCACCTTTCCTCTCCAGATTTTCTTATAGGTTTTGACTCTGATCCTTCTATAAGAAATATTGTTGGTGTAGTAAACAAAAATCCTCAACTTGCAAAAAACGGTATAAGGCTTAGACAGATTGGTGGTCATATTGTTGAATGGCTTGGGAAAAAGAGGGTTCACCCCGCTTGGGTTGTCCCTGGTGGTGTAAATGAATGCCTCTCAGAAGAACACAAAGACATGATGTTAAAGGAAATTCCAGAGGCTAAGGAGATTATTTTAAACACATTAAAATTATTTAAAGGTATGATTGAGGATTTTAGGAAAGAAATCAGGACATTTGGAAACTTCCCTTCCATGTTTTTAGGACTGGTTGATGCTGAGGGCAATTGGGAGATTACAGATGGATATTTAAGGTTTATAGATTCGAAAGGCAATATTGTCGCAGATATGATTGAACCATCAAGGTATAAAGAATTTATTGGAGAGTCAGTAGAGGAATTCTCCTATTTAAAATCTCCATATTACAAAAAGATTGGTTATCCTGAAGGTATTTACAGGGTTGGTCCAGCAGCGAGACTTAATGTTTGTAATGGTTTTAGTACACCCCTTGCAGATAAGGAATGGGCAGAGTTTAAAGAACTTGAAAGAGGACCAGTGCTAAGTTCATTTCACAATCATTATGCAAGACTCATTGAAATCCTTGCTGTCATAGAGCTTGAAGAGAAATTGTTAAATGACCCTGACATATTGGATACACACATAAGGGCATATGCAGATGTAAATGAATATGAAGGTGTTGGTTGTGTAGAGGCACCAAGAGGCACTTTATTTCATCATTATAAGGTTGACAAATATGGTTTGATAGAATGGGCAAACATGATTGTTGCAACAGGTAATAACAACCTTGCAATTAATAAAAGTGTCCTTCAAGTAGCTCAACATTATATGACTGGCACAGAGATAACTGAAGCAATGATTAATAGGGTAGAAGGCGTCATAAGGGCTTATGACCCATGTCTTAGCTGTTCAACACATGCAATAGGTATGATGCCACTTAAATTCACCCTGATTGACAGTGATGGGAAGATTATAAAAGAGATTACCAGGGGATAAGTATTTCCCAATTACAGCGATAAGGATGGGGCTCTGAAGTGAATAGCGATGTCTTGGCAGCAGTTCTTTGCGACTGGAGCATTAAACAGCCGCAAGTGTTTGAACCCGAAGGAACGGGCTCCCCAAAAAGTCACAAGACTTTTTGGGGTGGTAGTTGAGTTTTGCGGCTGTAGCAAAAGGAGCATTAGAACTGTCAAAACATAGCTCCTGAACGAAAGAGACTTATCCTTATCACTGGATCTCGGTATGTTTGTGCCTGATAATTCCATCGCACTTGTAGGGTATGGGAATACATTAAGAGGTGATGATGGAGCAGGTATTGTTACAGCAAGGCTTACAGCAGGTCTATCAAAAAATCTGCCTGTAAGCCTTTTTGAATTTCAGCAACTGACCATTGAACTGGCAGATTTATTAAAAGATTTCAAGGTAATCATTTTTTTTGATTGTTCTGTAAATATAAGAGACGGTAGTTTCTCTATCACCTCTATTGAACCATCCGATAGGATTTACAGTTTATCTATCTCCCACTATCTTAAACCTCAAGACCTGATTATTTGTATAAAAAAACTTTATGGAACAAATCCTATCGCCTTTTTATGTCAAATTGGTGGTAAGGATTTTGATATTGGCATAAGGTTGTCAGATAAAGTTATTAGAGCAGTCAAAGATGCCTCAAAAAAGGTCTATGAAGATATAATAAAACCAGAATTGTCATTAGCTAAAAAATCATAATTAACCAATCAGGGATTTTTTATCTGACAATTCTAAGTTTATTGTTAATATTTTGAGTTAATCATTCACTAAGTCACTCCTTTAGGAAGGCATTTATCATTTTTCCCAAAATCAGCGATAGAACTTAAAAGCTTAGTAAAATCAGCAAGTAAGATAAGAAGGGCTGGTGTGGAATTTTTATACGACACCTTATAAAAAAAGTTCCTAAGGGGCTTTGACATAAGGCATTGTTTTAAATGTCAAAATTATAAATAAAATTTGTCGATTATAAAAATCCT
>OGCL01001976.1_pt1 | contig 15765 bp, 18 predicted proteins | sample 1570041 | NCBI WGS metagenome assembly OGCL01 (sample SAMN06266162, study PRJEB24511) | hot springs metagenome | isolation source: Hot spring water | place: South Africa: Limpopo | collected 2015-06-22
GTTGAACACTGCATCATTTTACGTCAGATGTGACGAGAACGCGCTACAATCCTTAGTTTTTAACCTCCAGCGATTGCAGGTTTTGTCATGATTGCTTTCGATTCCATCACGCTCGGTATCATTGGCCTCGGCTATGTCGGCTTGCCTTTGGCCGTCGAATTCGCCAAGCATTACCCTACCATCGGTTTCGATATCAATGGCGCGCGCGTCGCGGCGTTGCGTCAAGGGGAGGATGCGACGCGGGAAGTGGCGCGCGAGACATTGCAGAACAGCCGTTTACAATGGACCGATCGCGCTGCTGATTTGTCGTCCTGCAATGTCTTTATCGTCACCGTGCCGACGCCGGTCGATGAACATAAAACACCAGATTTGCGGCCTTTGGTCGCCGCGAGCGAAACCGTTGGCAAAGTGCTGTCGCCGGGCAATGTCGTCGTCTATGAATCGACGGTGTATCCCGGTGCGACCGAAGAAGTCTGCGTCCCGATTTTGCAAAAGTTTTCTGGCTTACAGTACAACCGCGATTTTTTCGTCGGCTATAGCCCAGAGCGCATCAATCCCGGCGATCCACGGCATCGTTTGCCGGACATCAAAAAAGTCACCTCTGGCTCCACGCCGGAGACCGCGCAGTTCATCGACCAGTTATACCGCACGATCATCACCGCCGGCACACACATGGCGAGTAGCATCCGCGTCGCCGAAGCGGCGAAAGTCATCGAAAACACCCAGCGCGACGTCAATATCGCGCTGATCAATGAACTAGCGATGATTTTCAACCGCCTCGGCATCGACACCGAGGAGGTCTTGCAAGCGGCAGCTACCAAATGGAATTTTCTGCCGTTTCGTCCTGGCCTGGTCGGCGGCCATTGCATCGGCGTCGATCCCTACTATCTCACCTACAAAGCACAAGCCATCGGCCATCACCCCGAAGTCATCCTCTCTGGGCGGCGCGTCAATGACGGCATGGGGGGCTACGTCGCCAATCAATTGGTGAAACTGATGGCGCGGCGCGGTATTCCGATCACCGAGGCGCGCGTATTAGTGTTGGGCTTGACGTTCAAGGAGAACTGCCCGGACCTCCGCAACACCCGCGTCGTGGATGTCATCGACGAATTACGCCGCTTCAACATGGAAGTGGACGTGTACGATCCGTGGATCGACGCGAACGAAGCCGAACACGAATATGGCCTACACCCGCTCGCCGCGCCACGCGAAGGCTACTATGACGGGATTATCTTGGCCGTGGCGCACCAGCAATTCATCGATCTCGGCGCTGATACGATCCGGCGTTTTGGTAAACCCGATGCGCACGTGTTGTATGACGTCAAATCAGTCTTGCCACAAACGACGGTGGATGGACGGCTGTGAAAGGCTGTTTTCAAATTTAGTTTGACTGTGTCAATAAGATAGAACTACCGATAACGCTATCATCCTTATTCTTGAAAGGAGAGATGAGATGGCGATCGACGACGAACTGGAGTGGTATTTGGAACGCTTGGCTGGGGTATTGGGTCATGCGGATCGGCGTGTCGGGTTGATGGACTCCTGTCGAGGGTTGATGCGGCCGATCAAGAGGAAGAACATAACGCCGCTCGACCTCAAGCGCCTGGCCTACCCGAAGGTTTCGTTCCGCGGCGGCGGGAAGCGCGCAGCGGCCTGTGCCGGATACGATTGCCTCGCTGCGGCAGCTCATCGCAGTGAGGCAATCGCAAGACAACTCATGCGATGTCCATGCTGTGGAATGATCAATCATGGCTTGTGACACAGTCAAATTAGCACCGAATGATGACCGCGATCAGCTTTTAAAATCAGAATATCCACGCTTGACTTCCTACTACGATTCTGAGATTTCTTGACATTATTTTTGAGCTCACAAATTGAACTCATGAGTAAAACCAAGTCCATTTACCGCTGCAACGACTGCGGTCATCGTCAAACGAAATGGGCCGGGCAGTGTCCCGGCTGCGGACGCTGGAACTCGATGGTCGAAGAGTTCGACACCTCCCCCCTCCCCTCGCGCAAGCGTTTTGCGGGTTATGCGGGCGCAGCCGGCCAAAATGTCCCGGTCCCACTCACCGCCGTACGTGCCGAAACGCTACTGCGCACGCCGACGGGGTCGAGCGAGCTGGATCGCGTACTCGGCGGTGGCTTGGTCGAAGGCTCGGCGGTGTTGCTCGGCGGCGATCCGGGGATCGGTAAATCGACCTTGCTGTTGCAAGCGACGGTGGCGATGAGCCAACACCTGCCGGTCCTGTATGTGACCGGCGAGGAGTCGATCCAGCAAGTCAGCTTGCGCGCGGCGCGTTTGCAATTACGCGGGGAAAATTTGCAACTCCTCGCCGAAACTGCACTGGAAAACCTGTTGGCGGCCGCGCAAGCATTACAACCAAAAGTCTTGGTCGTCGATTCGATCCAGACCGTCTATACCGAAACGTTGCAATCGGCGCCGGGTTCGGTGGCGCAAGTGCGCGAGTGCGCCGCGCAATTGGTGCGACATGCGAAACGCTGCGGGATGAGCGTGTTTTTGATCGGCCACGTCACGAAAGACGGCGCGTTGGCCGGGCCGCGCGTGTTGGAACACATGGTCGATACGGTGTTGTATTTCGAAGGCGAAGCGGGCAGTCGCTACCGCGTGGTGCGCGCCATCAAAAACCGCTTCGGTGCCGCCAATGAACTCGGCGTGTTCGCGATGCTGGAAGACGGCCTCCACGAAGTCAAAAACCCGTCGGCGATTTTTTTGTCGCGTCACGACACCGAAGTCGCCGGCAGCGTGGTGCTGGTGACGCGCGAAGGCAGCCGTCCGTTGCTGGTCGAAGTGCAAGCCTTGGTCGATGAGAGCTATTTGGCCAACCCACGCCGCGTCGTGCTGGGCATGGAAGCGAATCGCCTGGCGATGTTGCTCGCGGTGTTGCATCGCCACGGCGGCGTGTCGATGTTCAATCAAGACGTGTTCGTCAACGTCGTCGGCGGCATGCGCTTGACTGAAACCGCCGGCGATTTGGCGATGCTGTGTGCGGTGCTATCAAGCTATAAAAACCGCCCGATTCCGCGGCAGTGGGTGATTTTCGGTGAGGTCGGACTCGCCGGCGAAGTACGCCCGGTTCCGCATGGCGAAGAGCGCTTGCGCGAAGCCGCTAAGCAAGGTTTTCAGCGCGCCATCATTCCGCAAAGCAACGCGCCGCGCCATGCGATCGCAGGGCTCGAACTCGTCGCGGTCAGTCATTTGTCCGCAGCCCTGGCGGAAATTTAAGCAAACGATCATAACGTATCGATCGGTCGGTAAACCTCCAACAAATCCAGCGCTTCGGCAACCGGCCGGCAGTAGAGATGGCCAGCGTGCGTATTTAAACCGCGTGCGGTGTGGAAATCGGCCAAACAAGACCGCCATCCTTCTTTGGCCCATTGCAACACATACGGCAAGGTGACGCGCGTCAATGCCAGCGTCGCCGTGCGCGCGAACGCCCCCGGCATGTTCGGAACGGCATAATGCAACACCCCGTGTTTGATGAGGATCGGCTGATCATGCGTCGTCGGTTCCGAGGTTTCGACACAACCGCCTTGGTCGATGCTGACATCGATGATCACCGACCCCGGCGTCATCGTGCGCACCATGTCGGCGCTCACGACGTACGGCGCCTTGGCGCCTTTGACGAGGACCGCGCCGATTACACAATCGGCGTCTGGCAAGCGTGCGGCAATGGCTGCGGGATTGGAAAGAAAATAATCGATAGTGGGCGAAATTTCTTCGCGAATGCGCGCGCCAAGCGCCAGATCCAACCCTGCCATCGCCACGCGCGCACCTAAACCGCACGCTGATTTCGCAGCGTGGCGGGCGACGACGCCATCTCCTAAAATCAATACCTGACCATAACATTGCCCGTTGATTTCACCAAGCATGACCCCTTTACCGCTGCTGAAGCTCGCCAGATGATACGCCCCGAACAATGCAGCGGCGCGCCCCGCCATTGCGCTCATCGGCGTCAAAATCGGCAAGCGCCCGTGCACGTCTTCTAGGGTTTCATAGGCAATCGCCGTCGTACCGCGCGCCAACAAGGTTTCGGTCAAAGCTTTCGGTGCACCGGCAAGGTGCAAAAATGTGAACAAGACTTGTTGTTGCAGATAAGAATATTCCGGTGGCAGCGGTTCTTTAACCTTGATGACCAGTTCGCTATCCCAAGCGTCTTCCGCACTACCCAGCGCCGCCCCTGCGGTTTGGTAGGCATCATCGCTGAAACCAGCACCACGCCCCGCCCCACGCTCGACGACAACGCGATGCCCGGCTTGGGTCAACAGCAACGCACCTTCCGGCGTCAACGCGACGCGTCGTTCGCCGGATTTGATTTCCTTTGGTACGCCGATGCGCATCATGCCTCCTGATGCGTCACGCAAGCCGACAACGCTGCATCGAGCGTTGGATAACGAAAAACGAAACCCGATTGTTGCAGACGCTGCGGTACGACCCGCTGACTACCCAACAGCAAATCCGCCATTTCGCCATATACCCCCCGCAACAACTGCGCCGGCACCGGCAAGAGCGCCGGACGCCGCAAGATATGCGCCAATTGCTGCGTGAACATGGCATTGGTCACGGGTTGCGGCGCCGTGGCGTTGAACACACCGTCGAGCGCGCGATCTTCGAGCAGCCGCAGCAATATGGCGATCAGATCATCGCGATGGATCCACGACAACCACTGCCGTCCGTCACCGAGTCGCCCGCCCAATCCCAAACGAAAAATCGGCACCAAGCGCCCGAGCATACCGCCATCCGGCCCGAGCACGACACCGATGCGCAGGAGGCACACTCTGACGCCATATGTCGCGGCGCGTTGTGCGGTAGTCTCCCAATCGGCGCACAAGGCGTGTGCAAAGCCATCGCGCGGCGGGGTGGTTTCATCGATTTCCACCTCCCCTCGATCGCCGTAAAAACCAATCGCCGACGCGCTGAGCAATACCTCGGGTTTGTGCGGCGCGCGTTCGATATAGGTGATCAATTGCCGTGTAACCTCGATCCGGCTGTCGCGCAAGCGCTGTTTGCGCGCCGGGGTCCAACGCGCGTCGGTAATGCCTTCGCCAGCCAAATTGATGATCGCATCGTAAGTCGTCGCGCCCTCCTCGCTCAGCGAGGTGATGGCGCGCACCTCGGCACCACAACACGCCGCAACGCGTTCGGGTGATTGACGACTATATACCGTGAGCCGATGCTTAGCTGGTAACAGCGCTCGGCACAGCGCGCGACCGATAAATCCCGTACCGCCCGTCATCAAAATGTGCATGGTCGTTGTCTCCTGTCACACTCACCAAGTGCCAGTATTCGGCATCGACGCCCATGGCTCCTGCGGCGGCAATGCCGCGCCTTGCTGTAACAACTCGATGGAAATGCCATCCGGTGAACGAATGAAGGCCATGTGACCATCGCGCGGCGGACGATGAATCGTAATACCGCTGTCCATAAGACGCTGACACAGGGCATAAATATTTTCGACCGCGAAAGCCAGATGACCGAAATTCCGTCCACCCGTATAATTTTCGCTATCCCAGTTGTACGTCAGTTCCAATAGTGGTGATTCACTCGCGCGCGCCGCCGGCAAATCATCTGGCGCGGCAAGGTAAACCAGTGTAAAACGCCCCGTTGCGTAGTCGCAGCGCTTGACTTCGACCAAACCCAATTTGCCGCAGTAAAAATCCAGCGATTCGTTGAGATCGCGGACGCGGACCATCGTATGTAAATAGCGCATGGATTATTCTCTCTCGTTTGTGGATCAATCAGAAACACTAACTGTAACTATAAGCCCTATAACAAGTTTATGCCAAATCATAATGAACCACGAAAGTCTGATCATCGTAATTATCGGGTATTCGTCTCCAAATTATATTTTGAGCATTGTGTATGAAAACCTACCTCGTCGGCGGCGCCGTGCGTGATCGATTATTGCAACAACCCGTCACCGAACGGGATTGGGTGGTGGTCGGCGCCAGCGTGCAAACGATGTTGGATAAAGGCTTCAAACCGGTCGGCAAAGCGTTTCCGGTGTTTTTGCATCCGGTCACGCATGAAGAATATGCGCTCGCGCGCACTGAACGCAAAACCGCGCCTGGGTATACCGGCTTTGCCGTACACGCCCAGGCCGATGTGACATTGGAACAAGATCTACAGCGCCGTGATTTAACGATCAACGCGCTCGCCGAGGATGAGCACGGCCAGTTGATCGACCCCTATGGCGGTTTGGAAGATTTGCGTCGAAAAATTTTGCGCCATGTTTCGCCAGCATTTGTTGAAGATCCATTGCGGGTGTTGCGCGTCGGGCGTTTCGCCGCGCGTTACGCGCATTTGGGTTTTACCATCGCCGACGAAACTTTGCAATTGATGCGCGAGATGGTCGCCCACGGCGAGGTGCATCATTTGATCGCCGAGCGAGTATGGCTGGAAACCGTGAAAGCGCTGAAGGAGACCTCGCCGCACGTCTATTTCCAAGTATTGCGCGAATGCGGCGCGTTGGCGGTGATTTTCCCCGAACTGGAGCGTTTGTTCGGCGTGCCGCAACCGCCGCAGCATCATCCAGAAATCGATACCGGCGTGCATAGTTTGCTAAGCTTGGCGCAAGCGGCGCGTATGACTTCCGATCCGATGATCCGTTTCGCGGTGGTAATGCACGATCTCGGCAAAGGTGTGACCGATCCCGCACGCTGGCCGTCGCATCACGGTCACGAACAACTCGGCTTACCGGTATTGGACGCACTGTGCGCGCGCTTGCGCGTCCCCAACGCTTACAAAAAACTGGCACGCTTGGTGATGGCCGATCACACGCATTGCCACCGCGTGTGGACGTTGCGCGCGACGACGCTGGTCGATCTATTGACGCGACTCGGCGCGTATCACGAAACGGCGACGTTGGAGCAATGGCTCATCGCTTGCGAAGCCGATGCCCGGGGGCGCACGGGTTTCGAAGCGCGCCATTATCCACAACCGGCATTCATCCGCGCGGCGTGGCAAGTGTCTTCCGCCATACAAGCCCGCCATATCGCTGCGAATGTTTCCGGTCAAAATTTTGGCTTGGCGTTACGCACGCAACGCGCCGAAGCCATTCAGCAGCTCAAACACGATTCGCCGTGGTCGAGTTATTTTTCGCAACCCCGCCGTGAGGAACATTGATCATGCCGTCTTTCGATGTCGTTTCCGAATACGATCAGCACGAAGCCACGAACGCTGTCGATCAAGCCAATCGCGAGGTCACGTCGCGTTTCGATTTCAAAGGGAGTGGCGCGCAATACGAGCAAAAAGACAACGTGATTACTTTGCACGCGCAAGTGGAATTTCAATTGCAGCAGATGCTCGACATTCTGCAAACGAAACTGGCCAAACGCGGTGTCGATATTTTGTGTCTGGAAATTGGCGCGCCGCAAATCAGCGGCAAAACCGCACAGCAAACGGTAACGTTGCGACAGGGATTGGAGAGTGAATTGGCGAAGAAAATCGTCAAATTCATCAAAGAAAAAAAATTCAAAGTCCAAGCGGCGATTCAAGGCGAGAAAGTGCGCGTGACCGGCAAACAACGCGATGATCTGCAAGCAGTCATTTGCGCTCTACGACAAGAAAAGTGGGATATGCCTTTGCAATTTAATAATTTCCGCGATTGAGTACTCGTTCGGTATATAGATCCAGGACATCACGGTTCAAAACACCACGACGCGCTCCGCTCGTTGGGCCGCTTCGACCCATTGACTCAAGCCCGCGATGCGAAAACCGGAAGCGATGAGATCGTCTCGATAATGACGCCGCCGATTTTCTTCTGGCGTCAACAGGCCACGGCGCTGCGCTGCGGCGACACAAATCACCAAATCCACCCCGTGGCGTTCTGCCAATTCTCCCCAGCGCTGCACCGGATCGGATTCCTCGGCGGGTGGCGTCAACGTTCCCAGCGCGTGATATATCCCTTCGCCGTGAAAAAACACCCGCACGATTTCCTGCCCCATCGTCAGCGCTGTCGCCGCAAAACGGTAAGCGGTATCGCTTGCCGCGCGCTGCTGCGGAGAACACGTCACCAGAATAGCGTAACGCATTGGTGTTAGGGTTTGATTTGCATGACCACGGCATCGATGCCGTTTTTGCGTAGCTGCATGCGCAGTGTATCGACGTTGCCCATGCTGGCTAAGGGGCCGATTTTGACGCGATGCCATTGCGCATTGCCGATTTGCGCGGGTTCTATCGTCGATTCGATACCCATCATCGCGAGACGCGCTTTCAATGCGTCGGCGTCTTTGAGATTGCGGAATGAAGCGGCTTGGATCACGTAAGTGCCGGGTTGCGCCTTGCCGACGTGTTCCTCGCGCTTGCGCGTTTTGATTTCGTGCTCGGGGACGACGACTTCTTGCTTGGGTAGGATGGTATAGAACTCGAAACGCGGCTCTTGCGGTTTTTTCGCGGTGGTTTTCGTTTTCTCCGACGGTGTGGCGTCGGCGACAGATTGGGGCGCTGGGTTGGGTTTTGGCTCGCCCGCTACTGGAGTGGCTTGCCGCGCGGCGCGTTGTTCGGCAAGCTCTAGACTACGCAGATACATCAAAAAGCCGGTGAAACCCGCAGCGAGCAGCAACGCCGCCACCCATTTCCAGCCGGCGATTTTTTTCGAATCGCGGTGGTGGGCGGCTTGTTGGCGGGCGCGGTATTTGTAATCTCTGGCCATTTACATGGATTCCGGGGCGGTAACCCCGAGCAATTCTAGTCCATTTCGCAGCACTTGCTTGACCGCGCCGACCAGATTCAACCGGGCGTCACGCAACGCGGCGTCTTCGACCAAAAACTGGTGCGCGTTGTAATAGGTGTGAAGATAAGTCGCCAATTCGCGCAAGTAATTGACGATTTGATGTGGCTCCTTGTGCCGCGCCGCCTGTGCGATAACTTCCGGGTAGCGCGTCAACATCGCGGCGAGTTCGATCTCGTGCGACGCCGTCAGCCTGTGCAAATGCTGCATGCCTTGTGTGATGTCGCGTTCCCAGCCTTTTTCATCCAATTGCCGCAATACGCTGCAAATCCTGGCGTGAGCGTATTGGACGTAGTAAACCGGGTTGTCGTTGGTTTGCGAGGTCGCGAGCTTGAGGTCAAAATCCATGTGCTGTTCGGAACGCCGCATCACGTAGAAAAAGCGCGCGGCATCACGCCCGACTTCGTTGCGCAATTGACGCAGCGTCACGAATTCACCGGAGCGCGTGGACATTTGCACTTTTTCGCCGCCGCGATAGAGCACGGCGAATTGCACCAGCAGCACTTCCAAACGTCCGGCATCGCCGCCCAAAGCTTGTACCGCCGCTTTGACGCGCGGAATATAGCCGTGATGATCGGCGCCCCAGATATCGATGATCTGCGAGAACCCGCGATCGAGCTTGTGCATGTGGTAGGCGATGTCGGACGCAAAATAAGTCATTTGTCCGTTTTCGCGGACGACGACGCGGTCCTTTTCATCACCGAAGCGGCTCGACGCGAACCATTGCGCGCCGTCGCGCTCGTAAATCCAACCCGCTGTGCGCAGTCGTTGCAACGCCTCCTCGACGGCGCCGCTTTCAAGCAATTGCCGCTCCGAAAACCAGTGTTGATACGTTACGCCAAATTCGGCGAGATCGTCTTTGATGTCGTCGAGGATGGTATCGAGGCCGATCTGGAACACGTCGCGGTATTGCGTGTCGAGCAAGGTTTTGGCGCGCGCGATCAGCGCATCGATGTGGGCTTCTTTGTCGCCGCCTTGTGGTTCATCCAGCGGTAAATCTTCGAACACCAGATGTGCGGGCTGTCGGTAGCCATCGCCAGCGGATTGCCACAAACGTTGCGCGATGTCGCGCACATAATCGCCACGATAGCCGTTTTGCGGAAACGGCAGCGCTTCGCCACACAATTCCAAGTAACGCAACCAGACACTGACGGCCAAAATGTCCATTTGTCGACCGGCATCGTTGACGTAATATTCGCGATGCACCTCATAACCTGCTGCTTCCAAGAGATTGGCGAGCGCCGAACCATACGCCGCACCACGACCATGTCCGACATGCAACGGGCCGGTCGGATTCGCGGAAACGAATTCCAAATGGATTTTTTCGCCGGCGCCGAAATCACTACGGCCATAGTGCCGGCCCTGCTGCAAGATCGCTGGAATGACTTGATATTGCGCGGCGGGGTCGATGAAGAAATTGATGAAGCCGGGGCCGGCGATTTCGACTTTGACGATGGCATCGTGTGGAGCGAGTGCGCCGACGATGCGTTCGGCGAGCTGGCGCGGCGGCATCCCAGCCGGTTTGGCGAGCAGCAGCGCCAAATTGGTCGCGAAATCGCCGTGTTGCGGATCACGGGTGTGCTCGACGAAAACTGCCGGCAACGAAAGATCAACAGGGAGTAAATGTTGCGCGGTCAAATTGGCCAGCGCTTGCTTGAGCAGGGATTCCAGTTGCTGTTTCATGTAAGGTTGAGCGGTAAACGAGAGAATCGATCGGTGTTTATTATCCCGTAAAAGCTCTGCAGCCGCCAATTACCCAGTAATCGCTGTCCGCCTCGTGCTTCATTCTTCCGCGGCGGACAGCGATAGGCCACCCGTTGTGAGGTTTCAATCCGTGGACAAATACTCGGCCATTTTCGATGCAATCAGTTGTTCGTAATGACGTTTGAGAACCGCATCGGTCGGACGAGGAGCCAGTTGCGCTTCGATCTCGCTGCGCAGTTGTGTCAAGAAATGACGGCGCAGCACCGAATCCTCGGGAAGGACATAGCGAGGGGACTTCACCGCAATTATGGTCGAAGAAATGACCGGCGACGCCACTGGTCGATTTGGATTTGGATTTGGATTTGGATTTGGATTTGGATTTGGATTCGAATCCACAGTAGGCGCTGCGGACGAAGTTTCCTCAGGGATGTGGGCGGTCTCCACGGCGGAGACCGTTGCGGGTGATGTGTGTCCGCAATGCATGATGGTATCGTGGTTTGGCGCGGTGTCGGCAAATCCACGTTTCCGTTTGTATTTCCGTTTGTAATAGAGATAAACGAATATAGCTACCACCGCGACAATAATCACGGCAGTGATGATGGCCATGGTAGTAATGAGTTCAAGTTTCATAAATCCCCCTGTCTTTTTTGTTAACAAAGCATGAATCGAATGGCGAACCCCAAAAATTTATTTCGCCGTATCCGATTGTATATGACCTTGCCAAAAATGCCAGAATACCTTTGCCTCCATGATGTCCAGTCGCTGCGCGCTATGGCGAACGAAGCGAAAGCGCGCGGCGGATATTCGGCGACTGGTTCCCGGCGGAATCACGGCAAACTCTTCATCTGTCAGGTCCTGAATGATTACGAGGTTGTTTAGTGAACAAATCGGGCCTTTCGGCGTACCACTGTAAGTTAAGCGTATATTTTTTAACCAGCTCTCCGTGAAAGCGGGGCAATATCCCCCCCCAAACCCATCCACCCGACACTGGCGCGACAAAACTACTCCCCGCCTCGCGAATCAAGCTAAAATAGCGCGCTTCATCGATCACTACGAGATCGATCACTACGAGCGTGATTTGAGCAACATTATGCTGAAACGTCTGCTACTTTGTACCTTCGCCGCCGCGTTACTCGCGTGCGCAACGTCACCGACGGGCCGCCGTCAGTTCGTGTTCTTACCCGATACCCAAATCGACCAAATGGGCTTGCAGGCTTTCGAAGGCTTAAAACGCAAACAAGCCGTCAGCCGCGATGTCCGCGTGCAGAATTTCGTGCGCTGTGTAACCGAAGCCATCGCCCGGCAAGCGGGCGGACAATGGGAAGTGGTGGTGTTCGAAGATCCGTCGATCAATGCGTTTGCATTGCCAGGTCGCAAAATCGGCGTGCATACGGGACTACTCGCCGTCGCCGCGAATCAATCGCAACTCGCCACCGTCATCGGCCATGAAGTTGCCCATGTGTTGTCGCGCCACAGTAACGAGCGGGTATCGCAACAATTTGCTGTCGAAACGGGCCTAGCGTTGACACAAGCGATCGCCGCGCCGCAATCGCAGATGGGCCAAGCTGCACTCGGCTTGCTCGGCTTGGGGGCGCAGTATGGTCTGCTGTTGCCATACAGCCGCTTGCACGAGCGCGAGGCCGATGTATTGGGATTAGAATTAATGGCACGGGCGGGTTTTGATCCACGCGAAAGCATCACGCTGTGGCAGCGTATGGCACAAGCAGAGCGCGGTCAGCCGCAGCCTTTGGAGTTTTTATCGACGCACCCGGCGCATCAAACTCGTTTGCAAGACTTGCAACAAGCAATGCCGCAAGCCTTGCAATGGCAGCAACAAGCGTGGAACGTTGGCCTGCGTCCGCAGTGCGACGCTTATCGCTGATTCTTTCGTACCCGATGGCTTTATTTTTAGACTCATGAATCCACACCTCGCCCGTTTACATGCTTATCCGTTCGAAAAATTGGCGCAGCTCAAGCACGGCGTTCATTCGCCCGCGAAAAAAACGCCAATTGTGTTGTCGATCGGCGAGCCCAGCCATCCAGCACCGCATTTCATCCAAGAGGCGATGATCGCGCATTTGCATGGTTTGGCGCACTATCCTATCACTAAGGGCAGCGTCGAATTGCGCGAGACGATTGCGGCGTGGCTGATCCGCCGCTATGGTTTGCCGACCGAGGCCATCGACGCCGAACATCACGTGCTGCCGGTCAATGGCACGCGCGAGGCGTTGTTTTCCATCGCGCATTGCGTGGTCGATGCCAGTGCGCAGCCCGTGGTCATGATGCCCAATCCGTTCTATCAAATCTATGAAGGCGCGGCTTTGCTCGCCGGCGCCGAACCTTACTATCTCGCCACGCGCCCGGAAAACGGCTTCCTGCCCGATTTCGAGGCCGTACCCGAAGCGGTGTGGCGGCGCTGTCAATTGCTCTATGTCTGTTCACCTGGCAATCCGCACGGTGCGGTGTTCGATATGGACAAGTACCGGCAGGTGTTGGAATTGGCCGAACGTTACGATTTCGTCATTGCCGCCGACGAATGCTATGCCGAACTCTATACCGACGAGCAACATCCGCCGCTCGGTTTGTTGCAAGTCGCCCATGCCCTCGGCAATAGCGCATTCGAGCGCTGTTTAGTGTTTCATAGTTTGTCGAAACGCTCGAACGTCCCGGGTTTGCGTTCCGGTTTCGTCGCGGGCGATGCCAAATTGATCGCACGCTATTTGCAATACCGCACCTATCATGGTTGTGCGATGTCGTTGCCGGTACAGCACGCCAGCATCGCCGCGTGGCGCGACGAAGCGCACGTCGTCGCCAATCGCGCGCTGTACCGCGAAAAATTCCACGCTGTTATCGAGGCCTTGCAACCGGTACGCGCGTTGGCCTATCCCGCGGGCGGGTTTTATCTGTGGATGCCGGTCGCACCGTGGCGCGATACCGATTTCGCGCGCGCCTTGTATGCGCAAGAACACGTCACCGTGCTCCCCGGCAGTTTTCTGTCACGCCCTGGGCCTGATGGCGTTGATCCGGGCGCGGGTTTCGTGCGCATCGCCTTGGTGCCGCCGCTCGATGAATGCCTCGACGCGGCGCGCCGTATCGAACGTTTTTTCTCCACCGTCACACCTTAAGAAAAATCAACGACTCATGGACAACATCGAAAACCTGATCAATACCGCTTTTGAACAACGCGCCACGCTGACTCCCCAGCACGTCAGTACAGAAATCCGCGACGCCGTCGATTACGCTTTAGAATTGCTCGATCGCGGCGCGGCGCGCGTCGCCGAAAAACGCGCTGGCGTATGGGTGGTCAACGAATGGCTGAAGAAAGCGGTGTTGCTGTCGTTCCGTATTTATGACAACCGCGTCATGGAAGGCGGGGTGACGCGTTATTATGACAAGGTCGAAACCAAGTTCGCCTGCTATTCGCCGAAAGATTTCGCCGCCGCCGGCGTGCGCGTGGTACCCCAAGCCAACGTGCGCCGTGGCGCGTATATCGCGCCGGGCGTCGTATTGATGCCGTCCTACGTCAATATCGGCGCTTATGTCGATAGCGGGACGATGGTCGATACCTGGGCCACGGTCGGCTCTTGTGCGCAAATCGGTAAAAATGTCCATCTCTCGGGCGGCGTCGGCATTGGCGGCGTGCTCGAGCCATTGCAAGCCAGTCCGACGATCATCGAAGACCATTGTTTCATCGGCGCGCGTTCGGAAATCGTCGAAGGGGTCATCGTCGAGGAAGGCTCAGTGATTTCGATGGGGGTGTACATCGGCCAGAGCACCAAGATTTACAATCGCCTGACGGGCGAAATCAGCTATGGTCGTGTGCCGGCGGGTTCGGTGGTCGTGCCCGGTAGCTTGCCATCGAGTGATGGCCGTTATAGCTTGTACTGCGCAGTGATCATCAAACAAGTCGATGACAAGACGCGCAGCAAAGTCGGCATCAACGAACTGCTGCGCGACTGATCGGCAAACGATGCGCGCGCGGTTTTTGGCGTTGTGGCTGGTTGCTTTTTGGGGGACCGCATGCGCCGAAGAGGTCGATCAACTGTTCGAAGAAGAGGTACTGATCGCCGAGGTAACCCCCGAGGCGCGCGAAGCGGCGATCAAAGAAGCCTTGGAAATCGTGCTGGGCCGCATCGTTGCCGGCAACGCCGTCCCGGATGACCCCACCGTCAAAACCGTGCTGCGTCATGCGAAAACTTATGTCCGCGAAGCGCAATACGCATTGCTGCCAACGGCTGCCGCAGCATCCACGAAGCGTTTGATGCGTGTGGTGTTCAACGAAGCCGCATTGCTCGAACTGATGCGCAATAGCCCATTGGGAATTTGGAACGAAATCCGTCCGGCGACGCTGGTGTGGTTGGTCGTCGAGCGCGACGGGCAACGCAATTTTTTCAAAACGGAAACCCAGCCCGATATCGAGGCCGCGCTGCACCGCGCCGCGCGGCGCAAGGGTTTGCCATTGCTGTTTCCGTTGATGGATTTGGAAGAGCAGCGTAGCGTATCGTTCAACGACGTGCTGGGAGTCTATTCCGAGCGTTTATTGGCAATTTCTGCGCGTTACGACGTCGTATCGATTCTCGCGGGACTGGTAAGCCAGGACGCGAGCGGCTGTTGGCGCGCCGAGTGGAGTCATTATTTCGACGGGCGCATCGAGCAATGGCCCGGGCAATGTGAGCGGTTGGATATCGCCCTGCTATCCGGAATGCAAGGCGTTTATGCCAGGTTGTCGAACTATTACGCCGTCAAACCCACTATCGGTGAAGCAGGGAGTGTGACGCTGAGGATCCACGGCATGCAAAGCATGAACGATTTGAGCACCGTGCAGCGCTATCTGGAAGCGGTGCCGGGCGTGCAAAGCGTGCGCTGGCTCAGCGCGGAAGACGATCGTAATCTCTACAAGCTCCATTTCCAAGGCGAGCGCCGTACCTTGGAACAAGCCCTCGATCTCGGTACGGTACTGCGTCGTATTTCCTCCTCCGCCCCCCATATCCTGGAATACCGCTTGCTCGCACCGACTGCGCCGCGCTGAAAGCCGGTGAAAATTCCCCATCCTCCTCCATGTGGATACGAAGAGATGATCGTCGGAACGTGTTTGGTCTCATTCCATGTATGCTGGATTCGTTACGGGTCACCGATGTGGACAAAGCAAAAAGGCGTGCTGCTTTGTTTGAGGTCGAAGCATATTTCAACCACCTTCTGAAATCGGATGTTATCCGGTCAGGTAATGGCATGTTAGGATGGTGCTGATTTTTTCGATGCCTTACCGGTTGAGTTGGCGGAACGACTGGAATTAGAAGGTGTAATCTAT
>OGCL01001978.1_pt1 | contig 15754 bp, 7 predicted proteins | sample 1570041 | NCBI WGS metagenome assembly OGCL01 (sample SAMN06266162, study PRJEB24511) | hot springs metagenome | isolation source: Hot spring water | place: South Africa: Limpopo | collected 2015-06-22
GCTAATCCTTGTGCTTTTATAATAGGCATAATATCTTTAGAATTGAATCCAAAGAATAGTTTACTAATATCTACATCTCCTTTAAATCCATCTATAAAGAACTTACTCTTACCAACTTCTATAATAAATCCAAGGAATAAGAATGCGATTCCCATTACAATTGATATGAATGTGACAGTTCCGATTGCTAGAAATCCGAGTGGTCTAATATTACTAATTGCGGATCGTAGTAGTTCAAATCCATAAGGTACTGATACATTAACATCTATTCCATTATTTACAACATACTCATAGTTTTGTTGGAATTGTGCACCTGTATTAGGGTTGTTTCGTCCAAATCCATTCATGAGTAGAGTAGCGATGAGTACTACTATAAATGCTTTCCAGTAGTGTGATCGTAGAAATCCTTTAGCATAGTCTTTTAATTCTCTTCTTGTCCACATATTAAATAATCCCCCTTTTATAGTAGTTTAGCATGGGGATGATTAAGAGTAGGTTAAGAAAGATTAATAAAGGAAGATAAATGTAATCAAATCATTGTGAACAAATCCTTGTACAGATAAGTAAATTCTAAGAGATTTGTTTATTTGAGAACATATTCACGATATAATGTGCACAATGGGTAATCATCAATTTGATGATAAATACATAATAAATAGCGATAATTTCTAAAGGGGAAAAGGGATGGGGTTTAAAGAATCAGAGTATAAAAGAGTAGAAGATTTATTAAAGAATAGTGATGTGTTTTATGGTGATAAGGGAAATGGAATTTTCAGAAATAAGAATTATCCATTTATTTTAGAGAATAATCTAAATAATCTTTATGAACCAATTAGAAATGATGTTTTGGATTATTTTAAAAATAACAATATTGCATGGTGGGGTGGAAAATTAACAAATCATCCTCTATCATCACAAGTCGCATGTTTAAATCACTTGTTTCCTATAAGAAATGATAAAGATGCAGTACTTTCTATTGTCCAACAAGTATTACCTGAAATAGTAGATGTATTACCAATCACAACAGATAAATACTTACCAGCTTATATTCAGTTTGAAAGTGTAAGTGATGTAGATCATTTGAATGAAGTAAATACTACGAGAGGCGCTAATTGTACTTCTCTTGATGCGCTTATTTTAGGTAAACATAAAGATGGTAGGAATATTCTTTTACCTATCGAATGGAAATATGTAGAAGCTTATGGGAATGAAAATAAGGGCACAAATGAGACAAGAAGAAGTAGATATGATAATTTGATTAATAATTCAAAGCAATTAATACCTACTATCAACAATAAAGTATATTATTATGAACCGTTTTATCAACTCATGAGACAAACACTCTGGGCTGAACAAATGGTTTTAAATAAAGATATAGAAACAATTAAGGCAAATGATTATATTCATTTGCACATCATCCCAAAAAATAATAAGGATATATTAAATAAAGAATATGTCACAAGTGATAAAGGAATGGAAGATACTTGGAGAGATTGTATTAAGAATCAAAGTAAGTATCAGATTAAAGAACCAAAACAACTCATTTCAAAGATTGATTCTATTAAATATAAAGATTTGATTAATTACTTACATCATAGATATTAAGATAAAATTTAAGATAAATTATCTTTTTAAAATGAAATTCTAGCTATTTTCTAAAATAAAATATATTTTGGTATTGAAATACCAAAATAAAGTGTTATCATGGTATTGTAATACCAAATATGGAGGGATATGATGGAAAATAGAGAAAATATTGAAAAAGTATACAATATTTTAAAAAATGAATACAGTCAGTCAGATATTTATGACAGAGTTGCTATCTCGATGTTCATTTTTTATATTCAAAAAAAGTATAAGTACTTTAGTAATAAGCCAAGTATTGAAGATTTAGTAAATATGATTAAAAATAATGAGCAAGTACATACAGAGTATGAACAAAGAATAATCAATAGAATCGTTGAAGATAGTTATTATAAGTTTGATGATAATGTGTATAATTCATTATTTACCATTTATGAGGATTTAGAGAATGCTAACTTTAATGGTTTTTTAAATGATTATTTGCATTTGAATACATCAAAATCAGTAGCATCATTTTCTAGTTTAAATTCAATTATCCAATTAAGCAAAAGGATACTAAATATTAAAGATAATAGTAGTGTGCTTGATTTATGTTCAGGATATGGGAACTTTCTTTCTAGTATATACAATACTAATGATCTTACAGGAATTGAGATTAATAGGACGATAAGTCTCGTTTCGGAAATAAAATTATTTTTTAGCAGAATATACTTAGACAATTTTAATGTAAATTATAAATGTCCTAAAATAGTTAATCAAAATGCGTTGCTTTGTAATTTTGATGATAAAAAATTCGATTACATATTCTGTGAAGCTCCATTCGGGTTGAATGTATCAAGTAAGTTTATTGATGAAATGAGTGAAAAAAGTTTTCTTCCAATTGTAAATAGTAGGATGTCTAGTGCATGGTTATTTGTTGATCAAGTATTAAAAGCACTTAGCGATGAAGGTAGAGCGGTAGTAGTAATAAATAATGCACCTCTATTTAAACTGACTGATTATGATTATCGGTTGAGTGTTTCGTTGGGTGGTTATATAGAAATGGTAATTGGATTACCTGGGAACTTATTAGTTGATACTGGAATACCAATATCTTTATTAGTATTAAATAAAGCGAAAAAGAATGATGTATCAGTTAAATTAATTGATGCGACTAATGAATATGAATTGGGTAGAAGAATAAATACAATATCAAGTACTAATATAGATAACATTATGAAAATGATAAATGATTTTAGATTTCAAATTGATGTCAGTGATTTAGAATACAATGGATATAATTTAAATCCAGCAAATTATCAAGAGATAGAGTCTATACAATACCCAACAAAATTAGAAGAGATTTCATTCAATATATTTAGAGGTGTTCAGTTAAATGCAAAGTTATTAGATGAAATAGAAGCAGAAACAAATTATTCATATAAAGTTCTAAGTTTAAAGGATATAGGTGACTTTGATATTGACTTAAGTAACTTGTTAAAAATAAATGTTGGAAAAGAAAAGTATGATAAATACTTATTAAAAGATTTTGATTTTATAATATCCGCAAAAGGTTCAAAAATTAAAACAGCTGTATTTAGAATAGATAAAGGTGAAAAGATTATACCTGAGGGCAATCTAATGGTTATTAGATTAAACAAGGAAGAGATTAATCCTTACTATTTAAAAATGTTTTTAGATAGTAATAAAGGACAGAGTTTATTAAAACGAATACAAACTGGTTCATTTATGATTTCAATCGGGAAAGGTGCTCTTAATGATTTTGAGATTCCATTAATACCACTAGATCAACAGAATATGTTTGTAGAAAAATTTACTATTAAAATAAATGAGTTAAATTATCATGAAAAGAGAACTAAGGAACTAAAACAAGATTTAGATAAGTTAATTGTAAGTCTTGATGAAGGAGATATTATAAGTGTTAAATCATGATCAATTAAACCAATTAGCAAGAAAAATTGAGCAGGATTTAATTAGATACAATAGTTCAGAACGACTCGATAAATTCTTCGAAGAGTTTTCAAAAGAGAAATACTTAGGAGACATTGAGCCTAGATTAGAATATACGGATAACGCAAGTATTCTTGTGATTGGTGGTAGTAAATTTAATGAGAGCAATATTAAGGCACTAGCGAAAGAGTGTGGAATAAATCCAAAATTAGTAGAATGTCATCTAGATTATTCCAAAATATCAAGAATTGACTTTGGTAAATATGAAAATAATGTTAATTATAAATGTATCTTAGTTGGTCCAATTCCACATAGTGTACCTGGTAAAGAAAACTATGAAAGTATTATTTCAAAAATGCAAAATCAACCAGAAAAATATCCAAAAGTTATTATACTTAAAGATGAATCTAATGTATTAAAAATAACAAAGAATAATTTAAGAAAAGCATTCATGGAAATTAAATAGATTTATCGATAAATAATTGATAGGATTATAATGTTAGTAATCAAACTGGATAAAGTATGTACACTATAAAGAATAATAAATACGTATGAAGTTAAATTAAAAGGTAGATTTAAAATGAAAAACAATGTATATAGTGGAGGATTAACATCATAAAAATTCCTATTTAAAGAAATAAGAATTGTAGCAAAACTACATTTGGAAGGGAAATCACTTGAAGAAATCATAGACTTTTGAAGTCGATTAATTCAAAAAATTTAACGGTATCTTGTAAGAAAAGAGGGTGTTAGGAAAGTTTATTCTTTCATGAGATTGCAAAAGGCTCTATATGTTATGCAACAAATATTCTTCGATTTCCATTCGATATGATTTGCCTAGATGAATTCAACAGACAAAATTTAAATCTGTTTGAGAAGTTCTATAAAAGCAATTAATACAGGGCATTCAATCGACTCTAAAGGAGAAAATTTGGCTATGAAATATTACACACTCTAAATTTTATTTAACAAGAGAGTAATATCAAAAAGTAAGCTTAAAATAATCTTGGATTAGGATTAAATACAATTACGAAATTCGCTAATTATGAACCTATAAGTATTGAAGTACTTGATAAATTATGTGAATACTTAGATGTACAAAAAGGGGACCACATTGAATATGAAAAAAAGATTACAAAATAAAAGTGATTTCAAATGATAAATAAAGATTCTAGAAAATTAATTAATGAAATTGATGAAAAAGTTGATGTCTTAGAGAATAGAATTATTGACCTGGATGAAGAAATATTAGATTTATTACTTATTGATAGAACTACAAATTCAAACATTTTATGGTGTACTGATAGCTACTCAAAACTAGGTGATAAATATAGTTATAAGAGTACAATCGAAAGAGAGTTAATAACTGCCAAAAATGGGAATATTATTAAACCACGAACTAAAAAAAATTATGCAGAGAAGAAAAGAAGGGTAAAAGAAAAGGGTGAAGTTTTTACACCTTCTTGGGTGTGCAATCATCAGAATAATCTTGTTGATAATGCGTGGTTTGGTCAAGAGAACTTATTTAACTATGAAACCGATAAATCATGGGTAGTAAATCCTAAAAAAATTCAGTTTATAAATAGAGACTGGAAAGAATTTGTTAAAGATTTACGAATTGAAATTACATGCGGTGAGGCACCTTACATAGTAAGTAGGTATGATACTGTATCTAATGAAATAATCGAAACCTTAAATAGGATAGGAATACTTGATCGAAAAATTAGAGTGGTTAATGAAAATGTATCAGAATTCAAAGAATGGTATAAATGGATAAAAATAGCATATCAATCTGTTTATGGATATGAATGGCAAGGCGATAGCTTATTGATTGCTAGAGAGAATCTTTTATATAGCTTTGTAGATTATTATGAAGAAAGATTTGGGTCTAAACCCACAATTATTGAATTAAAAGAGATCGCCGATATTATTTCGTGGAATTTTTGGCAAATGGATGGGCTAAAAGGGGTTGTTCCTCAAAGCTGTGATAACGAAAAAATAGTTCAATATGATCTTTTTGGTGATTCTATCATTGAGAAATGCATCGGTTGTACAAATCTAGATATTACAAAACATAATGGAGCATTTTGTAATATAAAAGATTGGGAAAATAGAAAAATAGTAAAATTCGTAAATTTATTAAAAGGGGGAAAATAGATGAGCAAGGGTTTTCAGAATACATTTTCTTATAAGTTAATCTATGTTTTCAAGATTCCTGGAGAAATGCACAAAGATGTAATAAAAATTGGTGAAGCCACAGTAACAAATTTTAAAAGTGCAAATGATTTAGATGATAACAGTGAAACACTTAATCAAGCAGCATTTGCTAGGATAAATAGTTATACTAGAACGGCTGGGATAACATATGAACTTTTCTACACAACTCTAGCAACAACAAAAAAAAATAAACCGTTTCGTGATCTGGATGTTCACGATGTACTAAAAAGATCAGGTATTAGCCAACCACGTTCGGATTTAAATGGAGCAACAGAATGGTTTAAATGTGATCTAGAAACTGTAAAAAGAGCGATTCTAGCTGTTAAAGAAGGTAGAAAATCATTAAACCCAGGAGAAATATCAACTGGTCAAACACCAGTTATTTTTAGACCTGAACAAAAAGAAGCCATTGCTCAGACACTAAAACAGTTTAGAAAAGGTCTGTTAGAGAAAGAGACCAATGAGCATATGTTATGGAATGCCAAAATGAGATTTGGTAAGACATTGTCTGCACTAGAGGTTACAAAACAAATGTCTTTTTGTAAAACTCTTATTGTTACGCATAGACCTGTAGTAAAGGTGAGTTGGTTTGATGATTTCGAAAAAATATTTTTCAATCACCCTGATTACTTATACGGTAGTAAAACACAAGGAGAAACGCTAAGTAATCTAAATTTTTATTTTGATGAAAAAGGCAAAAAGTTTGTATACTTCGCCAGTATTCAAGATTTAAGGGGATCATCATATGTTGGGGGGAAATTTAGTAAAAATGATGAGCTATTTAGTACTTCATGGGACTTCGTTATTGTTGATGAGGCTCATGAGGGAACTCAAACAACTCTTGGAAATGAAGTAATTCAAACAGTAATCAAGAGTACTTCAAGAACAAAGACATTATACTTATCAGGAACTCCTTTCAACCTATTAAGTCCAATTAGTAAACAAACTTTTAAAGAAGAAGAGGTTTACACTTGGGATTATGTAATGGAGCAAAGAGCGAAATTAGAATGGGTGGAAAAGCATTTTGGAGATCATAATCCTTATGAAGGATTACCTAAGTTGAGTATATATACTTACGATTTGGCGAATATTATAACTAACCAAAATTATAAAGATATTGAAGATACAGCATTTAATTTCAAAGAGTTTTTTAGAGTATGGACCGGAAATGCTGAGATAGATAAAGCTAAACAAGCCATAGACGTTAAGGTTGGTTCTTTTGTTTATGAGAAAGATGTTAAGAGATTTTTAGATATGTTAGTTGAATATGGTGAACATAATTATCCGTTTTCAACGTATGAGTATAGAGATAACTTTAGACATACCCTTTGGATGCTACCTGGGGTAAAAGAAGCTAAAGCATTATCTTTACTTCTTAAATCTCATGATGTTTTTAAACATTTTGAAATTGTTAACGTTGCTGGACCTGGGGATGAAGAAGTAAAGAATGATGATGCACTTAAGCTAGTCACAGCTGCAATAAGTGAAAATCCACAAGAAACCAGAACAATAACTATTTCTTGTGGTCGATTAACTACCGGAGTAACAGTACAGGCATGGACTGCAGTTTTCATGTTGTCTGGTTCTTCTGCAACATCTGCAAGTTCTTATTTACAAACAATTTTTAGAGTACAAACTCCAGCTAATATTGGAGGAAGAATTAAAACGAATTGTTACGTATTCGATTTCGCACCAGATAGAACCCTAAAGATGATTGCGGAAGCCGGCAATATTTCAGTAAAGAAAGGTGCAATAAATGATGATAAACAGAAAATGAGAGAATTTCTTAATTTCTGTCCGGTAATAGGGATTCACGGTTCAGAAATGAGACCATATAGTACCGAGAATATGCTCGTACAGCTCAAGAAAGCGCTGGTTGATAAAGTCGCGAGAAATGGTTTTGATGATCGTCACTTGTATAACGATAAACTTTTACAGTTATCAGAACTTGAAATAGAAAAATTCAATCAATTAAAGGGAATATTAAAAATTACAAAAACATCAAAAGTTGATGATGATATTTTAATTAATGATCAAGGTTTAGATAATGAGCAAAGAGAAGCAGTAGAGAAGAAGAATAAAAAGCAACTCTCGGAAGCTGATAAAAAAAGACTTGAAGAACATAAGAAAAAACTTAAAGAGCGATCAAGTGCTATCTCGATTTTAAGAGGAATTGCTATCAGAATACCTTTGCTCGTTTATGGCGCAGATATTGATATCAATAAAAAAATAGATGTAGATAGTTTTACTTCTTTGATTGATGATAATTCTTGGAATGAATTTATGCCAAAAGGTGTAACAAAAGATACTTTTAAAGAGTTTGGGAAGTATTTCGATAATGAAATATTTGTAGAAGCAGGTTTGAAAATTAGGCGACAAGCTAAAGCTGCTGATGAGTTGCCTCCACTAGAAAGAGTGTATGCGATAGCAAATATATTTTCGACTTTTAAGAATCCAGATCGAGAAACAGTATTGACACCATGGAGAGCTGTAAATATGCATCTTGGTGAATGTATTGGTGGAGCTAATTTTTATGAGGAAGAGTATGAAAGAGTAATAAATATTTCCGAAGACACAACAGTAAGGTGGATAAATAAAAAACTAGTGAATAATGAGATTTTTAGTACCAATTCGAAGATCCTTGATATCAATTCTAAGACTGGACTTTATCCACTATATTGTGCCATATCAATTTATCAAGGAGTGAAGTTTAGAGGTCAAATTAAGAATGTAGAAAATCTCTGGAAAGATATATTAAACAATAATATTTTTGTAATTTGTCGTACAAAAATGGCTGCCGCAATTACAAGAAGAACTTTAATAGGATTTATGAGTAATGATGAATATAAAACTAATATCCTTGTCATAGAAAGTATCGTTGATCAAATGAATATGCAATACAAAGAAAATTACGGTCCTTTAGTTAATTTAATTCAGAAAGGGAGAAGTTGGAAAAAGGAGAACGAAAATATGAAATTCAATGTTGTAGTAGGAAATCCGCCTTATCAAAGTGATGCAAAACAACAAATCTATACTGATTTTTATCTGCTATCAAGAGAATTGGGAGATATCGTTTCTTTGATATTTCCAACTGGATGGCAAGAGCCCAAAACTGCCAATAATCTTTCAAAACTGAATAACGTTAGTATCAAGGGAGATAAGCAAATAGTTTTTATTGATAATAGACAAAATGTATTTCCTGGAATAGCAGGTGCCGAGTGGACTAACTTCATTCTCTGGAAAAAAGATTATGATAATAAACTTGATGGTCAACAGTTAATACTTACTAACGGACAAGATGAGCAAATAACTGTTTTGCCTATTGAGAAGAGCGACATTGAAAAACCAAAAGAAATTTCAGATCTTGTTTCAATTGTTACTAATACAAAGGGTTTTATTGCTATGCAATCAATTACTTCTCCGCTAAAGCCTTATGGATTGCGTACTGATGCCTTAGACAATCCAACTAAATATGGTTTGCCAGAAATTCAAACCAGCAGAAAAGAAGTGAATGATATCAAAATATACGGCTTACAAAATAGGAGACAAACTGAGATGTACATTCCTATTGATTATCCGTTGCCAAGAAAAACTAAAAGTTTTGAAAAATATAAAGTGTTTGTACCATATGCATGGGGTAATATGGACGAGAAAGCAGGACTAGGGGGTGCTTTTTCAGATATTGTGTTAGGGTCGCCTTTCGAAATTGTAACAGAGAGTTTTTTAGAACAGGGTTCATACGATACATTCGAAAAAGCTTATTTTCATTCGAAATATGTTCTGACAAGATTCGCAAGAGCTTGTTTATATGCAAATAAGTTCTCTCAACACAGTACTACTTCATGGGGTTCAGTTCCTATTCAAGATTTTTCTGAGTCATGGTGGACAAAATCAATAGATGAAATAGAATTTTATCTTTTTGAAAAGTATGGAGTCCCAAATCACATTAGAGAATTTATTCTAAAAAATATCCAGAAAAAGAAAGAGATGAATATATTATTTAGAAATAAGAATATTTAAAGATAAATATGTACAGTGAGATATCAAAAACATAAATGTTTGACAAGAAAGGTAGCCAATGAAACTAGGGAAAGTTGAAAAAGTAGATTTAAGAGAAATTTGGAAACATGAAGCAAGTGGATTTAGCAAATGGCTAGCAGAACCGCAAAATATTTTGTACCTTAATGAGACAATCAATCTTAATTTGGTTGAAATCCAAACTGAGAAAAATGTTGGTGGCTATAAATGTGATGTTGTATGTCGTGATGAATTTACGAATAAAATCGTCATCATTGAGAATCAACTCGAAAGTACAAATCATGATCACCTAGGGAAAATTATCACATACGCTTCAGGGTTAGATGCATCGGTAATTATTTGGATTGTTAAGGTTGCCAGGGAAGAACACTCAAGTGCAATTGAGTGGCTTAATAATCATACAGATGAAAATATTTCCTTTTTCTTGATTCAAATAGAGGTCATAAAAATTGGTGACTCTTTACCTGCACCTCAATTCAATGTTATTGAAGCTCCAAATGATTTCAACAAAAAAATCAAGAAATCAATTACTGAAGCTAATACAGAAAGTGAAACAGGAAGACTAGAGTTTTGGACTGTATTTAATGATGTAATGAAAGTAAGAAAGCAATTCAACGTGAGGAAGCCTAGTACAGATCATTGGTATGATTTTACAATTGGTACTAGTACTTGTCATCTTTCTGCTGATTTACTGAATAAAGAAGGAAAGGTTCGTATCAATATGTGGATTCCCAATAATAAGACTCAATACGACCGTTTCTTTGAAAATAAAGTTAGTATCGAAGGCTCGCTGGGTTTTTCGCTTGATTGGGATAGACTTGATAATAAAAAAGCAAGTAGAATTTGTACCTACATAGAGAATTTTAGCTTTTCAAAACCAAATGAATATGAAAGTGTCGCTAATGAAATAATTGATATATTAGTAAAATTTAGATCAAGTTTTGAACCTTTTATCTTGAAATAGATCCTTTTTGTTTTTCATTATTAAATAATAAAAAAAGTAAAAATATTGAATTTGTTGTATTTCAAAACACTTCATTTCTAAGGGAGGGAAAATGATTGCTCAAGTTGAAAGTAGATTAAGAGAAATTGAAGGAGGACATTTTCAGAAGGTGTGCAACCTTTTTGTTTCCCGCAAATACAGAACCGCATTTGCGCCTGGTTCACAAATTGAAACATATAAAACAACTGCGGGCACACCAGATGCGTTTTTTATTGAACAAGACGGAAGTTATACTTTTATTGAATACACCACTACAAGACCTGCTGGTTTAAAAAATAAAATAAAAACTGACTTGCTGAAATGTTTTAACTATGTCGATAATTCAGCCATAAGATTAAGTAGGATTATATATTTTCATAGTTCACATACATTAAGTGCAAAAGATCATAGTGATTTAACAAAATTATGTTTAGATAATAATTGTGTGTTTGAAATGTATGATGTTGCTGTGTTGGCTAGTGAATTACTAGAGTACCCATTTCTTATAAGAGATGAGCTAAATTTGCCAATAGACACTGGTCAAATTATGACTATTGATAGATTTGTTGAAAAGTATAACAATCAAAAATTAACAACACCATTAGATATCAATTTAGTTGGTAGAGAAAATGATGTTAAAGAACTGGTTGAAATGATTAGTACTCAAGATGTGGTACTTCTCTTTGGAAAAGCAGGTTTAGGAAAAACTCGTCTAGCAATAGAGGTTTGTAGATGTTTTGCAGAGCAAAATATCGATTATTCAGTTTTGTGTATTTTTAACAATGACATAGATCTTATTGAAGATTACAATAGATTTATTTCTATAAAAAATAATTACTTAATTTTCGTAGATGACTGCAACCAAATATCATCATTCCGTAATTTATTGGAATATGTTTGGGATACTAAAAATCATAATGTGAAAATTATTGCAACAGTCAGAGATTATGCAAAAGATAAAGTATTAAGTAATATTACTATAAATCAATCTATTAGCTTCAGTCTATTTGGCATTACTCGACTGCTCGATGAATCAATTAAAGGTATTATAAATAATTTCGGAATAATTAATCACGAGTATTTGGATAGAATTGTCGATATTGCTCAAGGGAATCCAAGATTAGCTGTTATAGCTAGTAAAGTTGCAATTGAAGGCACATTATCAGAGATTTTTGATGCAACGCAACTAATGGAACAATATTATGATGAAGTTTTAAACGAAAGTGAATTAAGTAAGCTTGATATTGTAATAGGTGCATGTACTTATTTGTTAAAGGGTGTAAATTTTAGTGATACTGAAACATTTGTTGATTTACTTGGTTTCATTAGAATTGATTCGGCAGAATTTCATAAGCATGCTTTAGAAATGCATAATAATGAAATGATCGATTTTTGTGAAAATGTTGCAATCAAACCATCTGAGCAAATACTAAGTTGTTATCTTGCTTATTGTGCTTTATTTAAGTATCAATATTTATCACTTTCAGAATTTCTAATTACTTTCTTTAATGGGAGAAGCAAGAAAATAACTGATGGGCTTAATGGGGTTTTTACGTATTATCGAAATGATAACATACTAGAGATTTTTAGAAATGAGATAGAAAAAACTTGGAATTATTTCGAAATCAATAAACCTGAGTTGCTTAATGATTTTATAAGTGCCTTTCATACAATAAAACCTGAAAAATCATTGGTTTATTTAAAGAGAAGAATTCAAAAACTGAGCCCTCAAGAGTTTTTAGAGGAATACTCACTTGAACGTAATCATACTCGTGAATTACCAATTGAGTTACAAATGCTAGGGAATTACTCTGAGTCAAATGATTGGGAAGCGGCTATTGACTTGGTGTTTGAGTATGCGGAAAAAAGACAGAATGAGATTGTAAACATAATTGAAGTTTTAACTAATTATAGTGGGTTCGGAATAAAGGAAACATCACAATATATAGAGTATCGAGAGCAAATCTATATTTATCAACAACTACTCTTACTTTCGGAGACATACAGCGATGTTTATTTTACCAATCTTCTTCTGGAGATTTCGAAAGTATTTCTAAATATCGGTTATGAGTTCTCGAAAAGAAAAAATGCAAATATAGTTTTTGGTGAAATTCCACTTTCGTTTTGCGACAGTTCTAGAAAATTAAGAGAAATGGTATGGAAGACATTAATTACACTTGTTAACAACTCTAGATACCGAAATCATTTAATTGATACATTTCATAGTTATGATTTGAGATATAAATTTACTAGCTCTAGAGGTGAAAGTGATTTTGCTCATTTTGATCTCGAGTTTTTGAAAGAGCTGTTTAATCATGTTGATCAATCAGATTTTGAAATGATTCTCTCATTATCAAAAATTCTAATGAAACTGGAATTATATTCTATCGAAACCTCTGATCTTAGACAAAAATGTCTAGAAAATGAAGTTTATAAACTTTACTATTTATTAGTTGGAGAACAAATAGATAGAAGGTATATCTCTTATGATGAACAAGAAAAAAATACCACTCAAGAACTAATAAAAGAGATTAAAGATTATGATACCAAACAATATATTGAAATGCTTGAAATCTGGAATTGCATAGATAATAGTAATATTTCTTCAGTCAGAAATGATTACTGGGAATTGTCTAAAAATATGGAATTTGTATTAATTTTTTGTCTAAACAATGCAAACCTAAATCATTTACTAATATTCTCAAGAATTATTACCATGAAAATAAATAGGAACCTATCATACTATAAAATAATTCTTGGATTTATTAATAAATGTGGGGCTAGCAATATTGAAGAAGCTATCCTTAGTCATGCTTTTGGTGATAGATTGTTCTTAAGACAGATATTTCTCGATGTTGTTGTTCACAATAATCTAGTAACAGTTGAAAATATTAGCCATCTTATTAAGATTTTCGACGATTTTATTTTTAAAGAAATACGAGCTAGCAATGACAAAATCATTAGCTTTGATTTGTTAAAGTCAATAAGTAAATTTAGGATTAACTATTTAATTGAAACGTTAAAAAGAATAAAGTCAGAACATAGTGATGGTTTTTCTTTGTTTGATATTAGAACGATATTTATTTATAATGCTGATCCAAGTGAATACATCAAATTATTTAAAAACCAGTATGTATTACTAAAAGAGTTATACTTCATAGTTCTAAGGAATGATCAACATTTTGACTATAGCAAGTATTATTTTAAAGCATTTGTTAATGAACAAGTAATTTCCATAAGCGAGTATATCAATTTCATAAAATCGGATATTAATCACTTGTATCGAAATTCGCATGTTGAAACACTATCATGTATTTGGGAGTTAGAAAAACATCATGAATATGTTAGCTATGTATTTAACTTATTGACTGAATCTCAAGAATATCATGTTGAAAAGTTTAGAAACATTGAGATCTTTAGTTCTTTTTTCAAAACGCAAAGTGAAAAATATAGAGAATTGCAAGATTTATGGATTACTGAAAATCTAACTAAGATTCTTGTGGAAGCAAATAAAATGGATCTATTTTTTGAGGTACTAAGTGAGTTTCCAAGAGAAAGATTCTTAGCTTATATTAAAATGCTATTGGAGCATAATATCAGTTTCGAAATTTTTGAGAAATTGCGATTCGAACCAAGATTATCTAGTTGGAGTGGCAGTGAGTTACCTCAGATAGATAAAAGATTGAAGTTTCTTGAAGCAATCTCAGAATTATTGGTTGGGGCAAAATTCATTGAACATAAACAGTATGTTGTCGATTTTGTTTCAGGACTAAAATTATATAGAAAACGAATTCAAATAAGAGAGTTTTTAGAGGATTATTAGAACTTAATTTTTGAAAGGTAACATTAGGATTTATCTTAAAGTTAATTAAGAGGCTGTAACGAAACAGAATAATTAGTTGGTCAAAAAGACAATTAATCATTCGGTGGCGTTATCGCTTCTTTTTCTTTGGTTAAGAAGGATAAAGTCGCATATTTTAGTTCTGACTATAGAAAAATAGACGACCTAAAAAGAACTTTCAAGGTTTTGAGTGACTTAGTTTAATTTCTTACGCATCTTCTTAGCGTGATATTTCATGAGATTGAAACCGATTGCGATGAGAAACAGTTCGTTCTCCACATTTTCTTTCCCACGACGCATAAAACGTGTTTTTCCCCAGTTATATTTAAGTTGTCCAAAGGTGGATTCTGATTGAATGGAACGTTGGACTCTCAGTTCAATTCCTCTGGGACTGTCCAAGTTTTCCTTAGCGATATCTTGAAGTTCAAATAAAACAGGATTAACGCGTAGAGTCCGAGCGTTTTCACTTTTCTTACAGCGATTCGCTATTGGACAGTTCGTACAATCTTCACATTGATATTGGTGTTCAAGTCGAGGATAGCTTCCATCCGTCTTTAAAACCGATTGTTGGTAGATGAAATCCTTCCCTTGGGGACAGCGATACGATCCATCTTCTTGTCGCATCGACTTCGCTCGGTATTGAACCTCTTCCTTCACACCGTGTTTCTCCGATTCGTAGTAACTATATTTCTGAACCAACTCCATTTGATGTTCAACACAATAGAGATAGTTATCATAACTTCCATATCCTGCATCCGCTACCGGTGTCTTAGGGTACCTCCCATACGCTTTTCGATAGCTCTCTAAAAAGGGAATAAAGGTTAAGGTATCGCCTGGATTCGGATACACTTTAGCGTATAGGATATATTCATCACTCACCCCTAGTTGAACATTATACGCAGGTTTAAAGATCCCAGTTTTCATATAATAATCTTCTTTGGTGTGCATGAAGGTCGCATCCTGATCGGTTTTCGAATAGCTATTGCGTTCTCCACAGATTCTCAAATGAGTTTCGTATTCTTTCAATTTATCTCTGTATTCTTTAATTTCTTCGTAATTTCGTTGAAGTTGAGACTTTTTATGACCTTTTCCTTGAACCAATTCCATTTTCGTTAAATGGATATCCTTTAAATAAGCTTCGA
>OGCL01001979.1_pt1 | contig 15749 bp, 13 predicted proteins | sample 1570041 | NCBI WGS metagenome assembly OGCL01 (sample SAMN06266162, study PRJEB24511) | hot springs metagenome | isolation source: Hot spring water | place: South Africa: Limpopo | collected 2015-06-22
GGACATGGCGACGGCCACCCCAGAGCATGAATGTCGCCGTGTCCGTTCCCTCTCCTTAAGCCCCTCCCCCCGAGGGGAAGGGGAGCGTCGTGAGTCGCTGTCGCGACTTTCACGATAAGGCCGTTCCCCGAGGCGAAACCGCCGTAATGCGTCAGTTGTTCCTGGCGCCCTGCTCGACCCAAATCTTGAGGATGGCGATCTCGTCGGCAGACAGGCTCTCGCGTCCGTGCGGCATCCGGATCGACGGGTCGGCACGGCCCTCGACCAGCATGTTGAGGGCGCTCGTCAGGCTGTCGCCGGGCTTGACCACCCGGCCGAACTTGGTGCCTTGCATGAGCATCTCGTAGCTGCTCAAGTCGAGACCGCTCTGGATCGTGCCTACCTCACCGGGCTTGTGGCACTCGAGGCAGTACTGCTGCAGGATCGGCTGGACATCGGCCTTGAAGCTGATCTGGCGGACCGGCTCCTCCTTCTTGCCGCAACCGAACAGCAGCGCGCCGATGGCAACTACGAAGACCCCTTGGGCGAAGATCGTATTCATCGCTTTGTCCTTTCCCAGTGTAAGAGCCGGCGCCGGTCCGCCGAAGCCAGCCCGATGTCGGTGATATCGCGCAAATCAGCCGGCTCGGTCGAGCAGGCGCTGCTCGCGCGCGAAGCTGCGCGCAGCACATGCCCGGTGCACCGGCCGATACGATCGCCGGCACTCGGCTCGGGGCGGTCAGTGCACATCCTTCCAGTATTCCCGCTTAAGCAGGTAGGCGAACGCCACGAAAACCGCGATGTACGCAAGCACATACCAGCCCAGGTCATAACGCACCAGCTTGGCCGGCTCACCGAGGTAGACCATGAAATGGGTGAGATCGCGCATCGCCGCGTCGTAGTCCTGGGGGGTCATCGTACCCGGGGTCTCGATCTCCAGGCGCTCGACCGTGCCGTCCTTGCCGAATACCGCGCGCTGGCTGCCCTGCCAGTCGGACAGCACGTGCGGCATGGAGAGGTTCGGGTAAACGCGGTTGTTCCAACCGCTCGGGGCCTTGTCATCGAGGTAGAAGCTGCGCATGTAGGTATAGATCCATGCCGGACCGCGCGAGCGTGCGGTCAGCGACAGGTCGGGCGGGACGGCGTTGAATGCCGCCTTCGCCTGCTCCGGCGTCATCATCGCCTTCATCGGGTCGTCGACCTTCTCGGCGGCGAACAGCAGGTTGTCCTTGACCAGCTCATCGGTGAGATCGAGGTCTTGGCCCATGCGGCTGTAGCGCATGTACTTGGCCGAGTGACAGGACAGGCAGTGTTTGACGAAGAGGCGTGCGCCGCGCTGCAGCGACGCTTTGTCGCGAAGGTCGACCTTGACCGGATCGAGCGGCAGGTCGTGGTCGCCGGCCGCGTGCGCCGCCGGGGCCGCCGTCAGGGCGAGGACGAGGAGGAGCTTGATCATTTCCAGTTCAACCTTTCCGGTACCGGCTTGGTCTTGTCGAGGGCCGTGTACCAAGGCATGAGCAGAAAGAACAGCAGGTAGAGGATCGTGCCGACGCCGGCGATGATCACATTGAGCCCGCTAGCCGGCTGGGTGCCGAGATAGCCCAGCACCAGGAAGGTCACCGTGAACAGCGCGAGCGCGGTCTTGTACATCCAGCCGCGGTAGCGGATCGACTTGACCGGCGAGCGGTCGAGCCAGGGCAGGAAGAAGAACAGCGCGATCGACAGGCCCATCAGCACCACCCCCCAGACCTTGGCCTCGATCGCCCAGAAGCCGAGCAGCAGCAGCGCGCACACGCCGACGGCCGCGCCTTTGGCGACGAGGCTGCGCACGCTGATGAAGGTGAGCGTGCCGACCACGATCACCAGCGGGGTGAGCCCGTAGAGCACCAGCTGATCGTTGGTGGCGCGCAGGATGGAGTAGAATGGGGTGAAGTACCACAGCGGCACAATGTTCGGCGGCGTCTGCAAGATGTTGGCTGGCACGAAGTTGGCGCGCTCGAGGAACCAGCCCCCCAGCTCCGGGACGAAAAACACCACCGCCGCGAACACCATCAGGAAGATCCCCATCCCGACAAGGTCCTTGACCGTGTAGTAGGGGTGGAACGGGATCGAGTCGATCGGTACGCCGTGTGTGTCCTTCCTCGTCTTGATCTCGATGCCGTCTGGGTTGTTGGAGCCGACCTTGTGCAGCGCCACGATGTGCACGAACACCAGCGCCGGCAGCACCAGGACCGGGATGAAGAAGTGCAGCGCGAAGAAACGGTTGAGGGTGGCGTCCGACACCACGAAGTCGCCCCGGATCCACTCCGCGAGGATGGGGCCGACGTAGGGGATGGCGTCGAACAGCGAGATGATCACCTGCGCGCCCCAATAAGACATGTTACCCCACGGCAGCAGATAGCCAAAGAACGCGGTCGCCATCAGCACGACGAAGATCGTCATGCCGATGATCCAGACCAACTCGCGCGGCGCACGGTACGACCCGTACAGCAGCGCGCGGAACATGTGCAGGTAGACAACGATGAAGAAGAACGAGGCGCCCGTCGAGTGCATGTAGCGGATCAGCCAGCCCCACTCGACTTCGCGCATGATGTACTCGACCGAATCGAAGGCGAGCGCGGTGTCCGGCTTGTAGTGCATGGCCAGAAACAGCCCGCTGAGGATCTGGATCACCAGGACCAGGAGTGCCAGCGAGCCGAAGTAGTACCAGAAGTTGAAGTTTTTCGGGGCGTGATATTTAGCGAAGTGTTCCTCCCAGACCTTAGTCAGGGGCAGGCGCGCGTCGAGCCAGCCAAGCAGCTTGTTCATCATGCGGCCCCTGTCTTGTCTTCGCCGATCAGCAGGCGGGTGGAAGTCAAATACATGTGGGGCGGCACGACCAGATTGGTCGGCGCCGGCACGTTCTTGTAGACACGCCCGGCCAGGTCGAACTTCGAGCCATGGCAAGGGCAGAAAAATCCGCCCCGCCAGTCCTCGCCGAGGCCGGAGGCGGCACCTGCCAAGAGGCGTGTGTCCGGCGAGCAGCCGAGATGGGTGCAGATGCCGACCAGCACCAGTATCTCGGGATTGATGGAACGCGTGTCCCTGCGCACATAGCTCGGCTGCTGCGTGTCAACCCGTGACTTGGGATCGGCGAGCTGGGGCTCGAGGGCGGCGAGATCCTCGATCATTTCGCGGGTGCGGCGCAGGATCCACACCGGTTTGCCGCGCCACTCGACGGTGAGCAGCTGGCCGGGCTCGAGCTTGCTGATGTCGACCTCGACCGGGGCGCCGGCGGCCCTGGCGCGGGCGCTGGGGGTCATGCTGCGAACAAAGGGAACAGCGACGAAGGCGGCACCGGCGACCCCGATGCCGGCCGTGACGACAACTAGAAAGCGGCGTCGGGAAGGGCTGAAACGAGATGTGCTCATGCTTGTCTCCTCTGCCTGCGGCACTCGCTTCGTCAGCGGAGACAATTCCGGACAAACGGATACCGAGACACTTTTATTTCCACATACTTATGTTACTGCCGGCCATGGTGACGTGGGAATACCTAAAAAGAGGCATGTCTGCTGGCCCGGCCTTGGGCGCAGGCGCGTTGATGTCCCAGGCTATGAGGGCGCAGGGCCGGGGATACCCTCCTGATCAAGCACGGGTGCGGGAGGGCGCGTCCATTCCGGCCTTTGTCCTGGATGGCTGGAGGGTTCAGCCGGCTCTGCCGTCTATGCGCGGCCGCCAGTAGAAAGGGGCGTAGCGCCATGCCCAGGGCAGGAAAGCGGCGAGCCAGCCGCAGGCTGCCAGGAAATGCCAGGCGCCGAAGTGCGGCAGCTGCAGCAACTCCGGCAGCAGTCGAAGCAGCGCGGTGGTCTGGATCAGCCAGAACAGGGTCCAGGTCAGGTTGTCGGCCTCCAGTTTGCGGCCCGAGTGCCCCAGGCTGACCCGTGAGGCCATGGCCAGCAGCATGCTTGCGAAGAAGCCGATACCCAGGGCATGCAGTGGGGCGTGGCCGAGGTTCCAGCCCGTGCCCGCCAGCCGTGCCAGGCTGTCGATGCCGTAGAGCGTGAAGGCGACGCCGGCCCACAGGAAGCCGATGTGCAGCATGGCGAGCAGGCGCACGCGATAGGCGTCGGTGCTGTGCCAGCGTATCGCCAGCCACCAAGCCAGTGCAGCAAGGGTGCCGTCCGCGAGCCAAAGCCATGCCCTGAGTTCCGCCGCCTCCAGGGCGATATGGGCGAGACAGGCGGCCACCATGCCCCACAGGGCGCCTGTGGGACGGATCAGGGCATAGTGCTGCGCCACCCGGCTGGTGAACCAGGGAATCATGCGGTGACAGACGGCCAGGAAGACGGGGGTCAGGAAACCCCACACCGCGAGCGACTCGGCCAGCCGCCATGCGACCGGGGCATCGGTCAGCAGCCAGTTCAGGAAGGCCGCCTCGCCCAGTGCGCCCAGGGTGCAGGCCAGCAGGGTAGCCTGGGCATGGTGGCGGTCGATGGGCTGCGCCGGCACGGCCTGCGCCACGCGCATCGGCCCGGGCAATCGAGGTGTCACGGCGGCCTGGGATGGCGGCAGGTGCGGGGTTGTGTTGAGCAGACGCCACAGCACGCGCAGCGCCGCAGCCCAGCCCAACAGGTGCAGCCCGATGGCCGAGGCGGCCAGAGCGGGCAGGTAAAGACCGGGATAGAACAGCAGGGCGCCCAGGGTCATCGGAAGGGCAACGGCCAGATAATCGGCGCGCCGCGGACGTGGCGCGTCCAGCCAGCTGGGTACGGCGGTGAACAGGAAACCGAAGATGAAGAACGGGAAGATTCCGTACAACATGAGCCAGCCGTGCGCGGCGAGGGCGGACACGGCAGTAGCGGGCGGGGCGGGCTCGATCCCCATGCTGCTCAGCAGAACCGCCAGCCAGTAGAGCATCACCAGCACGACCTGTACCGCGCCAGGCAGGAACAGCACCCGATGGGGCGCCGAGGAAAGGGTGGCCAGGGTCTGTGCCATGGCCGGCCATCCTACTCGTCGGCCGGCTGGTGGCATTGATCAACATCAAGGTGGAGCGTCATGACCAAGGCCGTGATCCGTGCCGGTGCTTTCATCCATGGGGGCCACCCGTCGGCCAGGATCGGCCGGGCAGGCCACCAAGCCGGCAGGCGCTGCGATCCCGGATTGTCCATTGGGACTTCGGTTCCGGTTCAATCAAGGGATTGTAGGTCGGCCTGAAGCCCGACCTGCGAGACCGTGGACAAACCGCGAAGCAATATTCGGCAGATTCGCGTTCAGCGTTTCCTGCCTTCCTCGTACAGGGAGGGCGTGACCCGCGCGCGGGCCAGGAATTCACGCAGGTGTTTCACATCCTGGCGCCCGAGGACATTGCTGTGATGGGGATGGTGAAGGAAACCCTCATGGCCGTTGAGGACAACGCGAAAGCGCGCCCCGTGCGCGGGCTCGACCGCGGCGCCCAGATGGCCGAGGAGGGATTCGACCTCGCGCCAGTGGATATTGCCGCTGATCGGATCCTGGAAGATGGTGCGCAGCAGGCTTTCGTGCTTGTGACTCATGAATACACGCGGCCGAGGGTGGTCTGTGGTCATTCTAGCCTGATCGTTCGACTTCTCGCACTCGAATTGCCCGTACCTCCGCGCAATTCCATCCAGCCGCGTCGCTGAGCCGCTGACCGACAGGCCGCCGGCGGTGTTGGCGGTCATGACGGGCCATGGTCTCCGCCCGTTCTGGAGCCGGGTCGGAATTGCGCCATGGGCGCGGCCGGCGGCCGCCGCACCGGCCGGAACAGCCTCCCGCCGGCCTGCAGGAAGCGGATGAAGAATTCGAACAACACCAGGCGGGTGGTCTGCACGAACACCACCAGCCCTTCCAGGACCACATTGAAGGCATTGCCCGCCACCATCACCAGCAGCCAGGCGAGAGGGTGCTCGACCCCATCGGCCAGGGTCATGACGGCGTGGGACAGGGCGGCGTGGGCCAGTGCGAATGCGCCCACGCGCAGGAAGGACAGGGTATTGATCGCCAGCTCGAAGATGCTCAGCAGCAACTGGCCCGCGGCGGTGACGAGCGTCATGGCACGTTGTCCGGCCGGGGCAAGCCACAGGTTGCCGACGAAGTAATGCAGCAGTGACAGCGTGGTCAGTCCCAGGGCCGCCGGCAGGAAGGGCGTCAGCAGCAGCGACACATAGAGCAGCAGCACGGCCGCCTCCACCGCCAGCCAGGCCCGCAATTCACCGCGCCAACGGGCCTCGATGCCGGCGAACACAAGCCCCAGCAGCATGAGGAACACGCCGAACACCAGCGGTACCGCGAGCACGGTCATGGGGTCGTCCAGGGGTCTGATCCACAGCGCCGGGATCACCTCTTCGAAACCGAACACCTCCCCGAACAGCACGCCGAAGACCATGGCCGACACGCCACAGGGCAGCAGGAAGCGGATCTGCGGCCAGCGGCGGGAAAAGATCAGGGCGAACAGGGCCAGGATGAGGCCGTGGCCGACGTCCGGAAACATGTAACCGAACAGCAGGGGCACCACCAGGGCGAGGAGGCCGCTCGGGTCCACCTCCTGCCGTCCGGGCGTGCCCCACATCAGCAACAAGGGGCGGAAGGGCTGTGCCCACCAGCTCTGCAGGGTGGCCACCGGCGGGGCCGCGCTGGCCGGCGGCTCGGGGAAACGGACGACCACGCGGATGCCCGCCTCCCACAGGGCACGCTGCAGGATTTCGGGATCATCCGCGGTAGTCCAGCCGGTGACATGGCACAGCTCCCGTTCGGTCAGGTAACTGGCCGCATGGTCCAGATACCAGGCCAGGATATCGATGTTAGCGCATGCAGCGGCAATCTCGGGATCGACCCGCAGGCGGGTGAGTTCCGCCTCGTGCTCGGCGATCTCATGCTCGATGGCCGCGATGTGCTCGCCCACCTGCTGTCGCTGCAGGCCGGACTCCTGGGTCAGCCAGGCGGGTATGCCTACCTGCTCACAGCCCTCGTCCAGCACCATCCTGCGGATGATGGCGCGTTGGTCGGGCAGTCCCACCAGGAAGGGGAAGTCGTGGCGTGGACCGTGCACCACCACCTTGACCATGGACTTGAGCTCGTGCCCCGGTCCGCAGCAACCCTTCGGGCAGGCGAACAGACACTTGCACAGGAATCGGGTGTGCCGGAGCACGCCATCGAGTTCAATTCCCTCACGCTGCATGGCCTCCAAGGCCTCGTCCAGCAACAGCAGGTCGTCCCGTTCGGCCCTGAGCTCGGCCGCGTGTACGCTGAGATAGTCCACGCGTGCGCTCCAAACCCGCAGCCGGTGCAGGGCCTGGTTGGCGACACGCACCGGGCTGCCCACCAGGGCGGTGGGCCGCTGGCTGCCGGAGGGCATATCCTCGTCATGCGAGGCGGCCAATTCGCGGAAGCGCTCGACGAAGTAGCGCAGCTTTCCGGTATCCACCCGTTCGGGCACGCGGCTGTCACTGTCCAACTCGACCACGCCGGTGCGCGCCAGCACCTCGGTGGCGAGCACGGTGTAATCGTGCGGAACATAGGTCTCAAACCAGCGGGCCTGGGCGGGGCGGAGGCGCATTCGGGCAGGCGGCGTGCAGTTGTGTTTTCATGATCCTAAAAACCGCAGTTGACCGCTTTGATGACTTCGTAGCATGTTGGATACATTGAGTTTTCAGCCTTCGCTCGACTTCACCGATTGGGTGAGATCGCTACACGCCCGCTTGACGGCCCAAACGGGCGCCTGGCTTTGTCGCTCCTCCTTGCAGGGAGCCACCCTGCGGCGTCGTCGCTTCGCGCCAGCCACCCGTTTGGACCGCCCTTCGGTCGTGTTCAACTGCGGTTTTTAGGATGATAGAGGTTCGTGTGTTTTGTGGCAGGGCCGATCAGTCCAGCCAGCGTACGAGATAGAACAGACGGAATCCTTCGGAGGAGCGCGACGGGCCGTGGGCGACCGCGGCATGGTAACCCTGGTCGGGCCGCCCGGCGGCGAACGCTTGGCCTTGAACGCTCAGTGCTTCTTGGCCGGCGGGATGAAGGTCATGCCGTGGCTGGTGGGTGCCTCGTCCACATAACGCGGCCGCTCGCTGCGTGACAGGCCGAGGGCCTCGGCCAGCTCGGCCTCGCGCGCCGAGATCAGGCCCAGGCACATGCGGATGTTCTCCACCGTGTCCGGATTCAGGGGGCTGGGCATGCCGTCACGGGGGGCGCAGTCGCGCACCACCGAGGTCAGGGTCTTGCGCATGGCGCGCATGATCTGTTGTTCCTTGCTGAGTTCTGCCTTGTCGTCCATCGTGGGCTCCGGGTCATGGGATGGTTTCACGTCATTCTCAGCCCTGCACGGACAGGGGGTCAACCATGCGGCCAAGCGGGTCAAACCAGCCAGTAGTCGCGTCGGCACAAGCCGCGCATCTCACAATGGCCGCAGGTCTGCTCCGCGCCGTTGGCGGGCAGGGCGGCGCCCTGCCGTAGGGCAGCGAGTATGGACTGCATGCGGCGCATCTCCAGCGCCGTCAGTGAGGGCAGATCGGTGTCCGGGGCCTGGGTGTCCACCTTGTCGTCATCAAGGGCCACGTAGGCGGCCTCTGCCGCCTCGGTCAGCAGACCGTAAAAGGGCAGTTGCACATCCTCGCCCGGCCGCTTCAGGCCGCGTCGCAGGCTGTCCCGGGGACGGGCCTTGTAATCCAGCACCGCCTGTCCGGCCGGGCCCGCGTCGACCCGGTCCAGGCGGCCATGCAGGCTGATCTCGCCGCCCCCGGGCAGGGGTAGGCTGCGGGTGATGCGCACCTCTCCCGCCTGCCAGCGGTAACCGTGCGCTTCTCGCGCCAGTGCCCAGTCCACATAGGCCGGCAGCCGCCGCTCCCAGCGCAGCTGCCAGCCCAGGGTCAGGTAGGACTTGCGTCGATGGGGCGTGAAGACCGTGCGGCCGATTTGCAGCAGGTCCGCCACCAGGGTCGCGCGCGTCGCGTCGGCCAGGCGCGGGTGACGGTCATGGAAGACGTGCAGGATGGCGTGCACCAGCTCGCCATAGTCGCGCTTTTCCATCTCCTCGGGCACGGCCTCCTCCTCCGCCAGCATGAGGATGTGGCGGGCGTAGAAGCGGTAGGGACAGGCCACCAGGCTCTGCCAGGCGCTGGCGGAGATGCGCGCGGGCAGCCGCATCGGTGCCGGCCAGGTCGGTGCGGGCGCAGGCGGTGTGGGCGCGATCTGTGCGCCAGGCCACGTCTGTTTGAGGGAGGCGTCCCAGGCCAGGCGATGGAAGCCGTCCAGCACCTCCAGCCAGGGGCTCACCGGATTGGGGTCTCCCTCCATGCTGCCCTGCCAGGTCACCAGGACGCGGGGAATGTGGGACAGGATGTCGCTCAACGCTGCACGCAGCTCGGCATGCTTGTGGGCGGTTGCGGGCAGACCCAGCTCGGCCCGGATGCGGTCGTTGAATACGCCCCCGACGCCGGCCGGTGGCAGATGCGCGGCGTCGGCCCCCAGCAGGACGGCGGCATCGAAGTCGCGCAGTCGGGCGCCTCCTGGCGACACGAGGCGGATGGGACTCTCGATGCCGTCGTCGCGGAAGGTGCCCTGATCCATCTGCAGCGCGAGCCACTCCCGCCAGGCGCCGAAGGCGTATCGGCCGGGATGTGCCGCCACCCGCACGCTCAATGTCTGCAGCAGCCCCAACAGCTGCCGACCGGCCGCGTCGGCGGCGAAGGCCTGGTCTGCGCCCAGGTCGGCCAGTGCGGTCAGCAGGGCCTGCTGCCACTGCCCTAGGGTGCGGCGACGGCCGCTCAGCCGCGCTCGGGCGGCCTCGAGGCGGGCGAGCATGGACAGCGCGGCAGGCACAGACTGCCTGGCCAGGGCAGTGAACTGGCTCCAGCCCGAGACGACGCCTTCATCGGCGATGGCCCGCTCCAGCTCGGCCACTGCACCCAGGCGGCGGTCAGACTCCAGATCGGCGAAGACGAAGGGGGACTTGAGCAGGTCCAGCAAGTCACGGTGATAGCAATCGTCCTGCAACAGGGCGAACAGACGGTCCAGGACATGGGCGACGGCGGCGGTGGCGAAGGTCCACCCGGTCTCGTCCTCGATCAGGATGCGGTCGCGCTCCAACAGGGCGCGCAGGCGACGGGCAGCCATCCGGTCCAGGGCGACGAGTGCGATGCGTGCATGCCCCTGCGCAATCCACTGACGCACCTGGGTCGCGGCGGCCTGCGCCTGCGCCTCCAGATCCGGGGTCTCCAGCAGGCGAAGGTCGGGCTGCATGGGGCTGGCGCCGAGTCGCTGGCGTAGGATCGCAGCCCGCTCCGGCAGGGACGCCTGGGTATCGGGCTGCCAGGCCGCATCCAGCAGGACGCGCCGCTCGGTCAGGGCGGGCAGCCAGGGCAGCCGACGCACCGGATGCCGTGTCGCCCATTGCGCCAGAAAGCCCTCCTCCAACCGGCTCAGGCGTGGCAGGCCCAGGGTATAGAGGGGCCCTGGTGCGTCGCGGGCGGCCAGCGCCAGACGCTGGGCCCGGTCGCGCACGGGGTCGTTCACGCGCCCCTGTTGCATGGCCTGCCACAGCTCCAGCACCAGCCCGGATTCCGCCTCCAGCAGCCGGTTGATCCGGCTGCCATAGGCCGCTCTCACCTGGGCCAGCAAGCGGTGTGGCGCATGCTCGGGCTGGAGGCCCTCGGCCGAGAGCTCGTCGATCAGATCGAGCAGCTCGCGGGCCACCGACCACAGACCCTGTGTCCGGCACACGCCGGCCTGCAGGAGGACGTCATGGACCTGGGCCAGGCGCTGGCAGTCCGGTTCCACCGGGCCGGAGGTGGGCACCTCGGCGACCAGCGTGTTCAGGGTATGCAGCCGCGGCGGCAGGAACACCGGCCGATCCACCTGATGGCGCAATGCGACCAGCAGGGGCGCCGACGCATGCAGATGCGGCAGCAGGACGGTGCAAGCGCCCAGATCGGGCACACGGCCGGACTCCCAGCGCAGCAGTTCTGCTGCGGCCTGCTGGAAAGGGGTGGGGGACATGGGGCCATTGTGCCCCAAGCCGGGGTGTCAGGACGATAAAACAAAAGCCCCGGCACAGGCCGGGGCAAAGAGAGGAGGAGGATGTCAGTCGCACCCTGGCGACCAACCAACCCTATCGTTCGCCAGATGGCTCAAGCGTTCGATAAGGGATATGACGACACGAAACGCACACAGCAGCAAAGCCCATATGCACATTTCGGATACGAATATATTAAATAATCCGTCTCCGGTCAAGGCCAATCATGCTCTGTGTAAGAGCAAGTTAGTAATGTCCGGTCTCGGCAAGTTAGAAATGTCCGCTTTGGTTGTAGACGGAGCATGTGATGATGGACCGGATCGAGATGAGCGGGAAAGAAGTCAAGCGGCTTAAGGTATTGCGTCAGGTGGCCGTCGCCATGCCCGTTAGTGCTGCGGCACCGGTGCCACGGCGTCCGGGCCGCCGCGCATCGCCTTGTGGGCCGGCTGGGGATGCCAGCCCACCACGGCCAGCATGACGAAGAAACCGACGACATAGGCCAAGGCCACGTGCCAGCCGGCCTTGAGCCAGGCCCCCACCGAACGGGCCTCGGGAAACAGGTTCGACAGGGCGACCCCGGCCGAGGAGCCGAACCAGATCATGGAACCGCCAAAACCCACCGCGAAGGCCAGCACGCCCCAGTCATAGCCGCCCTGAGTGAGTGCCAGGGCGGTCAGCGGGATGTTGTCGAACACCGAGGAGATGAAGCCCAACCCGAAGCTCGTCAGCCAGGAGGCTGCAGGCAGACGGTCCACCGGCATCATGGATGCGCAAATGACCAGGGAGAGCAGGAAGACACTGCCCTTGGCGGCATCGGGCAGCAGGCTCCACTCGGGTCGGCGCAGGGGGGTGGCCAGCAGGATGGCGATCCACACCGCCGCACCCAGGAAGGGGAAGCGGTCGGACAGTTCCGGATGCCGGCTGTTGATGTAGACATTGGTGGCGATGACCGCCACCAGGATCCAGGCGACGATGCCCACGCGCGCCCAGTCCACCCCGATGGCGGGCCCCACGTCCCTGTGCAGGGGCTGGTGGGCATGCTGCTGATGCGCGGCGACGAGGCCGAACATCAGCAGGGCCGTCACCGCCGCGACATAGGCGTGGACGACATGCAGCGGGGCTACGCCGTCGATCCACATCATGGTCGTGGTGGTATCCCCCAGCACGCTGCCCGAGCCGCCGGCATTGGAGGCGGCGACGATGGCCGCCAGATAGCCGATGTGCACGCGGCGCCGGAAGACGTGTGCCGCCACGGTGCCGCCGATGAGCGCCGCTGCGATGTTGTCCAGGAAGGCGGACATGACGAACACCACCACCAGCAAAGAGAAGGCTCCGGGCCTGCCTGGTGGCAGAAAGCGGGGCAGGATGTGAGGCACGTGGCTGTCCTCGAAGTGGCGGGCAAGGATGGCGAAACCCAGCAGCAGCCCCAGCAGATTGGTCAGCACCACCCACTCATGGCCGAGATGGGCGACCCATCCCGCGATCCCGCCACCCTCGTGAAATCCGGTGAAGACGATCTTGTAGAGCGAGATCACGGCGAGGCCGGCGAGGGCCACCTGCAGGGTGTGCCGGTGGTAGAGGGCCACCCCCAGCAAGGTGGTCGCGAACAGGATGAACTCGACCGGCACGCCGAACAGCCCCGGCAGCGCGCTGTGCTGGGCGGCCTGAGCGGGCGGGGACAGGATCAGGATGGCGCCGAGGACGGGATGCGACGGCCTCATGGCGCCAGCCTGATTGCGCTCACTTCACCAGGGTGACGGGAACGTCCGACAGGTGCAGCACCTTGAGCGAAACCGAGCCCAAGAGCAGCCCGGACAGGGCGGACTGGCCACGGGTGCCCATGACGATCTGGTCGCAGCCCAGTTCCGTGGCCAGGTGGGCGATGGTCTGGGCTACCTCGCCCTGGAGCACATGCTCGGTGCAGGCGACCCCGTCCGCGCGCAGGATCTCCCGTGCCGGTCCGAGGGCCGCTTCGGCCCATTCCCGTTCCATGCCCGCGATCTCCTCGGCCTTGAGCATGCGGCGCACCATCCAGTCGTTGCCGGGGGGTTGCACGCTGACCAGGTGCACCTCCAGACCCGGCACCATGGCCGCCAGGCCGGCGACATGGCGGGCCGCGCGCGAGGAACCTCCGGAACCATCGACGGGCAGCAGGATCTTGCAGGGCATGGCGACCTCTCAGGGCTGGTCGACCAGGATGGCCATCCCCTGCATGGGCCAGATCGTGACCATGGCGAGACCGAGCACGGCGAGGAGCAGGAGGCTCATGGGTATGCCGTGCCGGAAGAATTCGCCGGTGCTGAACTGCCTGGAGTCGTAGGCGATCGCATTCGGCGCCGCCCCGATCAGGAGCAGGAAGGGCATGCCGGCGGTGACCAGGGCGGCATAGACGATCACCTCCGGCGCCACGCCCAGGTAGCGGGCGATCACCAGGGCCACCGGCAGGACGATGGCAATGGCGGCGACGTTCATGATGAAGTTGGTCATGATCAGCACGAAGGCGGCGATGCCCATGACGAACACCCACCAGTGGGCATCCTGCAGCAGCCCCAGCCAGTTGACCGCCATCCACTCCGCCGCCCCCGTGTTCCAGAGGCAGAAGCCGATCGACATGGCGCCGGAGAACAGCAGCACGATGTTCCAGGGGATCTCTTCCAGGTCCTTCACCGTCAGCACGCCGAGGATGAAGAACAGCAGTGTGGTGGTCAGGATGATGGCCGAACGGTCGATCGGCGCCAGCAGGGGAATGAACGACTTGGTGGACATCACCAGCACCAGGGCGGCGACGATGACGATGACCATCTTTTCCTGCAGGCTCATCGGGCCCATGTCCCCCGCCAGCCGCCGGACCGTATCCTTCAGGCCGGGAATGACCGCCTTTTCCGGTTTGAGGAAGGTCTTCAGATAAAGCCAGATCAGCAAGACCATGGCCCAGCCGATGAGGAACATGTGCTCGGTGAGCTGGAAGAAGGTGATGTGCCTGCCGGTGAAGCCCTCGTACATGGCGGCGGCGGCCGGGGCGCGGGCGGCGCCAAGGAAGGTGACGATGCTGCCCGCCCCGGCGGCATAGGCCATGCCGATGAACAAGGCCTTGCCGAAGCGGGTGGGTCGGTCGCCCTCGCCGTAGAGGGCATAGATAGCCAGCAGGATGGGGAACATGGTGGCTGCGACGGCGGTGTGCGCCATGAGGTGGGCCAGTCCCGCGGTGACCACCAGTGCCCCCAGCAGGATCATGTCGGTGCGCTCGCCGACCACCGCCAGCATGCGGTAGGCGATGCGCTTGGTCAGCCCGGTGCGGGTGAAGGCCAGGCCGATGACGATGGAACCGAAGATGAACATCACCGACGGGTCCATGAAGTCATGAAAGGCCTCCTTCGCCGGTCGGATGAAGAACATGGCCTGGAACACACCGATGGCGATGGCCGTCACCCCGATCGGGATGACCTCGAACACCCACCAGATGCCGGCCATGAGAAACAGCCCGATGGCCGCCTTGCCCTCGTGCGAAAGCACGAACTGCTTGCCACTGGGGTCGATGGCCACGGCCCAGGGCGGCGAGAAATAGACGCCGAGGAATACCGCCAGGCCGAGGAGCAGGATCAGTGTCTTCCTGGGGTCGATCGGCAGCCGGGTCGGCTGCAGGGTGACCGCCGTACCGCTCTTGCCGTGGATTCTGTCATGCATCGAGCACCGCCTCCGCTGCCTGATTGAAGACATCGATCATGCGCACCACTCCCGCAAGGCCCCCCCCCTCCACCACCGGCAGCATGCTGACGTCGTGGATCACCAGCAGGTAGGCGGCCTTGGTGATGGGGTCGTCGATGGCAACGGTGGCGGGGATGCCGCCCATGAAGTCGGCAACCGGCTTCATGGCCGCCTCCTTGCATTGGCTGTGGCTGGTCTCGGACCAGATCAGGGTGAGGGCGGGGAAATCCGGCACCGGCCCCTGGGCATGATGCCCCAGCTCCTGGCTGCGCAGATAGTCAGGAAACAGTCCGCGCAGGATGTCGCGCATGCCCAGCACGCCGATCAACTCACGGTCTGCGTTGAGAACCAGCACATGACGATAGCGCCGGCCGCTGGCAAAGCCCGCACGCAGCACATCGAAGGCGTCGCGCAGGGTGGCCGTCTCCAGTACGTGCGGGTATTCCGACAAAGGGACGCAGATGTCCCGAATTCTCTGGCTGAGGGGCACGCTTGTTCTCCTTGGTGCCGAGGGCACACATGAGTATATCAGGACGCCGCCGGGGCTGCATCCCGTCTTACCGTTCATGGCCGCACGGCCGCCATGCCGATGAAAGACGTCGCTGACGGCCATCAACGGCCCCTCTCCCCCGGCCCCTCCCCCAGAGGGGGAGGGAAGCGTCGTGAGTCGCGCTTGCGACTTTCACCGTAACGCAGACCGGCGGCGATGGACATGATCAGGGCGTTCTGATATGCTTATTTGTTGCGTACCGCAGCGCAAACGACCCAACCCCCGCCAGGCTCAGCCATGAATCCCCTACTGCTCCGCTTCCTGCCCTTCCTGCGCTGGTTTCCCCTCAGAGTCGAGAATCTCAAGCTGGACTTCCTCGCCGGACTCACGGTCGCCCTGGTCCTGATCCCGCAGTCCATGGCCTATGCCCAGCTGGCTGGCATGCCGGCCTACTACGGGCTGTACGCAGCCTTCCTGCCGGTGGCGGTGGCTGCCATGTGGGGCTCCTCGCACCAGCTCGGCACCGGCCCCGTGGCCGTGGTCTCCCTGCTGACGGCCTCGTCGCTGTCCGTG
>OGCL01001980.1_pt1 | contig 15747 bp, 15 predicted proteins | sample 1570041 | NCBI WGS metagenome assembly OGCL01 (sample SAMN06266162, study PRJEB24511) | hot springs metagenome | isolation source: Hot spring water | place: South Africa: Limpopo | collected 2015-06-22
CAAATGATGACTCCATGGATCATCCCGATCTTTCTCCCCCATCAAGGATGTCGTGAACGCTGTCTCTTCTGCAATCAAAAGATGACGGCTCAACACATGCCCTCCCCTCAAGCGGTTCGGGAATGCATCCATGATTCTCTTCACCATCTTTCTTTTCCGAAGGAAGAGCGAAAAAAACAAGTGGCCTTTTACGGTGGAAGTTTCACGTCAATGAACCATGAGGTTCAGATCTCCTATTTGAGTGAAGTTCAGCCTTTCATCTCATCAGGAATGATCGATTCCATTCGACTTTCCACCCGACCTGATGGCCTGAGTGAAGAGACCCTGACCTTACTCAAGGGATATGGAGTCAAGACGATAGAGGTTGGAGTTCAGTCCATGGTGGACGATGTCCTGCTGCGCTCAGAGAGGGGGCATACCGCAAAGGATTCTTCCTCGGCTATCTTGCGACTAAAAGAACGAGGGTTTGAAGTAGGTGTTCACTTAATGGTCGGACTTCCAGGAGACAGTTGTGATCAATTTTTAAACTCGCTTGATCAGATCATTAATCTCAAGCCAAATTTTGTGAGAATCCATCCCACACTGGTGCTCAAAGGCACCACGATGGAAGAACTTTGGAAATTAGGGGAATATTCTCCATTGACATTGGAGGAGGCCATCCAATGGCTCAAAAAAGGGGTGCTTCAACTGGAGAAGGCTTCCATTCCTATAGCGCGAATCGGTCTTCAACCCACCAAAGAGTTAGAAGAGAATCTTTTAGCCGGGCCTTTTCATCCTGCCCTCCATCAGCTTGTTGAATCGGCTCTCTTTTATGATATGGCAGAGGTTTTACTTCAGAAATATCTGGATGGAGCCCGAGCTGTTTTGATTTGCCATCCCAAAGATCTCTCAAACCTAAAGGGCCAGAAGAACACAAATCTGATTACCTTGAAGGAAAGATTCGGGCTTCAGGACTTACGGATCGAAGAAAACAAAGAAGTACGGAGAGGATCGCTCCTTCTTAAAACTTCCTCGGAGATTTCTTGCTTGGATAGAATGGAACTTGCCGACTCCGATATTAACCGAGGCCTAAAAAGGGCATGCTCACTACGAGAGGATCCAATTGTGCCAGATCATCCTCTGAACTAGCCTCTTTTTTTACCCAAAGATTATAGCTATGGCCCTATTAATAGTAGAAAGATAATTGGGATAAGAAAGTCTTTAAAAGAGGCCTCTTCAGACCATGATGACATTATTTTCCAGCACCCCGATGCCATTGACCTCGATTCGGACCCTATCATTAGGCTGAAGTGTGAAATTATCTCCGGGTACGATACCCGTGCCGGTCAACAAAATTGCCCCCTGGGGAAAGGTCTGGCTTCGGTAAAGATAGCTGACCAGTTCTTCAAAGGAACGTTTGATCTGATTCACAGTGGTTTGTCCTTCAAAAATAATCTCGTTCCCGCGATGAATTTGTATGGTAATAGTCCAAGTCCGAGCCACACCCTCACTCGGGCCGACCACAATGCATGGCCCGATTGCACAGGAACGATGGTAGATTTTGGCTTGGGGCAGGTAAAGCAAATTTCCCCCTTCGATGTCCCGCGAACTCATGTCATTACCAATTGTGTAGCCTACGATGGTCCTCTTCGAATTGATAACCAAAGCTAATTCGGGTTCTGGTACATTCCAATTTGAATCGGAACGGATACCGACCGGTTCACCAGGCCCAACCACTTTTTCTGGAAGAGATTTGAAAAAGATTTCAGGCCGTGGAGCATGATAGACTCGATCATAGGCATTAGCGCTGAACGTGGATTCCTCCATTCGCGCCACTTTACTTCGAAGATAGGTAACTCCAGCTGCCCATACCTCCTGATGTTCGACAGGGGTAAGCAATTTGATTTGATCCAAGGGAAATTGAGTTATCCTCTGCTCATCAAACTTTGAAATCTCACCGAAAGGATCCTGGGATTCAAGGAGAGAGGTAAGGCTATTGATCCCAACATCCGATAAATCAAAAACCTGGTCTTCCGAAGTAAGCATGCCGATATGTGGCTCTTGACTTGAAACTAAGAACCGGCAGAGTTTTATCGGTTTGCTCATCACTCACCCCCACAATGCCTCATTGGGGAACATTAAGGCTTTCTAACAGTGTTTACTGCTGCTGCAGACGCGACAAGTAGGGTCCCTTGACAACGTCAATTTTACGATGCCTTCAGACTCCCAAATTGGATTCCACCGGACTCCCTGTTCTTCTGAGATCCTCCTAAAATGTTTGCTTAGAAATAGCGTGAAAAAACGAATGTCCTGCTTTGTGTTATAGAGCGAGCCGAAATAGAAATAATTGGTAAGAATTCCGGTTTTCAAATATTTGATCAATTCGGCGATTGAAAAGGCTCCCATGGCAGCAATGGGTAAGATGTTAATTCCAAAGATGGCACTTTGAAAGGAACCTACGAGGGAGGGACTTTGAAATCGGCCAATTAGACAATTCAAGCATGGTGTGTGAGGAGAATGGAGCAAGGCTGTGTAGAAACAGTTGGAGACCACCCCTGCCATGAGGTAGAGAATCCTGTGTCTTACTGCAAAACGGTTCACGATGGACCGGGAAGCCCACTTGTCAAAAGTATCGATGATGAGATCTGTTTCTGGGTCGAGAGTCCGATCAATGGTGGTTTCGTCAATCTCCATCTGCTTAGTAACGACCTTCACATGGGGATTCAACCTCCTGGCATAGATCATCAATGATTCGGCTTTGCTCATTCCAAGGTGTTCCACATTATGGATGAATTGACGGTTCAGATTGGATAACTCGATTCTATCCTGGTCAATAGCCACAAGCTCACCAATCCCCAAAAGAAGCAGATTATTGATAATCGATGAGGCAGCGCCTCCAATGCCCATGACCGTCACACGGAGACTTTTCAGTTTGACTTGATCCTCTTCCGACCAATCGGCCATGGATAGCTGGCGCAGATACCTTTCTCTCTCCTCAGGGCTCAACAATAGTCTTTTTTGACTCATTCTTACTCCGAGGGTTCTGTTTTGCCGGCAAAGCAATGCTCTGCACAGGAAGGCAAGGGTGGAATTGGTCTTCCATCCAGTTTACATTGAACATAGTCGGCAATCCGTTCTACCGTTGCAAAGCGGCCAGGACCAATCTCTTCATCCAGAACTTCAATACCAAACTCACTTTCAAGAAGCAAGATCAGTTCCACAAACATGAGGGAGGTAAACCCATTCTCTCGCAGAAGGTCCCTATTTCCCAGATGAACTGAGAGAGAAGGGAAATTTCTAAGAATCAGTTCTCTCACTCTTTCTTCCATTCTCTTTCCCTTTCGATTGGGAGATTTGACTTTCTAAGACTTCATATAGGGTCTTACCGGTTGGAGACCTGGGAATTTCCTCGACAAAAATGACCTCGTGAGGAATCCACCCTCGATCCAGTTCGCTCTGGCAGAGAGAAAGAATTTCTCGAACAGTTAGATTGGAATTTTTAACTTTTACAACCGCTGCACAGATCCTGTTACCCATGATGGTATCTTTTCTACCGAAGACAGCAGAATCCCTGACCCCATCAATTCCTGTGAGTACTTTTTCTATCACAGACGGAATGATCTTTTCTCCTCCCGATTTGAAAACGAAATCCTTTCTCCCGATATGATAGTAATACCCCTCATCGTCCTTCTCAACGATGTCCCCTGTATGGAGCCATCCATTGATGATGGTCTGTCGGGTCAATTCTTCATTCTTCCAGTAGCCTGGAGTAATATTTTCCCCTCGAGCAATGAGCTCGCCCTTCTCATGAGGGCCAAGCTCCCTTCCCTCATCATCTATAATCTTCAGCTCAACACCCTCGATCGGAAGACCGATGGAACCTTCCTTTCTCTCAAGATCCTCCGAAGGAAGTGTTGTCAGACGCGTTGCAGCTTCTGTCAATCCGTACATGATATGGATGCGTGCTTTTGGGTAAGACCTTCTCACCTTTTGCAACAGTTGCTTAGAAGGGGCCTCCCCAGCAATCGTTACCAGCCCGATGGAGTCGATTTTATCCCCCCTTCGGGTGAGCAAGGCGAAATGGTACGGAACACCTGCAATGGTGTTGATCTGTCGCATTAAGAGAATCTCTTTAATCTTTGCCATCTGGGTAATATCTGAAATAATAGCAAGGGTAGCCCCTGTCTTTGCCATGAGCCAGAGTTGGGATAATCCATAGGTATGAAAGAATGGAAGGGAGGTGAAGATTCGGCTTTCTTCATCGATGGCAAGTGCTTGAAGGATCCCTCGCATCACTGCTTCGAGGTTTCCTCCATTGATCATCACTCCCTTAGGATGGCCGGTTGTTCCCGAGGTATAGACGATGTTCAAAGGTCTTGATGGATCATCGTTGGAATATATGAAATCCTTTGGGTCTTTAGAAGTGGAGAACCTCTTGGAGAGTTCTTTGTAGGAATCAACCGCTATGAAGCTTGTGTCGTTCCATATTCCTTTAAGACTCGAGGGACCAAAGACCCAGCGGGGATCAATCTCCCTGCGAAGGGACCGGAGTTGTTCAGGGTTTAGAAAAGGATTGATGGGTATGGCCACTTGCCCAGCGATCATTGTTCCAAAATAGAGAATTGCACTTACTACGCCAGAAGGCATGGCGATCATCACTCGTTCTTCTGTGCCTACCTCTGAACTCAACCATTTTGCCATCCCTGTGGCGTTCTGACAAAAAGCCTGAAAAGATAAAGACACCTCTTCGTCAAAGATGGCTTCTTTTTGGGGTATTCTGGAGGCGGTGTGAAGGAGCCAAGAAGAAGGGCCTAACATTTCTTCGGTCTCCCTCCTTCAGAGTTTCAAAATCTTGTCAATGGTCCCTTGGTAAGCGCCCTCGATGATGATATGGAGAACCTCTTGGCTCTTCTCAGGAGGGACGGGGCGAGGCGATGCTTCAAGCTTCATCCTGTTTTGGGAAGCATCCCTGACGGCCTTGTCAATCAAATCCTCTGAAAATTTTTTAAATCCCTTTAAGGTGAAAGGAAAATCAATCCTTCTGTAGAAGTTGAATAGCCCCTCCGCGAAATCTCTCGTCATGTTTCGAGATTCTTGAATGCCCATCAATTCTGCCACTTTCTTCATTTTTTGTGAGATGTATGGAGCATAATAGACCGAATAGTAAGGCAGCATGACAGCTACAGCTTCTCCATGGTCCATGATATTGGACCAACTGAATGAATTGAGGTGGGGAAGGCCGGCTTGTTTATAGAAGAGCACAGACCCACCCAACGTGCTTGCAAGAGACATCATCTTTCTGGCTTCTTTGTCCCCGCCATCCTTCAAGACCCTTGGAAGAGCTTCGAAAAGAAGTCTTAAGCCAGTAAGCGCCCTTTGGTTAGCCTCAGGGTCTGCGTCCTCATCTACATTGTTAAAATAACCCTCGATGAGATGGGTCATTGCGTCCAAGCCGGAAACTCGGGAGACGTGAGTTTCACAGGAGTAAGTGAGCTCGGGGTCAACGACCGCTTCGGAAGGCACGATGGCATTGTCGGAGATCAACTTTTTTACGTGTTGCCATGTGTCCGTAATGACCGAGAATTTAGTCAGTTCGCTCCCCGTTCCGCTCGTGCTGGGTAAGGCGACCAAATCGATGATCCTCTCGACTTTCTTGGAAACCATCCCCACCCCAAAGTAATCATCAATCTCCCCTTCTTTGATGGTTCCTAAGATTCCGGCTGCCTTAGCTGCATCAATGACGGAGCCTCCGCCGACGGCGAGGAGGGAGTTGGAATTGTCGGACAGAAGATGATAGACGATCCGATAGACCGTCTCCTTGCTTGGATTGGGTTCCACTCCCTCGACCATCTTATATCTAACGGAGTTTTTTTCGAGAGACCTAAGAATAGAATCTAAGAACCGCGATTTCCTGAGCGATCCTGTTCCCATGATGAGAAGTGTCCTCTCTCCATATTTCTTGAGGACCTCACCGACCCGATGGGAAGTACCTTCACCGAGGTGGATTTTGGTAGGCTGCCAAGCCTTCAGAATCTTTTCGGCTTCGGCGATAAGTCTTTCCATCTCTTTCCTATCAACATTTCCTGGCGCTATTAAGTAAGAAGAGAAATACAACACCCCGATGTATTTCTCTTCTTAGCAGCAGGTTTCGTATTCCAATCCGTTAGTGACCTACAACTCCTCTGCGTACTTCTCCATCCCTAAATGCTCAAGCAATCTTGGGGTTGGCTTTCCATCTGGGTCCCAATCTCGAACCTTATAATAATCAAGAATCGCCTCATCCAGCCCAATTGGGGTCTTTCCGGCAGCAGGGCCCTCATCCACGGGTTCCATAAAACGTTTCGGATACCGGAAGTCGTGTTCTTTCTTCCAGCCATAGCGGATATTCAAGATCTTTTGAAGCGTAGTGATTCTTTCTCCGCACCTTCGTAAATCATCCGTATTCCAACCCAATCCACAGGTGGCGTTCAACGTTTTGGTCAGATCCGTAAGGGTATAACCACTGAACTCCTGAAATTTGCAGTGGCCAGCGGAATTGATCACATTGCAGTAATCGTGGAACTTAGCATTGCGGTCGGCGGCCTTCTCCCAGGACCATCGTTCTTCATTCTTCACATCAGATATTCCCCATTCCGGTAACATGACGTTGCAGACCCAGATGTGTTGGGAATTGCCCCGCTCGTGGTTCGGCCCGGAGGCCACGCCTGTACAGTAATTTAAAGCCGAGATATATTGGGCTCGCCAATTGTGGGCCGCAATCTCTTGCCCTTTCATAGCAACGGCCCACGTTTCTGAGCCCTTTCCTAATCGCTGGGCAGCATATTGGCATCCCTCACCAAGGAGATAGGCCAGGCCACCTTCGCGGAGGCCGATCCTCTTCGTCAGCTCGACCACCGCTTCATGATTACCCCATTTCAGATCGAGCCCATAAGTATCCTTTTTTGAGATGATGCCCTTCTCGTAACATTCCATGGCCCAGGCAATCACAACGCCCAAAGAAATGGTATCCATGGAATACTTGTCCGCAAGTTCGCAGGCATAGGCGATCGCTTTGATATCGGCACACATCGTGTTGTATCCCATCATGGCAAAGGACTCATATTCGGGCCCCTTGCCTTTGTACTTATACGGCCCCTCCTTCACCTCGCAAAGATTATGGCACTGGACTACACAGTATTTGCAAGGCCAGGGTTTGGCATTAAGTTCTTTCGCGTAGTTGGAGGCATGCCAAGCTTTCACGCCTTCAGGCCAGTCTGCTAATCGGTAATTACTGATCGGCAAATTTCCCTGCGGAGCAAACAACTCTGTTGCTGCGGCTGTCCCTACCCGCTTGGTTTGGAGCCACTCCGGTTTTTGTGAGTCGATAATGGCAAGTCGCCGATTGATCTCCTTATTGAGCTTCGTCAGTTCTGCTGAGTCATGGTACTTTACCTTCTGGCTACCTCGGATGGCAATGCCTTTCAAGAGCTTTGACCCCATGATTGCGCCCATTCCGCTCCGACCGCAGTAGGACTTCTTCCGGGTTTGAATGTTGGCAAACCGAACGCCTCGTTCTGCTGCTTGGCCGATGCTGGCGACTTCGAAGTCATCTCCTTCGGCTGCATGGATGGCATCTTCGGCCTCATAAGCATCCTTTCCCCAAAGGCGGCTAGCCCCCTTGAGAACGGCCTTGTCGTCATCCACGACGAGGTAGACAGGTTTTTCAGCGCGGCCTATCACCACAATCGCATCATAACCCGCGGCTTTTATCTCGATACCGAAACTCGCCGTGGCGGCAGAGCCCGCATTCATATAGATCGAGGGAGAGATTGCAGTGGTTGACCATTTCCCCGCGCCGCTCTGGGCAACCCCATTCAGAGTCCCTGCAGCAAAAGTCAAACAGTTTGCTGGATCGAATGGAAGTGTCCCCTGGGGACTTTCCCTCCACATGAAATAAGCACCAAGTCCTTCTCCTCCCAAGAAATATTCGTAGATTTCATCTGGAATGGTTTCAGCTCTGCAGGTCCCCTTGCTTAAATCAACCCTCAAAACCTTGTTCCATACGCCTTTCATATTTCTTCCCCCTTTCACCTTTTATCGTTTTTCCCAATCTTCAAATGTGTGCAGATGGTTGAGTGGGGTCATATCCATTTCGAAATTACTCTTAAGGCCTCCCCCAAGTTAAATATCAATGGGCCTGAAGATCAGCACAATCGCCATAGCAATAAAAACCATTGTCTCGGCACCTTGAGGCCAGAACCTCGCGGTGAAAGACATGACCATCCCTAAGGCAAAGGCAGAGAGAAATGTTCCCCTTAAATTTCCCATCCCTCCAACAATGACCACAGCAAAGCACAGCAAGAGCACGGCGAGTCCCATATAGGGGTGCACAGAACTGATTGGTGCATAGAGGACCCCTCCCAAGGCAGCCAGACCGCTCCCAAGTACAAAGACGATTGAAAAGTATCTGTTCACATCAATTCCAAGACATCTCACCCCCTCCTTGTCCTCGAGGGCGGCCACAATGATCTTTCCCACCATGGTCTTCTTAAAAAAGAGGTTTAAACTGAAGAAGAGAAGGAAGGCAATGATCACAATGATGATTCGATACATCGGAAGAGAGAGGTCTCCCAAAGTCAGATATTTCCCAACGGGGTCACTCAGGGGATAAGGTGCGGCCCCCCATATCCATTTAATCGCATCCACACCGATCAGGGCAATAGCAAAGGTGGCGATAAAGGTGTAGTCAAGAGACTCTCCATAAAGCCTTCGGATAATAAATCGCTCAATCACATAGCCAATTGGAAGGATAGCCAGGATGGCAAGGATGGCACTTTGGAGAAAATGCCATTTTAAGAAGAAGACGAATGTGATCAGTATGTAAACGCCTATGGTATAGGTAATGGTATGGGCGAAATTGATCACTCTCATCGTCCCAAAGGTTAAGGAAAGGCCAATTGAAATAAAGTAAAGGATTGCCCCTATGGTAAGCCCATAGAAAATGGTATCGATCACCCTTAGATAGCCTCCTTTTTCATGAACTTCAAAGCTCCCTTACGTGTCGCCAGGTATTCCCACAATCTCTGAATATATCCCCAAACGCCCATGCGGAATCGAAAGACGATGAGAAGCAGAGAAAAACCTAAGAACATCTCCCAACGATAAATGTAGTAGGCCAAAAAGTTACTAATGACCATGTAGATGACGCCACCGACAAGGGCTCCATAGAGGTGGCCTGCTCCTCCAATGAGGCATGCGAAAACGACCCCTACATTAGCGTGGACATCCATTGAATTGGGATTGACGTAATTGTAGTTTAGAGCAGTTAATGAGCCGGCAAGGCCCGCGATGGCGCCTGCGATGACAAAGGTTAGCCATTTATAAAAAAAGGTGTTATAGCCAACAAACCTAACCCTCGTTTCATCTTCCTTAATTGAACGGATTAGAATGCCATAGGGTGAAGAGGTAAGCTGTCTCAGGAAGTAAAAAACAATTAATAGACAAAGAAGTACAAATACAAACATAATGGGACGGCTGCCAAGATTGAGAAAACCCAATTTCGAGGCGATGACGCCAAACCCATCTTCTCCCCTTGTGATTGGCCGGAGAGGTGAGAGAACGAGAAAGAATCCGATATGGTTGAAAGCCAAATTGATCAGGGCAAAACAGGCCCCCGTCGTCCTCACAATAATGAGACCAAGAAGCATTGCCAGCAACCCTGCAAAGGCAATTCCAAAAAAAATGGCCAGGAGAGGATTTCCATTTACATATTTAACAAAGAGGCCGCAGATGTAGGCCCCTGTGCCCAGATATAGCATTTGGCCAAACGAAAGCCGACCCATATATCCATAGAGCAAGTCAAAGGACATTGCAAAGATGCAAAAGATCATGAAATCGATGACCCTGTGCATCGAAAGGAGTGGCGTAATCAGTAGAAAAAAGGCAGCCACTGCCAAAAAATTGAATGCCCCCCGTTCTTTTTTGGGAATTTTCATGAATTCCTCAGCAAGTGCCGTAGGTTTAGGAAGAGAAACTTTGTCGTTGTCCAAATTGAGCTCCTTTTATGTCATCGGTTTTTTTAGAGATATTCTTCCAAGCCCTTAATATCAGAAATCTCGGATTGATTACTGATTTCCCTTGCCACCTTGCCTTCTTTAAGGATGTAGATTTTATCTGCCAGGCGGGTTACCATGGCAAGGTTTTGCTCCACGATCACAGCCGATACCCGGTCTTTTAGACGGCTGAGAATGTTGAGGACCTCTTCAATAACGATTGCCGCTAACCCTTGAGTTGGTTCGTCAATTAAGAGGAGTTTCGGGTCTCCCACAAGGGATCGCCCAACCAAAAGGATCTGTCTCTGTCCACCGCTCAATTGCCCAGCCTTTGTTTTCAGGAAGTCTTTTATTTTTGGGTAGATACTGATTACCTTTTCCAAAGAAGTATCGATGGGTTCCCTGCTTGCGAAAGCGGCAAGCTCAATATTCTCTCGAACGGTCAAATTCCCGAAAACCTTCTTTTCCTGACCGACATATCGCAATCCTTTCAGATAATGCTCTTCAGGAGGTAGATTCGATATTTCTTTTCCTTCATAGATGATAGAACCCATCTGCGGCTTTAAAAGACCGATGATGGTTTTCAATAGGGTCGTCTTCCCCGCTCCGTTTCGGCCGATGAGGAACGCCATCTGTCCCTTCTCGATATCCAGAGAGACATCATGTAATACCTTTGCATGGCCGTAAGCCACATCAATATTTTTTATCTGCAGCATAACCTTCCTTTTTAAGAGAGTTCATGAATGACCCTTTAAGATTGGTATGTTATTCCTTTCCCCTAAAAAGGGGAGCATGAATTCTCCCTACACTGTTATCTCTGCTTTTCCCCAGTAGCACTCTCTCACGGATGGATCGCAAAGAACCTTGTTTGGGTCTCCCTCACAGATGAGATACCCGTCGTTCATGACACAGAGACGGTTCACAAGATTTAGGATCTTTGACACCTTGTGTTCGATAATGCACAACGTAAGGTTTTTCTTGATCTGCTGAAGGAGATTAAAAACCTCTGAAATCTCTGCATCACTAAGCCCGGACAGGGGTTCGTCTAAGAGCAGAAGTTTCGGGTTAAGAGAGAGGGCGATTCCAATCTCCAGCATTCTTTTTGAGCCATAGGAAAGCTCAGAGGTGCGGGTCCAAGCCTTGCTTTGGAGCCCCACAAGTTCTAATCCCTTTAAACATCTTTCTAAAATATCCTCATTCTTTGCTGATGAGAAAAAGAATTTTCGAGAGGAGGGATACCTTTCCTTGAACCGGATGTGGGAGAGTACAAGATTTTCCCAAACAGTCATTGAGTTAAATACAGAAACAAGCTGAAAGGTCCGGACCATTCCTTTCATGACCCTGAGGTGTGGAGGGAGGTCTGTAATGTCATCACCCAAAAAGGTAATGCGTCCGCCGGTGGGGGGAAAGAACCCTGAAAGTAGATTGAAGAGAGTCGTCTTTCCCGATCCATTGGGACCGATAATGCCAGTCACCTCACCATGCCTAATTGAGAAATATACCTTATTGACGGCAATGAGACCCCCAAAATGCTTGCTCAATCCTTCCGCTTTAAGAATTTCTGACATAGGTATCCCTTCTTCGAATGAGATCTTCAGCTTCTACCTTAGTAGAACCCAAAACCATTCTTTGAAAGAATGGGGAAGGGAATTATCACCTCCCCCATTCTTTTTCTATATTACCAACCCATATCTTTTAAAGGAAGGCACAATTCCCCGCCCATATAGATGTCAACCACTTTGGCAATATCCCATTTATCTTTTCTTTCTCTGGGGGGTTTGCCGTCAACAATAAACTTGGCGTACTTATAGGAAGTCCTTCCATCGATCCGCCATGCAGCCGGTCCCTTCACACTCATAAACCTGGGATAGTCCATCAGAGCTTTGTAGACTTTGCCCGGGTCCATAGAGTTTGCAACTTCAATACCCCTGAGGGTTTCTTGCATGCCAAGATAGGCGTATACGGCAAAGGGATCGGGCGGTTCACCATATTCCTTTCTCCAGGCTGCTGTCAATTTATCAACCGCACTTGTTGTCTCCGGGTCTTTTTCTTTGATACCGGCCAAATCATGGTACCACCACATCCCTACCGTTACCCCTTCAAGGGCCTCGGGGGGGATCCCCACTCCAAAAGCAGTTATCATCGAGTTAAAGTAGACCTTCATGTCTTTTTTGAGCCCCAGTTCATGGGTCTGTTTCAGAACATTGATGGCATCAGCTCCCCAATGCCCCATCATCAAAACGTCGGGTTTAGTTTCTTTAACCTTGATGAGATAAGACGTGAAGTCAGGAATTCCCACTGGAGACCACATCGGAGTAATCTTGATATCCGGGTACTTGGCCTTGAAAACTGAAAGAGCCCCCTTGGAGGCACCATGGCCATAAGCATAATCCGGAAGGAAAAGGACGATATGTTTTGGTTTATAAGTTTTGGATACGTAATCTGCACTTATTCTTCCAATCCCGTCTACAGCACCAAGGGGAGAAATGTAGTACGGAGCTTTGGTGTCTTTTCGAAAAGTCACCTCCTCCACACCATTGGTTGCCATAAACAAGGCACTACCATCACGGATCTGAACATTGATGGCCTGGCTTACATGGGCAAATGTTCCTCCGACAATCAGTTTGTTACCCGCTTCGACCAACTCCCGCAGTCTTCGAATAGCAACGTCCGGTTTGGTCTCATCATCGCGAATCACTGGCTCCACCTTCACTCTCTTTCCTTCGAGCATCAAACCACCCTTGTCATTGACCTCTTTGATCGCCAGCTTGATGCCATCTAACTGAACCTTTGCAACGGCAGCCCCAGGTCCTGTTACAGAATACAATACTCCGACCTTGACCTGCGCAAAGGAGGTGCCCATCGAACTCAATAGAAAAAGACAGGAGATCAAACCTACCATAGAAAATAATCGATATTTCTTAACCATCTTAACTACCTCCTTTCTTAATCTGTTCCAACATGAAAAAATCATACCCTTCATCTTCGCTACCTCTTTTTAACGAGAAGCGGGCGTCTCCACAAAATCGATCTTTTTCCATCCTGTCAACTCAATTTTTTTAGTTAACTTGGGTGCCATATCGAACCATCTCACGAGGTAATCCGCTTCCATGTGATCGACCTTCCAGGCTTTGAAATCATACCAATTTTCGTAAAACATTATTTTCTTTTTATTGGGAGCCATCGTTTTCATATCGAGATTCACATGCATATCGTAATTGATACAGCCCGCCTCGGTATGGGTAAGGGGCACCAAGCTCATCATCTCTTTAAAGGCTCGATCCACACAATCGACTTTATCGAGCGGGGGATCACATTTCTCCTTTACATCGACGATGGCTAAAAGTGTATATTGTTCCCTCGGGTCTGGAAGTTCCTTGCCACGGAAGTTGGGATTGGTGGGTAAGTCAACCATTTCCCAAATAAAGAGCTCAATTTTTTCGGTAACCCTTGGGGCCATATCGAACCAATCTTTCAAATAGGGCATCTTCATATGTAAGTCCCAATCCTCTCGGCTGCGAAAGTTTTCATAAAACATATACATCCTCGGGTTTTCCACCATGTAGTCATACCAATCCACGCCCACGTTAACATGCATATCATACTGGATACAGCCTGGTTCTCTCCGGGTAAGGGGAACGAGTTTAAGCAATTCCTTCTTTACGACATCCTCAAATCCAGGTTTTACATAAACGATTGCCAAGACTGTTAGCTTCTTATTATCCCCTGCGAAGGAAGGGTTCAGAGCTAATAGGAGTAACGCTACTACCATCATCAGATATAGAACTTTTCTGGTCAGCATATCTTCATTTCCCCCTTTCTTTAAAAATGAGCCGGAAGATTTCGCCTAACGTTTAACTTGTGTACCAAACTTCCTATAAACATCATCCCTTTAAAAATAATTACCTAATGCCTTTCCCACCTCCTTTCTCCGATCAGACCAGCTTCATTGAAACTTTTATGGCAAGATTTCCAATTCAAATCTCATCATAGATCAGGAGCTATTTCTCTGAAGCTGCGGAAAGTGCCCTCATTTAAAGCTGTCTGATGCGAAAGTTCCCCTGTTCGTCAGTATACCGTTCGGTCTTAACCCCTTCCAAAACGGTCAGGCTAATCTCAGCCCGATAGGCTACGACGCTTCCGGGTTCCAGATGGCCAATATATATGGCCTTACTATCCCAATCAAAAACGCTGATGTGGACATGGGGATTACCCCCGATGACCGAACCTTGAACGCTTCCCAGTTCAATCGGCCCAGTGAAGTTCCAGAACTTTTCCACGACTGGAATACCGGTATTGGTAATGGTGTGAAGGTGCACCCGTTGCAAAGAACCGATCCCACCTGTGATCGAAGCAGTATCAATCTGCTCCTTTTTCACCACTTCCTGTAATCCTTCGAGAAGTAGATCATCTCTGTCAAACATGATGAGTATTGTCCGTGGTGTCGTTTTCGTCACAAAATACTGCATCTGGTCTCCTCCTTTTAGATAGTCATTCTCTTATTTGCCACCCCTCATCGTAGGACGGATGGGTGCTTGACCCGTCCCTTGGAGATAACGGTCTTCACTCTTTTCAGCGCGCCGATATCCTCCAGCGGATCTCCTTCTACCCCAATGAGGTCAGCGAATTTGCCTGGCTCAAGGGTTCCGATGCACTCTTCAAGTCCGCAAACCTTAGCGGCATGGGAGGTAGCCGCCATTAAGGCCTGGCTTGGCGTCGCCCCAAAATCCACCAGATATTGAATCTCTTGAGCCAATCCGCCATGCATGCCATCTGTGCCCACAGCAAACTTAACCCCTGCTTTAATCACCGCTTTCATTCGTTGCTTTACTTCCTCTCGTTGACGCAAATGGCCATCCATGAGATAAGTTGGGAGAGTCTGAATCCGAGCATCCGTAAAAAAGATACTGGGGGTCAACACAAGCCAACGACCCGACTTAATAAGAAGATCAATTTCTCGGTCTGTTAAAAAATAACCGTGCTCAATTGTATCGACACCTGTTTCAAGAGCCCATTCTAAACCAATACCACCAATGCAGTGTGTCGTTGCCGGGACTCCAACTCTGTGAGCTTCATCAACCGCTGTCTGAATCTCTTCTTTAGAAAAATAGCAGGGAATTCCTTTCGGACCGGGGAGGGTGCTGGTCAGGAAAATCTTAATGATATCCGCTCCCTCGGCGAGATTTTCCCTTACCGCATTTCGAATCTGGTCAATCCCGCTGTAGGGGTATCCAACGAAACCATGTCCATGAGGGGCACGGATTCCCTTTGTCGAAACCAGAAGCCGAGGCCCTTCAATCCTTCCTTCCTCAATGGCCTTTTTACACGCCACGTCGAGGAACTCTTTGTCTCCAAGGCACCTGGAGGTAGTGACACCAGACTGGAGATCGATTTTTAAGGTTTCGCAAGCGCGAAGAGTAAGAATTGGAATAGGATCGGACATCCGATGGAGGTAATTGTCAAGCCTTGGGTCGAGAGAAAGGTGATTGTGACAATCGATCAATCCAGGAAGAAGGGTTTGGTCTTTATAGTCTAATAATTGGATATCGGGCTCTCCTCTGAACTCTTCCTCTCTTCCAATCCTTACGATCTTTTCCCCTTCAATAAGAACACATCCTCTTTCAATGGGGAGGTTACCTTTCCCATCGATTAATAACCTTCCTTTAAGTAAGATCCTTTTTTTCCCTTCCTCGATATCCATTTTCTTCTGTTATCTGACTAAGGAATTCAACTGTAT
>OGCL01001981.1_pt1 | contig 15747 bp, 18 predicted proteins | sample 1570041 | NCBI WGS metagenome assembly OGCL01 (sample SAMN06266162, study PRJEB24511) | hot springs metagenome | isolation source: Hot spring water | place: South Africa: Limpopo | collected 2015-06-22
ATTCCCTAAGTCCTAGGTCAATTAATTCTGGCAACCAGTTTGCGGGGGGGATTTTACATTTAATACATTGATCAAATGAGGTTTTCGTAACATTATTATTTTTTATACCTAATGCAACGCCGCTTTCTTGATTACTTAAACAATTTACAGATTCCCATCCCAGTCTGGCAGCAAGGAGCCGATCTTCGGCTACAGGGTTACCTCCTCTTTGCAAATGCCCTAATACTAAACTGCGAACCTCAATATTTTGAAATTTAATTTGAATAGTTTTCAAGAGATTCTGTGTGTTAAGCTCCTTTTCTCCTTCAGCAATTATTACAATAAAAGGCTTTTTCTGAATTCGCTTTGCATGTTGTTCGAGAAATGAAAAAAACTTTGGTACATCTGAAGTTGTTTCTGGTAAGAAACAAGCATGAGCTCCGGCTGCGGCCGCTGAATTTGCGGCGATATGGCCGGCATCTCTTCCCATCAATTCTATAATAAACATACGCCCATGACTTTCGGCAGTGTCTAAAATTTTATCAATCGCATCGACAGCCGTTTGAACAGCAGTTTTAAACCCAATAGTTACTTCCGTACCGAATAAATCATTATCAATAGTGCCGGGTAGCCCAACACACAGAATGCCGGTTTCTTTAATGAAAATATCTGCACCCTTGTACGTACCGTCTCCACCTATTACAACTAAAGCTTCGATTTTTTCTTTTTTTAAATTTTCAAATGCCAGTCGTCGTCCATCGTTGGTAAAAAATGCTGGGGATCTGGACGAACCTAAAATAGTTCCGCCAAATCGTGCTAAACCCTGCACCTCAGAAGGATATAAAATTTTGAATTCTTGGTTTATTAATCCTTCGTACCCGTGGAAAATTCCAATAGTTTCCCATTTTTTTTCAGCGGCGGCCAAGGTCACAGTCCTTATAGCCGCATTCATACCAGGAGCATCGCCGCCACTGGTTAAAATTCCAACCCTCATAAAGTTTCAAAAATAATTCGGTTATTTGTTTTTCGTTTCTAAAGATGATTCTCTCAGGTCTTGAAATTAAAAACCGCTTAGGCAATTCTATATTCATAGAGCCCTATGATGAAAAACTACTCAATCCAAACAGTTACAATCTGCAGCTTCATCATGAACTTATGGTGTACACTGAACGGATATTGGACATGCGTAAACCAAATGCTTATCAGACTATCACCATCCCCGAACATGGGTTGGTACTGGAACCCGGCAGATTATATCTGGGCCGAACTATAGAATATACTCGGAGTGATGGGGTGGTTCCGATGCTGGAAGGGAGATCTTCCATCGGCCGTCTGGGATTGTATGTACATGTAACCGCAGGTTTTGGTGATGTGGGGTTTGCCGGTTATTGGACGCTTGAAATGCATTGCATACATCCCATTAGAATTTATCCCGGCGTTCAGATTTGCCAGATTTTTTATCACGAAATACTGGGTGATTATGTGCCTTACTCATCTAATAAGTACCAGAACAACAAAGGCATACAGCCTAGTCTTTTGTACAGAGACTTTGAGCAGCAAGAAAAAACATTGGAAAGTCCGTTTGTATAATCCAGATTTTACCCACTCACACGTGAGTAACCATTTTTTAGCAAAGCGGGTTCTTAATATGAGTGAAAGCGAGACTTTAGCTATGGCTAGGCTAGCTCGCGAACTTAGAAGCCAAGGTCGTCAGGTTTTAAATTTAAGCTTAGGAGAACCAAATTTTGACGTTCCTGATGTCATTAAAAAAGCTGCTATGCAAGCTATTATAAATAATTTCTCACATTATACTCCTGTACCTGGTTATCCGGAACTTTTAGAAGCTGTTTGTGAGAAACTTGAAAGAGACAATGGTTTGACATACTCTCCGTCGCAAATTGTCTGCACCACAGGGGCAAAACAAGCTATTGCTAATGCCGTGTATGCTTTAGTTAACCCGGGTGACGAGGTTTTACTCCCTGTTCCTTACTGGGTGAGTTATCGGGAAATGGTAAATTTTGCAGGAGGAAAATGTATTCTAGTTCCTTCAACAGCCGATGAAGGTTTTAAACCATCTGCTGAAAAGATAAAATCATATATCACTTCGCGAACCAAGCTTCTTATTTTCAGTTCACCCTGCAATCCAAGTGGAGCGGTATGGAATCAACAAGAGCTTGCAGAATGGGCTTCCGTGTTAGAAAAATATCCTGGAATTTACATTATCTCTGATGAAATTTATGAACACATTAATTATGGTGTAAAACCAGTTAGTCTGGCTCAGTTTCCCGCAATAAAAGACAGAGTGATTGTCGTCAATGGATTATCAAAAGGTTTTGCCATGACGGGGTGGCGATTTGGATATTCAGCATCACATTTTGAATTGGCCTCAGCTTTTGTAAAAATAATGGGACAATATACATCAGCCACTTGTTCCATAACGCAAAGAGCAGCTATTGCAGCTCTTAAGGCTAATCCTGAAGAGTTGGTAGGTCCTATGGTGAAGACTTTTGCTTTTCGTAGGCAGCTAATAGTTGAGTTATTGAAAAATGAGATTCCAGAGCTTAAATTCATAATACCCGAGGGCGCTTTCTACATTTTCGCTGATGCCTCATTTTATTTTGGGAAAATAACCCCCCAAGGAAAAATAATTCATGACAGCCAGGATTTATGTATGTATCTTCTTTACGAAGCTGGAGTGGCTCTAACGCCAGGCACTGCTTTCGGCATTTCTGATCATATTAGATTTTCATTTGCTGCGACTGAGCGCGATATTGAACTGTCAATTAAGCTGGTAGCATCAGCACTCTCTGCTCTCCAGTGAAATTAACCTCTTAATTTTTTGATTATCGAAAATATAATGGATATCACAATAGAAATGATTAACATGGTCACCCAGGGAAAATAAATTTTCATATTTTCTTTTTCAATACGAATATCACCTGGGAGCCTCCCAAACCAATACCAATATCTATTCGGAACCAATTCAATAATTAACCCTATCAGAAATATAATTAATCCTATAATTATAAAAATTCTACCCATAAGTGTTTAATCGAATTTAATCAAATAATTTGAACCATTCTGATAAACTTTTAAGTTCAGATTCTTTTACAATCTCGGCCTGGCAAAGAGAAGAATAAGCAGACCACATATTACCCAAAATAGAATTTTGAGGATTCACTGCACTTTTGATTATTTCACAAGCCTGAATTGATGATAGGTACATGGGAATCTCTGATTCAAAGTCTTTCATATAATCATGCGGATTTCGTTCTTGGAATACTGTGGCCCTTGTAAATCCTAGTCTGTAACCTGCTGCCCACAATATAGGTTGAGCAACCCAGCTTCTGAGTATATCTGAGTATCGGAATGATACCGAATGAGGAATATACAGTAGTGGAAATACCTCTTTTCGGAAAATGGTATTCTGGCTGTTAAATGGCGTCCAAGTTCCTGGATTTAAAACAATGGGTTCCCTTCGATAAAATATGCATGGACTGTTAACCACCAGTCTGTAAATGGCATCAACATCCGGGTCTCCATCGGCCAAACCTTGCCAAATTCCAACGGAGATTTTTGATTGGGATAATGTATCTGAGAAGTTATCTTCATTCTTAAGCAACGGGAGGGGGAATCCACGAGGCCAGATATTTTGTTCGGTAAAAGCCTTATAAATATTGATAAACCCAATTTCGGGATCTGTGACATAATATGTTGAATCAAAAGGAAGAATCTCAAAATCTTCATAGGGTATATTGTCGTCGTCCGTGTCAATAATCAATTCGGCATTATATTTTATTGCAGTGGCAAAAGCGATATTTTTTCTGGTATAAGATTTCCACGGTAGTGAAGCAGATAGCTCAGGAAATTCAGTATTTTGCTGTTTTTGCAGTAAATAATCTAACTTCTCGTGGTTCAGTTCATAGTCCAGAGGGGAACTTAAATCCCCGGCTACAATTACTTTCTGCACTGGCAAAGCACAAAATTTTTTAACAGCGGTCGTGGCCCTTTGTATACTGGTAATGCAAACAATAGCATTTTTTATTGGTAATTCCATGTGCTGAGTTTTATGGGATGTAAATAAAGAGTGTTGTTGTCAAATTCTTGTATAAGATTTTTAACGTGTCCTTCATTTCTTTTAATCAAATTATTTACTTCGTTTGGTGTCCAGTATGTTTTCCCGTGCAGGTTACGATCTTTTTCAAAAATTACATTTTGGCTACAAAGTAAAAGCAATGTGGGGATGGCTACTTCTACCCATAATCTCATTTTGCCGGCTGTTTCACAAAGTTCTGAAAATCGCAAAAATGCCTGGGAGTCTACGACAAAAAACTCTGAATATGAGGCAATTAATGGATAGGGAAGAGAAAGTCTTCTCCGAAGAATCAATTTAATGTAGTATAATAGTGATTTTATCCTAGTAGGGAATGCAGCGTTTGGCTTTTCCCAGTTGAATTTTAATTTTCCCTGTTTGAACCCATACTTGTTAAAAATTTGCCATGCTTCTTCCAACGGTGGAAAGACTTCTTTCCATTGTGGCGCATGATGAAAATATAAGTCATTCGAGTAAAAAGCATTTAAGGCCGACATTGTATTGGCCCATTTAAAACTTAATTCATGCAACATTCCCCACGGCGTTGGTAAAAATGAGCTTGAATTGTCTAATCTTAAATAATCGTTTATATTTTGATAATTAATCGAAGGATTTAGGAAAAGGTCATCAGCAATTACGATATAGTGAGTAAATCTTTTATCATAATATAAATCAGCAGTTTGAGAAAAATATCGTTCAAAATAAATAGAATGTTCATATACTGGAAAAATATGGGAAGCACGACCTCTATAATGAGGCACTAGATGAACTCGATCCGGGAACTTATCTTTTAGGAAATGTTCCAAGGCTTCAATCGTTCTGGGAATATTATAATTATGCTCAATAATCAATAAAGGGTTAAACACCATAATTAGGAAAGTTTTAAAATGATATGTTTTAATAAACTTTTAATTTCCCAGAATCCTGGCAGATACGATGAATTAAATGATTTAATATTATTGAAATAAGAATATTTTTTATTCCAAGAAATGTTTTTATTGTTTTGCATTAGATGCCAGAGCCGTTGAACAATCATTCTTTTTGAGTATTCGGGCATCTTTTTATTTAAAATTATTCTATCAATAAGTGATGTGAGCAAGTGGATTTCATGGGCATCAAATGAAAAATTGCTGTTAGCAAATTCTCTGAAAAGTTTAACTTCATCAAAAGTGATATACAACCCCATTCGGTGAAATTGCTGTTGTATCACTAATAATGAATTTTGAAGCTGGGTTTGTTCATAAAGTTTTGATACGTTTTTGGGGTGGATTCTATATCTCAACAATGGGGTTTCAAGGTTATATCCTTTGCAATATTGCAGTAACCTAGGCCAAAGCTCATAATCTTCCGCATGATCATATACAGGATTGTATTCAAGATTAAATTTCCGAATAACAAAGGTCCTTAACATGACGGAAGGATGAGAAAAACAACATGTGTACAAAATTTTCCAGCGTATCTCATCATCTGTTTGGGGGTAGCGGACGATATTATTAAAAGTTCCAATATTTTGTACAGCAGTTCCCAGAATTCCCACGTCTGGGTGATCTTCCATGAAATCAACCTGACATTCGATTCTATTTAATTCGCTGATGTCGTCTGCGTCCATTCGTGCGATATACTTTCCTGTGCATAATTTTATTCCTTCATTTAATGTGAAAATAAGCCCCTGATTTTTTTCATGTTTAATAAACCTAATTCGGTTGTCTTTAAATTGGTTTATGATATTTGATGTTTTATCCGTTGAACCGTCGTCAATAATTATGATTTGAAGGTTATGATATGTTTGATTAGTAATACTCCTAACTGATTCCTCAATAAAGTAGTCTGCATTAAAAGTAGGCATTAAAACAGAAACCAGAGGCTTATTCATAATTCTACATTTATTTTATACCATGTTTCCGGTAAAAAGTCAGGGCTGTCAAGTTGTTTGTTTTTATGTCTGCGATCGGGCGCAAGGACTATTTTATTTGGATTTCTTCCAAGCCATGCTCCCCACCAGCTAAATGAGCTGTTGGCCATAATAAAACTCTGACATTGGCTCATAAGCCAAAGGTCATACTCAGGGTGCTCTTTGTTGGATTTGGCAATTTCATAAGTATCAAAAATTTTTAAATATGCTTGGGGAATATCTGTGTCATCTGAAAATATAAAAAAATGATATGGAGCTCTTCTAAGTTCTCTTAAAAATTTTACAGCATTTGCGTAGTAATCAGGTGTAAGAAGTATATGTTCGGAGTTTTGTTGCACATAGTCTGTTCTTCTGAAATGAACTGCCACCGAATGTGGAGTTTGGGCAATTTTGTTACTATAATCTAATATATCAGCACTAAGGTTTCGCGGGATAATTTCTTTTAAGATAATTTCACGAATTGAATTAAAATACTTTTCGCTTTGCCAGAATCCTTTGAGCAAAACACTTTTACCACATTTTAATATATTAGGATCATAATCTAAAGTTTTCTCTTTTATGATTTTCTGTTTATAGTAAGGTTTTTTCTTTTCAATGATATAATGAAGTCTTCTCAATCCCGGAGGTAAATTGGGATTTTCAAATTTGTCAATTAAGCTTTGTGGAGCAATACCGGCATTTATTTTTAATCTATCCAGTAGAAATTGACGTTTAGTGAATTTTTCCTCAATTTGGTTATACCACGTAATATCAAGAATAAGGTCTTTTTTTCTTTCAATAGCCAATCGTCTGCCTAATGCGTATTGAAAAATCTGGTTTCCTAGTCCATCTGTTATCTTACTTATTATCATCAGGAAATCTGGATTAATATTTATACCTTTGACCTAATTTAAGAAAGGGTTCTTCGATAAACTTAAATAAAAAATATCCGCCCAGGAAGCTTAATAAAGTCGCCAAAACTGTGAGTTGCCATTCAGTTGAATTAGTTAATTGGGGATTTTTTTGAATAAAAAATTGAAATAAAAAACCAATAATTGGAATATGTAATAAATATACTGAATAAGAAATTTTACCAGCTAGGGTGAATAATTTACAGGCCAGTATATTTTTAAGGAAAATAGGATTACTGATAAGAATACCAAAGAAAAATACTGCAGTAAGGCCAAAAAATGTCATTCTGAATACACTAAATGGATAATCAAAAGCATAAAAAATTATAGATGGAAAAAATAGTAAAAAAAGAATATGCATAAGCCAGGGTTTTTTAGAAAAGAAATTATTATGGGTAAGATGTGCAAGGAATACACCGCCGAAGATGCTTTCTGGTCTTAATATCAGCAAGGTTCTTTCCCAAATATTGTTGAAGCCAGGTATAAGATAGCGTAGGTAAATTGCAATAATAATTAACCCTACGTAAAATAATGAATAATTTTTGAATGATAGATAACGTATTAATATTGGTATAACAAGATAAAAATGAATTTCCAAAACAAGAGACCAGCATACTACAACGAAGCGGTCGCCCATGCTCCCCAAATGGCCGCCCAGTATTGAGTGAAGAGTGAGGGGATATGACCAAAGAGGAATAAGTGGGTCATCAAATAGCCATGGAAAGGATTTTTCCAAAGTTTTAGACAATATCAAGAAAATGCTCATCAACAGGAGAAACATAGGAAGTACCCTTAAGGCCCTTCGGATGTAAAAGGTCTTAAAAAAAGCTTGGCTGTTCTTATTTTGGAGCAGAATTGTGCCAATAAGCCATCCGCTTAAAACAAAAAACCAATCTACAACCCACCAGGTCTGAAAAAGCAATCTTGCCCACCACGTATTCATGATGGTTTTGTCCTCGTAAAATGGCATAAGGAAGTAGTGATGTAATACAACGATGATGCTCGCAAGGCCTCTAAGTCCGTCTAGGTGAGGAAGTCGCTTAAGACCGCTTTCACTCATTGCTCCGAAGGGAGCCATATTATTATGTTGTTTTCGATAAACGATCTATAATTTGGAAAAAATTTATGGCGAAAATTTTCCATCTCCTCTATGGTAGGATAGTCCGATGTACCATTAAAACAATGTGCGTCATCAATAAAGATTTTATGTTTATACCCAAATTTATCAATATGTAGCTGAATGGCCTCCAGTTCTTTTAAAATAGGTGTTTCGAGAATGCCTCTTGCTGTAGTTTCTCCACTATAATGGCCATCGAGCCAAAATACCGCACAGGCATTGACTTTGAGATTGTCAGCTAAAATTTCTTTAAGCACTTTTCCGCTATCGCCCTTAAGGCAAGTGATGGAATGAAATCCTGAAAATTTATCACGGGCAGAGGCATGAAGCTTTTCATCTAGTTCAATAGTGATTATATTATCGAAAAATCTTTGCATGCGAGACACCATTTCTCCCATGTATGTCCCGGTTTCAATAAAAAAATTACAGTCATTCCCTCCATAATTAAGAATGGTTTTAAACTTAATATAATGAGGTGGCGGAATGGGCTTCCCAGATATTTCCCAGTTTTTTATTTGCCATTTGTCAGGGTTTCTTTTATAATAATTTGTGATGAACTTAGAATAATATTTATATAAAAAAGATGGAACTATTTTTTTTATATCATGTTTAATCTTAATGGTCATGACTGAAGGAAGATTGTACAGAGCATTTCTTTAAATTTGATATAACGTAATGCGGAGAGGCACTTTTGAATACAGCATTTCCCGCAACCAAGGCTTCAGCCCCAGAATTCACTAAAGTTTGTGCATTATTTTCATTAATACCGCCATCCACTTCAATAATAAAATTATAATTATAAGTTTCTTTTAGTTTTACAAGCTGGCGTATTTTATTATAAGTTTCTGGGATAAATTCTTGTCCGCCAAAACCAGGATTGACACTCATTATTAAAATAAGACCAGCATAGGGAAGGATATTCTCCAAATGGGCAATAGGTGTATGGGGATTGACAGCAACACCAGCCCGTACGCCCCATTTGGATATCTCGGTCAAACAGCGATGAAGATGCTTTTCCGTTTCATAATGAATGGTGATATTTGATGCTCCCAGATCGGCAAATTTTTTTGCATAAGTCATGGGGTTATCGATCATAAGGTGAACATCAAGCGGTTTACAAGCTGATGCTTGAAGAGCCTTCATGACGGGAAAACCAAAACTAATATTGGGAACAAAATGCCCATCCATAATGTCTACGTGAATCCAATCACATGCAGAATTGTTAAGCATGTGAATTTCTTTTTCCAGATTTAAAAAATCAGCAGAAAGTATGGAAGGAGCAATAATAGGCACTCTCCATTCACCCATGCAGGGTCAAAGTTATGCATAACATTCCACAAATCCATGGAAGTTAATGTTTAAAGTTCTAGGTAAGCCTTTAGATGTCTGCTTTTTGAGTTATGGCGTAGCTTTCTAATACCTCTTTCTTTAAGCTGTCTGACACGTTCTCTGGTGAGTCCCAGTTTTATAGATATCTCATCTAAAGAGAGTGCATGAGGTTCATTTATTCCAAAAAATAGACGAATAACTTCACCCTCTTTAGAAGGAAGACTGTTTAAAAGTCTGGAAATATCACTTTTAAGGGAGTGTACCAACAACTCATATTCAGGGGAAGGATCTTTGGTTTCAGTAACCTCATACAAGTTACCACTATCATCGGAATCAGTTAATGGAGCGTCTAGAGAAGAATATCTTGTGTTTGTGGAAATCAAAGCCTGAATTTCAGACAAATTCATATCCATTGCCTGAGCGATTTCTTCATCTGTAGGTTCGCGTTCGAATTGTTGCTCAAGTTCACTCAGCTTTTTAGTAACTTTATTTAATGAGCCGATTTTGTTCAAGGGGATTCGAACAATTCGGGAGTGCTCGGCGATGGCTTGCATAATAGATTGCCTTATCCACCAGACTGCATATGAAATAAACTTAAAACCACGCGTTTCGTCAAAACGCAAAGCGGCTTTAATCAGACCAAGATTTCCCTCGTTAATAAGGTCACTTAACGAAAGACCTTGGTTTTGATATTGTTTAGCAACCGATATCACAAATCTTAAGTTAGCCGAAACAAGTTTAGACAAAGCTTTCTGATCTCCTTCTTTAATACGTTTAGCGAGCTCAACTTCTTCCTCAGGCATGATCATGGGCAGTCGACTAATATCATTGATGTATTTATCTAGCGCCGCAGAATCCCGGTTGGTAATTCGATGGGATATTTTAAGTTGTCTCATAAGGGGTTAGAGAATTTAATGTGATTTAGAAGTGCTTCATTATTTAATTTAACGTATTGAAAAAGATATGGGTTGCATCTACGATAAAAATTGATTTTGAAAATACAATTTTGTTCTTAAGAATGATTAACTTCTTACAAATTGGTTGCCTACTTTTAATTTTACTGCGTGATATTGAAATTTATCGAAGAAGTAGGTCAATATGGCCTCCTTCTTTCCAGGTGTTTCAGGAATCCTGGTCCTCGTAAGCTTTTTTACAATAGGTTAATTTACGAAATCAGCAATTCAGGCTTGAGTTCCATGCCGCTCATTATTATTATTTCATTATTTATGGGTGCGGTGATATCCATTCAGTTAGCGGCTAATATTGAATCTCCACTCATACCCAAATATACTGTGGGCTATGCTAGTCGTCAATCCATAATTTACGAATTTTCCACAACAGTAGTGGCGCTAATACTAGCCGGGAAGGTTGGTTCGCACATGGCATCTGAGTTGGGCAGTATGCGTATCACTGAACAAATTGATGCCCTGGAAATAATGGGTATCAATAGTGCAGCTTTTTTAATCCTGCCTAAAATAATCGGATTTCTTTTGATTCATCCCTTTATGGTATTGCTGAGCATGGTAATAACAATATTTGGCTCCTATGCAGCAGTGGTGCATACAGGCATGATCTCTCATGAAGATTTTATCATGGGATTAGAACTGGATTTTAAATTTTTTGATGTGGTATATGCTATGGTTAAAACCATTGTTTTTGCTTTTCTCATCTCATCAGTTTCTTCTTACAAGGGATATTATGTGAGAGGAGGGGCTAGTGAAGTTGGAGAAGCCAGTACTCAGGCTGTAGTGGCTTCAATTTTTTCAATTCTTACTGCTAATCTTGTGATAACTTCTTTGATGCTTTTATGATAGAAGTAAAAGAGCTTTCTAAATCCTTCGATGGAAGGAAAGTGATAGATCTGGTAGATGCTGTATTTGAAGAAGGGAAGGTAAACCTCGTTATAGGACGCAGTGGATCAGGGAAAACGGTTTTTCTAAAATGCCTTGTAGGACTTCTTTCACCAGATTCAGGCGATGTATTATATGATGGAAGATCGTTTATTTATGGAGATAAACAGCTACAAACGGCAGTTCGAAGAGAATTAGGAAAAGTATTCCAGATGGGCGCTTTATTTGATTCTATGACTGTAAGGGAAAACATACGTTTCCCACTTGAAATGTTTTCATCTTTATCGGAGTCTGAAAAAGATGAGCGGGTTAAATTTTGTCTGGAACGAGTGAATCTATCTCATGCTGCAAATCTTTACCCTTCAGAAATCAGTGGGGGTATGCGAAAACGCACGGCCATAGCTCGGGCTATCGTAAATTTTCCTAAATATTTATTTTGCGACGAGCCTAATTCGGGGCTTGATCCGGAAACAGCTGCCTTAATAGATAGATTGCTGATGGAATTAACAAAAGAAGCTAATATCACCACTATAATCGTTACACATGATATGAATTCAGTTTACGAAATTGGTGAGCATGTTATTTTATTGGTAGGTGGAAGAAAAGCATGGGAAGGCTTTGGAAAAGATATTTTTGAGGTTGAAAATCTTGCGCTTCAAGAATTTGTATTTTCAAGTGAGATAATGCGTCGTCTGAGAGGGAAATGAGCCTGGTAGCCCGTTCCGCATTTTATAATCTTATGACGCGGGGGCGAAGCAGGGCTATCGCACGTCAACTTGCTCCATTCCTTCAGTCAGAACAGCAGGTACTTGATTTCGGTTGTGGAAACGGTTTTACCGCTTTATATCTGATGGATATGACTGGCTGCCAGATTACGGGGTTGGACGTCATCCGGGATATTAACCTAAAGAAAGATGTTGCAGAAAAGATCAATTTTACTTTGTTTGATGGCAATAGAATTCCGTTTGAAAACGAATCCTTTGACGCGGTAGTGGCCAGTGCTGTAATGCATCATACACCCTATCCGGGGTTTTTTATGGATGAGTTTCTTCGGATTTTAAAACCTGAAGGAATTATCTTGCTCGTGGAAGAAATGTATCACACCCTGGCAGGTAAGTTACTTTTACAGGCTCATGATTACCTTTTGAATAAATTGAAAAAGGACGTTCCGTTACCATTAAATTTTTTTTCAATAAGAAAATACAAAAAGATTTTCGCTGAACGGCATCTTCTGGTAATACATCATGGAAGCGTAAGGCCAGTGTTTCCTTATGTAAGACATGAGGTGTTTATTCTCAAAAAAACTCCATGAGAATCAAACTCGGGGTCAGACTCCTAGCCATTTCAGTTATTTACACTGTATTTTTTATAATTTGGAATGGTTATGTGTTTGGCGGTGGAGATCAAGCAGAGCATCTGCCTATGCTACTTAAAAAATGGAATCCCCACCTTTATGTTGAAGATTATTATCTTAAAGAACTTTCTACTCATCGTTTTAATGTTAGAACACATTATATTAAACTATTAAACTTATTGTGCAATGAAGAAAATCTTTTCTACAGGTGTTTTTTGTTGAATTTTTTATGCATTTGGCTGAGCATTGTAGGAATTATGTTTTGGTCCAAGACGCGAGATAGTATTGTATCCTGCATTCTCGCGCCTTTTTTGGTATTTTTTGTATTTTTTAAATATTGGAGCATAGGCGATAATCTTTTGGCCGAAAACAGTTTTGTTGCAGGCTCTCTTGCCTTGCCCTCAGGCATTTGGGCTTTGGCCCTCACGAGGATGAATTTGTTCATACCAGCTTCCATAATGGTTGCTATAGCCGGCTATTTTCAATTTATTATTGGGTTGCATGTTCTTTTTATTATTTTAATCTTATTTTTATTTTCATTTGATCTTAAATTAAGACTTTCAAGGATATTATACTTATTGATTATTTATTTTTCATTTAATTTAAATCAACTTTCTGTCATTGCTGGCAGTATGTATGATGGTGAAAATTTGTGTGAGGGTTTATCATATGCGAATTATTTTATAAAATATCGATTAAAACATCATTTCTTAATGTCTGCTTTTCCAATATCACATTATATTAAATTTCTTAGTTTAGTTTTTTTATCATTTATTTTTTATCTAATCAGTAATCCCGATCCTTTTTGGCGATCTTGGTTTATGATGGTAATTGTGGTTTGTGGTAGTTATTTTTTATATTACATCAGTACAGAAATATTTGGATTTGATTTTGCATTTAAATCTCAATGGCCAAAGTTAAGTATATTTCTTAGTGCAGGTGCTTCAGTCTATTTGAGCGTATTCTTGTCATCACGTTATGATATTTTATTTGAAAAATATTACATTAAACGTTCATTTTATCTTTTAGCAATCTTAATTATTTTAATAATAGGTGGCATTTATCGCAATCCTGTACTAGACTTACCTTGGAATAAAGAGTTTAATGCTAGACGGAAAATGCATGACTTTATTCGGCATCAAACACCAACTGACGCCGTATTCATTATTAGTCCGCTTAATGATTATTTTTCTTTTGAGGCTCAGCGTTCATTGTGGATTGGCTATAGAGCAGTTTGGCCCGATCCCGACCTGGCTTGTGAATGGTTTATCAGGTTTTCAACTCTTTTTAATATTCCATTTCATAGTCTCAAATCAAAAGAGAAATTATTGAACAAGGCTTCTGAGCACTTTCTGAGTGGTAATATCAAAGTAAATGCAGTGAAAAAGGATAATTTTTTTGTCTTAGTTGAAAGCTCGGACTTACTTAAAAAGTTAATGAATTCAGGAGTTGTTTTTCAGAAAATTTATGAAGTTCATCCCTATATACTTGTAAAAGTAATGGGAAAAGATTTTGAACAAATTATTCATTGAAGGATAACCCTTCAAATAAAGCCTGAACAAAATCTTCTCTATCGAAGGGTTGTAGATCTTGAGGTTTTTCACCCACACCAACGAATCGGACGGGCAGGTTGAAGGTGTCCGAAATACCTAGGACTACTCCTCCTTTGGCAGTTCCATCCAGTTTGGTAATAGTCAGGCTGGTAACCTGGGTAGCTGAGGTGAACTGACGGGCTTGTTCAAAAGCATTTTGGCCGGTCGCTGCATCGAGGATGAGCATGACTTCGTGTGGTGCATCCGGAATTACTTTGTGCATTACTTTTCTCACTTTGCTAAGCTCTTCCATCAGATGTTTTTTATTATGAAGCCGACCTGCGGTGTCAATAAGAACAATATCAGCCTGCCTGGCTAGAGCCGCATTGAGGGTATCAAAAGCTACGCTAGCGGGGTCAGCTCCCATACCCTTTTGGATAAGGTCGGCCTCGCTGCGTTCACACCATATCTTTAGCTGATCTATTGCGGCTGCACGAAATGTGTCTGCTGCGCCCAGGACCACTTTCAAACCAGCTTGTCTGTATAGCCAGGCTAATTTCCCTGCAGTTGTTGTTTTACCTACACCGTTCACGCCAACTATCAAAATAACGTATGGTTTCTTACTTGCTTCTGGATTTACAGGTGAGGGTAATAAAATATTTACAATTTCTTCCTGAAGGATATTTTTTAATTCTTTGACATTCACATATTTATCTCGCGCTACTCTGTTTCTTATTTTTTCAATGATCTTGAGTGTAGTCTCCACCCCAACATCAGCCTGAAGGAGTCCTTCCTCCAAATCATCCAAAATCTGATCATCTACATCAGATTTACCTAAAACGGCATGACGAATTTTTTCAAAAAGGGACTGGCGCGTTTTTGATAAGCCGGAGCTTAAATTTTCTTTTCGTTCTTTACTAGAAAAAACTGAAAAGATCCCCTTCATATTGAAACTCATCAACCGTGAAATTGGGGATTAATAGGTTGAGAAGGTTATTTTTTTGAAAAAAAATCTTTGGTGTGATCTTTATGGACTATTTCCTCTTTAAAGAAATAGGAACCTCTTTCGTTTTTTACCATTTTTACGACGCGAACGAAATCTTTTCCTTGACCTTGTTTGAGGGTTGCAACAGTTTTCTTAGCCATGGGGTTTAATTATTTAATTTCTTTATGAAGTGTTACTTTCCTAAGGTATGGGTTGTATTTTTTTAATTCCAGTCTTTCTGGTGTATTTTTTCTGTTTTTGGTTGTGATGTAACGTGACATGCCAGGAATACCAGTACTTTTTTGTTCAGTACATTCCAAAATAACTTGTATCCTATTACCTTTACTTTTTTTTGCCATGACTCTTTCAGGGGTGCAAAGGTAAAAAAAATTTATTCATAAAAAGTTTCCTAAAAAAATTTTTTTTGGTTTATGGGATGTTCTCATTCATAAAATTTGCACCATGTTTGGGTTTTTAGTTTTAGGAGCTGGAAAGTCATCTCCTTATTTGATTGAAACATTGGCCTCGTACTCCCGTGAGATGGGCTTTAAGGTAACAGTGGCTGATTTGGATTCTGATCTTTTGGCTATGCGATGCAGGGGTCTGGGGGATGTAGAACAGGTTGCTATTTCAGATCCTTCTCCTGAAGCTCGGGCTGATTTGATAGAAAAACATGATTGTATAATCTCTCTTTTGCCTCCTGGGG
>OGCL01001984.1_pt1 | contig 15723 bp, 12 predicted proteins | sample 1570041 | NCBI WGS metagenome assembly OGCL01 (sample SAMN06266162, study PRJEB24511) | hot springs metagenome | isolation source: Hot spring water | place: South Africa: Limpopo | collected 2015-06-22
CCTTTCCAGGCTGACCAAGGTAATAGCAAAGAAGGAACATAGCACCGCAAGTAGCAAAGTAGGGACAAAGCACTTTGTTTGGCACTTTGTCTCATTCAGCAGTTTGTTTCTTTGTATTCCGCAGCACGTTTTCTCGTCGCGTCTTGTTGCCAGCGGGTTTTGTTTCACTCTCCCTCACTGACGTTTCGGGTTACGATGGCATTGCGAATCAGGGCGTTTAACCTCTGAACCCTGCGTCCCCTTAGGTCTCCTGTCGTCCTATCGTTTCTTCCCTTCCTTTGGCCAATCTCAATCCGCTCCGGGAACCCATAATCGCTTGCAGTCCGATGGCGTGTACAATTATGCTTATGATAACGAGGGCAACCAAATCAGCCGGACTCGGATTTCAGATGGGCGGTTTACGAGTTACTCCTGGGATTTTCGCAATCGATTGACGATGGTCACCGAAAAGGTTTCAGAAAGCGGTGCAACGACTCAGGTCGTCGAGTACCTCTACGACGCCTTCAATCAACGTACCGGCAAGCGGCTGGATGCGGACGGTAATGGTACTTGGGATCGCTATGAGATCTTCGTCTGGGCGGACGGCCAGGAAGTCATGCGGTTCATCGACAGCGACGGCCAACAGTCTTCGCAGCCGTATCGAGTCGCCAACCGCTTCTTCTGGGGTCCGACGGTCGATCAGTTGCTAGCCGATGAACAATTCACCTTAGGCACTGGCCCAGCCGCTTCGGCGACCCAGCCCAGCTCGACTCCTGGCGCGACCTACTGGACGCTGAGCGATCATTTAGGAAGCATCCGCGACGTGGTGGACAACAGCGGCGTGATCCGCAAGCACCGCGTCTACGACAGCTTTGGTCGCACGATTCATGAAGTCAACTACAACGCTTCGGGTCAGACGATCTCCAACACCGATCCTGCCGTGGTGGACGCTGTATTCCGCTACACCTCGAGATTGTGGGACGCCGACGTCGGGATGCAAAACCACCGCAACCGCTGGTACACCCCCGAAACCGCCCGCTGGCTCTCTCAAGACCCCATCTCCTTCGCCGCCGGTGATGAGAACGTGAGGCATGCGCGGTTGTTTTTTCTGTTGCTGCCGAGTGAGACTTTCATGCGACGCCGCGCTGGCGGGCACCTTCGAATTCTGCCGCAGGCGGTTGGCTGCTGTTGCAATGCAGCAGGGCACGCAGCCTCTGCGCGACGACGGCGGGTGTGTAGTGCGCAACGACGCGCTCGCGCGCTGCTTGGCCCAGACGGCGGCGTTCGTCGGGTCGGGCGAGCAGTGTCGCGATCGCATCGGCCATCGAGACAGCATCGAAATCAACCAGAAGGCCGGTCTCGCCGGGAATGACGAATTCCTCCGGCCCGCCGCAGCGTGTCGACACGACGGGAACGCCACAGGCCATGGCCTCGAGCGCGGCGATGCAGAGCCCCTCCTGGTGAGACGGCAGCACGAACAGCGCAGCGCCCTGCAACAGCGCTGCCAGTTCCGTTCGTTGCAGATACGGCAGGACTTGCACGTCGGCCGCGAGCGACCGCCAGCGCGGATCGACCAGCGGGCCACCCTCGCCGCCCCGCGCCCCGACCAGCGTCGCGCGCAAGGAAACACCGCGCTGCCGCAGCAGCAACAGGGCGTCGAGCAGCAGGCCGACGTTCTTGCGCGGATCGTCCAGTCGGCCGGAGAAGACCAGGTGTCTCGGGTCCTGCCGGCCCGGGTGCGGCTGGAAAACCTCGGCGTCCACGGGCGCGGGACAGATGGCCGCGATTCGCCCGCCGAGGGCTTCGAGAGCGCGCGCGGTGTAGGTCGAGAGGGCAGCGACCGGCACGCGGGCCAGAAGATCACGCTCGACCGTTGCCGTCGCGGGGGCGACGACCATCCGATCCCACAGCCGCCGCAGCGGCGGAAACGTCCGTACGCGGTCGATACGATCGGCCGCCCACGGGGTGGCGATCCAAGCGACCTGTTGACGTCCCGCCAACGCGAACGGCCGCGCGGCGAGGACGTTGCCGGAGACGGTCAGGCAGAGATCGGCACGGTCGATCAGCCGTCGCCACGGCGCGGAAAGCGCGTAGGTGGTGAATTCCAGTTCGGGCAGCCGGGCACCGATGCCCCAGGTTCGCACGCCAAACATCGGATCGAGCTGACGGATGCCGACGTCTCGACGGCCGAGCGCAGTGAATGGAACCGATAGCTCGGGCGCAAGGCTGTAGGGCTGATAGCAGGCGATCTCCGGCTGCATGCCCTCCTCGGCAACAAGCTGCAGCGCGAAGCGCAGCATGGCGGGCACCCCGCCCGTGCGCGCTGCGATGGTGGAGATCAGCACCCGGGTGGCACTCATGCCACGGCCTCCGCGTATCGCTCCGCGCACAGGCGCGCCCAGCCCCGCAAACCGCGCGATTGGAGCCGCTCCGGTGCAGAGCCCGCAAGCCACTCGCGCACCGGCACGACGAACCCGGTCTTGGGCCGGGCCAGGACCTCGGCTGGCAGCCGCGGCGCGACCGCGCGCGCAACCTCGGCCTTGCCGATGTCCGGATGGCGGGCGAGGATAGCCGCCGCATGGCGGACGAGGTCGACATCGACGAACGGCACCCGGATCTCGACCGAATGCGCCATACCAGTCCAATCGGCATCGCGCAGCAGTTGCTGGCGCATGTAGTGGGTCATCTCGAGTGCGCTGACGCGCAGCCGGTCGCTGCCGAGGTTCTCCACGGTCCGCGCGAGCGCCGGCAGGGTCTCCAGGCGCGCGAGCGCGCCGACGACGTCGACATCGGGCAGCAGCCGCTGGATCTCCCACGGCATGTAGAGGGCGCGGCGGAGCAGGTATGCGCCAGCCCAGGCGCCGCCGTACTCGAACAGACCCGCCCATTTGGGCGATACGGAAGGCGGCAGCACCGCGGTCGCAAGCGCACGCAGCCGGCTGCCGACCGCGCCGGAAAGGATGGACATCGGCCATCGACCAAGCATCCGGACGAGCTTGGGTAGCTGCCTGAACGACGGGTAGGAGGCGAAAATCTCGTCGCCGCCCAGCCCCGAGAGCGCAACCTTGAGTCCGTTCGCCCGGGCGGCACGGGCCACGAGCCAATGGTTGACACCGTCGATCGTCGGCTGGTCCATGTCGGCAAAGAAGCGCGCCTGAGCATCTGCAAATTCGGCAGCGCCAATCCATGCCGTTCGTTGCTGGAGCCCGCCGAGGGCACGAGTGATCTGGGCGGCTGCTGTGGTCTCGTCGTCAGCCGTGCCCCGGTAGTGGTCGAAGCCAAGCGTCAAACACAGTGGCGGCGACGGTAAGGCTGCCGCACCTGCAAGGCGCGCGGCGCCCGCCGCAAGCATGGCGGAATCCAGCCCGGCAGAAAGAAAGACCCCGACCGGCACGTCGGAGACGAAGTGCGCCTGCACGCTGTCATGCACCTTGTCGGCGAGCGATCGCAGGGCATCGGCGCGGTCGAGTGCGGTCGGATGCCGTTCGGCGTCGCACAGGATCTCAGGGACCGTCAGAAACGGTTCGGGCGCCGACAACCGGCCGGCCTCCACCCGCATCGTATGCCCCGGCGGCAGCGACCAGATACCCCGCCGCCAGGTCCAAGGCTCAGGAACGCTGCCCCAAAGAAGGAACCCGACCCGCGCCTCGTCGGCGGTGCCAGCCTCCGACATTACTGCGGCCAATGCGCGCACCTGCGAGGCAAAGCGGACAACCCCGTCCGTACTCGACCAGTACAGCGGCTTGACGCCGAACGGATCGCGTCCTAGCAGCAGGCTGCCGACCTGCCGGTCCCACAGGCCGAATGCATACATGCCGCGAACCCGACTCAGGAAGGCCGTTCCATCACGGATCAGGCCGCGCAGAAGCACTTCGGTATCGGAGTCGGAGTGGAAGCGTTCGCCCGCCGCCCCGAGCTCGCTGCGCAAGGCGCGGTGGTTGTAGATCTCGCCGTTGAACACCAGCAGGTGGCGGCCGTCGTCGCTCGCCATGGGTTGGGCCGCGCGGTCAGTGAGATCGATGATCGCCAGACGCCGGTGCACGAGTCCGCCCTGCCCTTCCGCTGCGAGCCAGAGCCCATCGCCGTCGGGCCCGCGCATCCGCATCGCACGTCCGAGACGCTCGAGTTCCGCGCGCGTATCGCCGGCACCGACATGCCGCAGGCGAAAAAGTCCTCCGATACCGCACATCAGCCGCCCTCGCTCGTCGGCTCTGCCGGACCAGGCCGATCAACCCGGCGAGCGGGATCGAGCGCATGGCGCACGCGCGTCGCGACTGAAGACATGTCGAGTCGACAGGCGAAGCCACCAGCACCGTGCGAAGCAGCGATTCGCTCGGGCAACCATTTGACAGGCTGTTGAAAAACGTAGCGAGGATGGCCAGATGCGAGGCGCACGGAGCACAGCGACCGAGACATATCAAACAGATAGGCGAGGGAGCGAGCACCGCGCAACACAGCAGATGGCCCACCGCAGTAGTTTTTCAACCGCCTGCTACTCCGCGCTTTCACAGACGGGGCCCAACTCCTGCCGGCGACCGCCGCTCGCATGATGCGGACCCAAACCGGCAACCGCTCAGGCACGATGCCAACCTTCCCTCAGCAGGGCGTCGAAGTAGGCAATCGTTTTGCCGAGGCCCTCACGCAGCGCCACCGTCGGCTTCCAACCCAGAACCCGCTCGGCAAGCGCAATGTCCGGTCGACGCTGCATCGGATCGTCCGCCGGTAGCGGCCGGTACTCGATCTTGGAACGCGAACCGGTGAGTTCGATCACGATGTCGGCGAGCTCACGGATGGTGAATTCGCCGGGATTGCCGAGGTTGACCGGGCCAGTGAACTCGGCCGGCGAGCCCATCAGCCGCACGAAACCCTCGATCAGGTCGTCGACGTAACAGAACGACCGCGTCTGCACGCCCTCGCCGTAGACGGTGATCGGCTCGTCGCGCAGCGCCTGCACGATGAAGTTCGACACCACGCGACCGTCGTTGGGATGCATGCGCGGGCCATACGTGTTGAAGATGCGCGCAACCTTGATCTCGAGCCCGTTCTGGCGGTGATAGTCGAAGAAGAGCGTCTCGGCGCAGCGCTTGCCCTCGTCGTAGCAGGAGCGCGGGCCAATCGGATTGACATTGCCCCAGTAATCCTCCCGTTGCGGATGGACAGTCGGATCGCCATAGACCTCACTGGTCGATGCCTGGAAGATGCGGGCACGCAGACGCTTGGCGAGCCCCAGCATGTTGATCGCACCGTGCACCGAGGTCTTGGTCGTCTGCACCGGATCGTGCTGGTAATGCACCGGCGAGGCCGGGCAGGCGAGGTTGTAGATCTCGTCGACCTCGATGTAGAGCGGAAAGGTGACATCGTGGCGCAAGAACTCGAAGCGCGGATGGTCACGCAACGGCTCGAGGTTGCGCTTGCTGCCGGTGAACAGGTTGTCGGCGCAAATCACCTCGTGCCCGTCGTTCAGGAGCCGCTCGCACAGATGGGAGCCGAGAAACCCGGCACCGCCGGTGACGAGAATTCGCTTGCTGGCGTGGTATTGCTTCATGTCGATGGCGGCGTGGTGGTCAGGTCAGGCCGTGGTGTCGTCGATACCACTCGACCCATTGGCGGAGGCCACGATCGAGCCGGGTGGAAGGGGCAAATCCGATCAGCGCTTTCAGTTCGCCGACGTCGGCGGCGGTGGCGTCCATGTCACCGGGCTGAGCATCCTCGAAGCGCTTGTCGGCGCGCACGCCGAGCGCCTGTTCCAAGGCTTCGATGAATTCGAGCAGCGGAACCGGCCGCTCGTTACCGACGTTGAGCAGGCGAAACGGCGCGCTGCTTCGATCAGGTCGGCTCGGGCTGGAGCGGTCGGGCGCCGCAGCCGGAGGGTGGTCGATGACGGCCACGACGGCCGCGGCCACGTCGTCGATGTAGGTGAAGTCCCGCAGTGAGCGGCCACGGTTGAACACCCGGATCGGCCGCCCGGCCAGCATGGCCTCGGTGAAGAGCCATGGCGCCATGTCCGGGCGGCCCCACGGCCCATAGACAGTGAAGAAGCGCAGGCCAGTGACCGGCAAGCCGTACAAGTGTGCATGGGTATGTGCGAGCAGTTCGTTGGCCCGCTTGGTGGCGGCGTAGAGACTGACCGGATGGTCGACGGGGTCGGTCTCGCGGAATGGCGTTCGGGTGTTCGCTCCGTAGACGCTGGAACTACTGGCGTAGACCAGATGCGCGACACCGCGCTGGCGGCACGCTTCCAGCACGTTTGCAAAAGCGACGAGGTTGTGCTGAATGTAGTCGGCCGGATGGGTGATCGACCGCCGCACACCCGGCTGGGCGGCGAGATGGACGACGACCCGCGCGCCGGTTTCGACCAGAATGCCGGGAAGCACTGCCGCATCGGTCAGATCGCCCGGCCGAAACGAGAACCCCACCGACCGACGCAGCTCATCCAACCGCGAGCACTTGAGCGCGACATCGTAGTAAGGGGTCAGCGCGTCGACACCGACGACGCGCTGACCTCGTGCCAGAAGTGCAGCGGCGACCTGCATGCCGATGAACCCGGCCACACCGGTCACCACGATGGGGACGTTGCTCATGAAGCACTCAGTACGCAACGTCCAAGGGCAGGAATCTCGACAGGAAGCGCCTGCATGGCCGAACGCGCGGAGGACCCGCGGGAGCAGAAGGCATCGCAGAGGTCAGCAGAACCGCGGAAGGCTCGCCAATGGACACATCGAACAGGCATCCGAGGCAGTGTACGATGAGTCCCGCTATGCTCCTCGCGACCGTGCGAAAGTTTTACTGCCTGGGTCAATCGCCGTATGGCGCGATGCGGTTACTTCGCATCGCGCTCGCCACGTCCCGGTCGCCGCGCCGCGCATGCGGCGTGCCTGATCCCGCCGGTTGCATTCCTTTGCCGCTCTTGGCCAGCCCGCTGTGACTGCCCGCGCTGACCGCTACGCGCTCCGCAAGCACCTGGCGCAACTTCTGCTTGCGCCCGCCGGTTCGGCCGCAATCGCTGGTCCAGACCCCGATGCACCGGCCGCCACGGCCACGGATGCCCTTCTTGCGCTTGCCGACGAGGAAGACCTGCTCGGACTGACGGTCCGGGCTCTGCAAGCGAGGGTGCCGTCGAATGGCGTTGTCCTGCCGGCGCGGTGGCAAGAGCGAATCAGCGAGCGCCGCGCGTGGGCGCGCTTACGATTGCGGCTTCTCTGCCGCCTGCTGCATGGCATGATGCTCGCCGGCATTGACGTGGTGACCCTCAAAGGCGCCGCACTCGGCCAGGCCTTGTTCGCCGACCCCCTGGTGCGCGACCACCACGACATCGATCTCGTGGTACGTCCTGAGCAGGCGCACCGGGCGGCGCGTTGGCTCGCAGAGGAAGGCTTCGAGGTGCCCTGCGATGTCGGCTGGTTCGCCCGCGAATCATTCCTTGGAACGCTCCGCGAAGCCACCTTCCGTTCGCTGCACGGCGCGATGGAAGTCGACCTGCACTGGCGACTCGACCAGCCGTGGAATCCGGCGATCATCCCCATCGGGGAGTTGTTTTCCCGGTACGACCGCAGGCTCGCGCTGGGCGACAGGACGCTACGCTGGTGCGATCCGGTGACCTTGGCGCGCGTTCAGTTCACCAATCTGCTCGGCGACGCCGTACCGGAGCTGCGCGCAATCGTCGATTTCGCAGCAAGCCTCAGCGTGCTTTCGAACGAGCAGAGACAGGCGTTCGTGGACATCGTCGAACGCGCGGAGGCTGCGCACATCCTGCGCGCCTTCTGCGGTGCCATCGCGACACTGGCACCGCAGCAGGACGTCGCCAGGGACCTGCACCGGTCGATGGCGAGCGCCCGACGGGGCGACGGCAACGCCCTGTCGCAATGGATCGTCGCCAGCATTGTTGGCGCGCAAAACGAAAAGGCGCCCGCTCGGACGCCTTACATCGTGTCGTTGAGGGGACGGCTTCGCTGGTGGCGTACCCGTCTGCTGCCGGGCTTGGCGGACTATGCGGTGAATGCGAGCACGACCCCGATTTCCCGCATGCGGCTAAGCAAATTTCAGCGGACAGCGGGAGAGTGGTCGCGCAGTTGAAGCGAGCGCAGGCGGACCATCCGCTGCTTCATCCAAACTGCATCACTGCATCAACATGAGACCCATCAGCATGTCAGCGTACGGCCCGGCAGCCATCATACGTGTGACGGTGGCAACGCTGCCGACCGGGGTCAGGCTGGGAGAAGCATACGGCTTCTTTTCGATGGGCTTGGCAGGTGAAATCGTCATAAACCCTCCCGCGGAGAAAAAAGCAAAAATCGATGGGGTTAATGCAATGACCGGACAACATTGGAGAGATCTGGAGATCTGGAAACCGCCACCCACCGTGCTGATCGCGACGAGTCTACGCACAACACAGGCCCGAATCAACACTTCGGACGCAACTCAACCGCTGGGTTGGGTCGGCGCAGGCTGAGCCACCCCGTCCGGCCAGAGGCCTGATTCCCTTGCGGAAACGCTGAAATGATTGCTGCGCGGGCGAATCGCTGCGTTGCGCGGTGCTGGCTCTAGCACGCCTGCCTTTTGGCAGGCTCAGCCTTGGCTTCGCAAAGGTTTGCAGGCCGTTGAAAAACTGCTGCGGTGGGCCATCGGCTGTGTTGCACGGTGCTCGCTCCCTCCCCTATCCAATTGATTTGTAGCTACAGCATAACCTGAAGGTTAGCCTTCGCCGAAACTCGCTTCGCTCATTTTCTCGGTCGCTGCGCTCGGTGCGCCTTGCGCTTCATCCCGCTCGCTGCTTTTTGAGCGTTTCCTTGCCAACCGTTCATGCGTGCGGAGCCCGCATCGACCACCAGAGATGGAATGACAGCAGGCTTTCATACGGCCAGATCGAGCGTTCGCCTTGCGCGGGAAGTCGAACGCGATATGCGCCAGCGAGGTCCAGACAAGTGCCTGGAGCAGATCCGATTTGCTCGGCTAGGCGTTGCCAGAGAATCGGTAACGTCGGTTGGCTGAACTCCGCTTTACCCACCCGGTTCGCAACCTCGGAGGGCAGCTCAGGCAGGGCTGCGGCCCGCAGAAGCACCCGGTTGCGTGGCTCTTGCCCATCGAGCAGCGCCAGCGGCAGTTGGTTGCAGAACGTCATCAAGGACACCGACGAAAGAGGATGGCGCAGTTCGGTGCCGGCGTGCAGCGCGAGCCGGTGGTAGAACTCCCACGACAGCGACCAGTCAAGGCTCAGCGTGCTGCCCATCGACAGCGTACGTGCACCGCGCGGAAAGTCGATCGGCCCCCGCAAGACTTCGGCAGGGATGGACGCCCTCCAGCGCGGATCGAGACAGGAGAACCGATCGCTGGCGGGATCGCGCCACCGATGGATGCGTGCCGACCAGCGGCGCGGCAGGCAGGGCTCGACAGCGTGCCGGATTTTGCCAAGCATGGACGCTAAGGGCGGCCGCTCGCTCCACCGCCGGGCGAGCCAGCGCCAGAGCGCGGCCCAGTCGCGCGGTGCAAGCAGCGCACCGCACAGCGCCCGGTCGGTCGGCTCGAACAGTTCATCACCGCCCTCGCCGGTCAGGACGACGCCGCCACGCGAGGATGCGAACTCCAAAAGCGCCGCTTCCGCCGTTCCGTGCTGCGGCGCAATCGGATAGTTCTGCACGAGTGTGCTTCGCCGCAGTTCGGCGAGCGTGGCAAAGCGCACGCCGAAACAATGATGTGGCAGGCCGATCCGGGTGGCGACGGCATCGATCCAGGGCGTCTCGTCGCAGGCCTCGCCCGGATAGACCATCGACAGCGCGGCGGCGCGATCGGCCGTCCAGCGGCCTGCTCTCACCAAGCGGTCGAGTTGGATGCAGACGACCGACGAGTCGATGCCCCCGCTCAGATGCGCGCCGACGAAGGCGGCACCCCGGGCCGCGCCGGACACGGCGTCCGCGAGCAGCCGACGGACCTCCTCTGCCGCGGCATCGGGCCGACAGCGCACGACACCCGTCGCCGGCCGCCAATAGGGCACCCGGGGCCCGGCTGCGGCAGCCGAGAACGCAAGCGCATGCCCGCCGACGATCCGGCGGACATGCGCGAACAGCGTGGCCTCCGCACGGGTCTCGGCGTCGCAAAGATACTCGGCGGCAGCCACCCAATCGATGGCCTCACCGACCTGCGGCAGCCTGGCGAGCAGTCCGGGCAGATTGGAGATGGCGACACCTTCGCGCCACTCAGCGCAATAAAGGGGCCTTACACCGCCCTTGTCACGCACCGCATAGCCGCTTTTCGCCTGATGATTCCACACCACGAAGGCATATTCGCCAAACAGCCGGTCGAGGGCTGTCCATCCCCAACGGTCGATACACGCCGCAACGATGACAGCGTCGGCGGCCGTAGCGGGGAGCCCGAGTTCGTCGATCAGTGTGTGCGCGTTTTCCAGCCAGCCGTCGAAGGCCAGTATCTGCCATCGGCCGACGTTCGCATGGCTCGGCCCCTCGTCGTGATTACGGTTGCTGCGCAGATCACAGCACACCGCCACGACATCGGCAAGGCAAAGCGGTTCGGGCGCCCCGCGCCCCCAGCGGGTGAAGAAGGCCTCAGCCAGTTCGACTGCCCGGTCGCGTGACGACGCATCCTGCGATGCGACGACGAGAAAGCCACGCAGACTCATCGATGCAGCGCCGGACTGGCAGTCGGCAAAGGCATCGCCAACGGAGGCAGGGCCTCGCACAGGCGGTCGAGCAAATCCGGGAAGTGCCCGGCCGAACGACGATAGCGCAGGCGGAAAACCGGGATCGTGCGGAGGATCCGCGCTGCCCGCTCGATCGCCTCGCGCGAACGCACCGCCGGCGGCAAGCCCTGCAGGAACGACACCCCAAGGACACTCGGCAGCGCGGCCACCGGCATCAAAGGCTCGATCGTCGGCAACGTTTGGCGACTTCGGCCCAGCAACAGCAGCCCCCCGAGCGGCACCGGTTGCATCGGATCGAGCGGCGCGAGCGGTATTTGATGCTTGGGCAGGCCAAAGCGACCGGCTCTCGCCCGACGCACATCCGACGGCAGCAGGAAACTGCTGGGCCGCAGCCGCGCCGTACGGTAGCTCGGAAAAGTCACCGCACCCCCATCCTGCCAATCGAGACGCACGATGTCCTCGGCCAGCACGGGCCGCCCCAAGCGCGCAAACCCTGCTGCCAACGTGCTTTTTCCGATGCCGCTCTCACCCGCGAATAGCCACGCCCGGCCGGCGATGACGACGGAGGCGGCGTGCAGGACCACATGTCCGAGGACAGCGATCAGATTCGGAAGAAAGGCATGCAGCACCGTATGCTCAAACCGCTCCCGCGAAATGGCCGCCCCGCGCCAGACTTGCGCCCGTGCTACTGGGCGCTCGAGGTGATAGGGCAGAAAGGCGCGCGACCCGCAGTAGGAGAACAGGTAGACACCGGCCGGATCGGATGCGACCGATAGATGCGAGGGATCGTTGACCTGCCACTGTGTCGGCCGAAGCGAGCGCCGCCCGCCACGCTCGAGCAGGAGATCGACCGGCGCTTCGTCCGGTATGGGCTGACACTGCGCGAACGCCCAAGGCGAAGCGAGGACGAGGCCGTGCGCGGCGAGCTTGGTGACCGATGCGCCCGCGCCAAGGTCCCGGCCGACGGCCTTCATCATCCTTCCCCCGCCTCGGTTGGGTGCACCAGAAGACCCCGCTGCCACAGATCCAAGGCCATGCCGTCCGGCAAGGCCGCGTCTGCATCACGCGCATCGATGCAGAGCCGCAGTGCATGGCGCTCCTCTTCACTGACCGCTTCATTTTCATGCCAACGCGTCGGCAGCAGCGGCAATCCTTGCGCGAGCGCCCACCGGGCGGGCGGCCACAGCCGGAGCCGCGCCGAATCGAAGGCGGCTACCGCGACGGGAGAGGCAAAAGCCTCCACGGCGCCTTGCACAACCGCCCGCTCGAGCGCCGAGGCGAGCGCCCGAACACCGTCTGGCGGCGCTGCCAGGCCAGCCGCGGCAATCGCCGCCCCGGCCCGGGCGGCGAGCTCCGGGAACGGAACCGACGAAGGCCAGCGCTCGGCCAACTCGACACAGGCGGCCTTCAGCAGCGGAAATGCTGCGCGGAAAGAGATATTCGACTGCACCGACAGGAAATCGACGGGTGTCAGATCGGCCAGATTGACGCTGCTCGAAGGGCGCAGATGTGCGCGCAGATGAAGCATGGCGAGGCGCCCTTCCTGCGTGTCGCGATCGTGCGCGGCGGGTGCGCTTGCGACCGCTGTCCGATGCGTGAGGATCGCCATCCGAAACGAGCGCGGCGCGATGAAATCCAGCCACTGCTGACGTTCGACGACGTCCGCAATGCGCGCCAGCGATGAGCGCAAGGCCGGCTCGGCGCCAAGCGACGCCGCGTCCCAGCCATCGGCTTCGCCGCGATAGGCCAATCCGGCGACCAGCGCCTCGGCGGCGAATTCGCGCAGCAGGATCGCATCGTTGTGTTCCGCCATGAATTCGTGGAACAGATACTCGTCCGGCCATTGCCGCGCCTGATCGATCAGCTGCCGAAACGAATGCTCCGGCGGCAGCGAGGCCGTCAATTCGGCGGCCGTGGCGAGCAACAGGCGCGCTTCGCCGACCCGCTCGCCGGGCGCCCCGGCTGCAGGAGGCACCGCCGCCAACAAGTCGCGCAACGGCGCGAAATGGAACCAGCCGGGCCTTGCGTTGAAACTTACATAGGCCACACCCTGCGGATGGAGGTGGCTAGCCAGCCAATCCAGCAGGCGGGGACGCGACTCGCGCGCGATCCAGCTCAATACGCCATGGCAGATGATGACGTCGAACCCGCCCAGGTCGTCTGCTCGCCCACCAACGAGGTCGGCCACCCGCCATGCGACGTTGTGAAGGCCCAGAGCCATTGCGTGCGAGCGCGCCTGCTCGATCTGCCGGGCCGCGGCGTCGATTCCGACAAAGCTCGCCTCTGGCAACAGCGCAGCCAGATTGATCAGGTTGCCGCCGGTCCCACAGCCCGCATCGAGAATGCGCAGCGAAGAACAGGGCGCCAGCCCGCCACACCGGATGCTCTGCCATGCGCGCAGGCGGCGCGGATCGGTGTACGGGTAGACGCCGCCGCCATACGGCAAGGCATCGTACGGATCAGAGGCGCTCAAGTCGGAATGGGCCGTCTCCGGCGCGGCGCCGGGGACTGCCGACGACCATCGGCTGCGCTGGAAGAAGCGCAAGCGCCGTGGCGGCCGCTTCGCTCGGCCTAATCAACGGGCTGTTGCAAAACGTAGCGAGGATGGCCATATGCGAGGCGCACGCAGCGCAGCGACCGAAGACCTACCAAATAGATAGGCGAGGGAGCCAGCACCGTGCAACACAGCAGATGGCCCACCGCAGCAGTTTTTCAACGGCCTGCCGACCGTGGCCACCGTTCACTCGCAACCTGACCTCGGTAGCGCATACCGCAAACGGACGGAGGGTTGGGTAGGACGCGGCAGAAAAACTATCCACAGGGGTACTTCATCGTGTTCGTCGCTAACGTGTCAGGGTAAAGACAGGTCATCGCGCCCATCATGTGAAAATAGCCGAGCTCGGCGATCGTGCCCATACCCGCCAACGTGATCGACGTCAATGAACCCAGACGCTGCAGCCGCGGCGGCCGATACTCCCGTTGCGACGGCGACGAGCAACTGCTCGTCGCCTCGGTTGAGTCAAAGTTCTGCATCGTCATGGTTTTACCCGAACATTCGAGGAGCGCTGAAGGAGTATATGGCGGGCCGACGACATGATCAACGCCGCGCAAGGTCCGTTGTGGAATCGCTGAAGAAGGCATCGAGCGGGATGAAGGGCAAGGCGTACAAGGCAGCGACTCGCCAGCGCAGCAATCCGCTCAGCGTTGCTTTATGCCAAGGTCATCGATCGGGCCGACGAGCGAGGCCGGATCGCCGCCGGGCAGGTGCAGCCGTTCGGCGAGCCATCCGCCGAGATGTGGCTTGTCCGACCGCTGCACGGCAAAGTCCGGCAATCCGCAACTGCGCGCCCACGCCCGCGCGGGCGCCTTCGTCCAACCGTCGCGCGTGCGCAGCCACGGCGCCAAACTGCGCACGAATTGCACCAGACGCAGGTCGCTCAAAGGATCGGCCAGCATGACGCCGTACCGACCGGCGACCCGTTCGTAGCCTTCGAGGCCGCGGACGAGTCCAATCGGTGCGATCTGCTGCAGGTAATCGGCGTCCGCATCACGCCACGCCGCCCGTTCCTCGCGCAGCACCTGCAGGCGGTGACGTCGCGTGTAGCGGCGCAGTTGTGCGTCGGGCGTCTCCCCTTCCCAGAGGGCCTCGCGCACGGGGGTGTAAGGGTGGCGACGCCTGAGACGCCAGAGATGGCGCATCCACGGAGGCGTGTAACGCCGCAGGCATGCACGCATCAGGAGACGAACCGGCCACACTCCTTGCAGGTAGGCGTGGTTGCGGCTGGCAGCCCGCGCCTCGCCCCAGACCCCGCGCCACCCGGCAGCATCCCTCGCCCAGAGCAGATCGCACAGATATTCGTCCGGCGCATACAAAAGGCAGTCGCCGGAAGCACCATGCAGCAGCGAACGGACGCCGGCGCGCGCCGCGGCGCGACACATGAGGGCAATGACCCAAATGCTGTCCTCGACCGGATGCCTCTGCTGGCAGATGGTTCGGACCTCATCCGGATCAAGACAACCGGTGAGTGCGGGCAAATGGAGGAAGTGCCGCACGGTTGCGAAATGCTCGGCGGCGGCGAGGATGGAACGCGATTCGAGGTCGTCCGGCGCTGGATCGGAGGCGACCAGCGAGAACTGGTGCAGTGGCCGAGTGTCCGCCTCGGCCGCGGCCGCCGCCAGAACGCTCAGCGAGTCGATGCCGCCGCTTGCGATGACACCCGCCACGGCGACGCCACGCAGACGGTCGGCCACGGCGCGACGAAGCAAACGCCCGAAGGCCTCGGCCGCCTCGCCGGCATCGCCCCGAAATGGCGCTGGCGGCGCGCCCCAATCGAAGAACACGCGCCGCCGCAGGCGCCGGCCGGCTGTGATCCGCAAGCAACGCCCCGGCAGCAGGATCTCGACCTCATCACGCCAGGACTGCTGCCAATCGAATGCCCAGAACCCGCCGTTGTCGCGATAGAACAGACGGTCACGATTCCAGGTGTGCCGGACCTCGGGCAGCGCAGCGAGGGCTTCGTCTTCGCTGGCCAGGGCGAAGAATCCATCCTGCCAGGTGTAGTAACAGGGCCGCGCGCCGACCGGGTCACGGGCACAAAACAGCGCCTGCTCGTTGCGATCCCAGAGCGCGAAGGCAAAATCTCCGAGCAAGCGCTCAGGCATACCCTCCCCCCACTGCACCCATGCCGCGAGCGCTAGGTCCTGGTCGCTCATTGCCGGGTCGGTCGCCGTTGGCAACGCCGCCATCAGCGTATCGCGATTGTCGATGCGGCCGTCCCAGGCGAGACAGGCGTCGATGTCTCCGCGCGGCGAGCGCCGCACCGCAAGCGCGACCTGACCGAGACGGCCAAGGCCGAGCGCCACCGGACCCTGGCTCCAGCGCTCGGGACCATCCGGAGCGCGCGCGGACTGCAGGGCGAGCAAACGATCGGCCCGGGCGGCGGCGTCATCCCGACCGAAACTCAAGACGGCGGCGAGCGCAGACATGTCCTGGTGTTCGAACCCGACAAAAGACACCTAAGGAAACGCTGAATAAATGGCTGCGCGGGCGAATCGCTGCGTTGCGCGGTGTTGGCTCCGGCCGCTTCGCTTCA
>OGCL01001985.1_pt1 | contig 15716 bp, 25 predicted proteins | sample 1570041 | NCBI WGS metagenome assembly OGCL01 (sample SAMN06266162, study PRJEB24511) | hot springs metagenome | isolation source: Hot spring water | place: South Africa: Limpopo | collected 2015-06-22
TTGTGATTAAAATTAGGAGGGCTAGGCATTTTCTCTTTTAAGATAGTCTGATGCTCTCATAAAGATGGTTGCGGAGGCGCGCGACTTGCACGCGCGTCGCTTAGGTTATAAGCCTAAGCTTGCACTACTTCCAATCCACTCTGCGAATATAAAGTGGAGAATGCTTGTAAATAAAAGTGATTGAATCAAATACTTGATTATTTGCAGGATGGGCTTTTAATTGATGAAGAAGTAATCCTAAGTCCATAGTTATGGATTTAGTATGTACCCTCCATGTGAGCTATATCTTCTTTCGCTGTCAGATAACGAATAATAGCTTTGTTTGTTATACTAATGTTTTAGCAAACTCTCTAAGTTCTTCGGTGAGAAGATCAGGGTTAACGCCTTTTGGCGCAATTTTTACCTTAGTTCTTACAGAGCGAGGCGTACAAGATACACTGTTATCGCTAACATTATTGCTGCTAACGTTAGAGGAAGTATTATCATTTGGCTGGTAAGTGTATCCGCCATTTAATTCTTTCGCTTTCTTGAGGTGGTTCATAACCATACTTCTAGCATAGGTTCTAACCTCAGATACATTGTTTACGTCTTTGCTATACTTAATCTGTCCCTGCAGAATTCCAGTAAAGATATTATTCTTTATGCTCTCTAGTTGAGTTGAGCTTAGTACTAGAATAGCATTAGTTTGATACTTAACAAAGTTAGAACCCAACTCTAGTTCTACTTGCTCTATTACAGCTTCTTTTTGGCCCTTCTTAAACATTGTAAACCCCCTCCAAACGTTTAACCATTAAAAACAAATTCAGCCTGGTTTCGATCTGTTACGATATAAATTCGGATCGTTTCAACTGGCAATATATTCCACTCGTACTCTAGCAATTGAAGTTTGTTTCTTACCTGTAAGTCTCTAAGAGTTTCTTGAACATACTTAGAAAAGTCAGGTGAGCTTTTAATATTGCGTATAACCTGATCGTCAAGCAGTGACTCTTGCTTAAGGAAGTCGACAATAGAGTTAAGTTGCTGCGTCGTCTCCTGTAGACGATTTAGACACATTATCTCCCTGCTTTTCCTGTTCATACTCCTCCTCAGTTCTAATTCTTACACTTGTCCATGTTGACATGTATGCCCTACTCTCTTCGATAGCTTTTTCAAAAATACGAGCTTTAACATCATAAAATTTTATACCTTTTAAGGTATAAAGTGCCCATCTATTTGCACCGTCTTTCTTTAGAATAAGATCGAACTTAATAGCCAAGTTACACCAACAGCTCTAATAGTTTCTTAAAGACCAAGACAGTCATCTGAGTGTCATATTTAGCCTCATGAGCATCACCATCAATAGTAGACGCCACTTGAAAATATCGACAACTTCAAGGTGAGTAGAAAGAAGACCCACATCATCTCCTAATCCGCCAGTCTCGTTGTCTACTGGAAGATAGAGTCTCACTACATGTCACTCTCATCTCTGAACCCCTGAAATGAAGGGATCCGAGGTAGATCTTTAGTGCCAACTTCTTGGTAGCGATATTTTACTAACTTACCAATATACTTATCCTTATTTTCCCATATAGTCTTACGTAAGTTGTCGTCAAGACCTTTACCTGTGCCTATACCAAATTCCCTACCATCATATATGTCACGAACAAGGATAGTTCCCAGAGTGTTAGCGGGTACAAGCCCATCTTTGCTTGAACTTCGCTTAGTATGACCAAGCTCATCGAGAGTAGCTTCATTTTCATTCCTAAATCTTTCTTCAAAACCGATGATCTCAGCTTCGCTATCTACAAAACGTTTAATCTTAATTAGATAACCTTCCTTGAAAGAAGATCTGCCGCATTTGTACGGAGAATCTGGTTTTCTTACCATTATACCTTCGTGACCTTGAGCAACGATCGTGTCTTCGAACGCAGCAAGCTCATTTGGTCCGCTGATAAGAAACTGCTCGACAATTACACAGAAACTGGGAAGTACTCCGTCTAATTTTAGCTGTCTTAAGTCAACTAATCGTTGAGAGAATGGTTTATTTAGGTCATCTTTAACATAATCAAAGATCTGAAACTGAAAGTTTGGCTCACCGTCTCGCGACATCACGCCAGACGATGTACCAGAAAACTCCTCGCCTACTACAACTAGTTCGCCGTCCAAGCCGTCTGGCAAAGACGCCATCATCTTTTGTATATGAGCATTAGGGATTGGCTTGAATGATCTCGATAGTACTTGTCCGTTCACCTTAAGCGCGCGAATGCCATCTAGCTTAATAGAAGCAAGTAGCGGATACTTGAGAGTATCAAACGTGGCCCGATTACCATTCACATCTTCCATCGAAGCAGACAACATAGGCTTACGAATCAACAAGTTATACCTCCAGCAAGGTAAAAGATAATTCGACTGTTGATTTTCTTTTGTTTCGGATAACTGTAGAGGTGTTTCGAGCAGATGTTTTTAAGGCTCTTAAAGTATCGCTTACAGAGTTAACGTCTTCTGCATATTTAACTTCACTGCCTACATGATCTTTTAAAAGATAGAGCCGCAACATTCTCCAGAATTATACTTAGTAGTGCGAAAGAAATTCTTTTAGATCCTTATGAGAGACAGCTATACCCCAGTTATAACGATCAGCCGCAAACATCACACCAACAACGTTACCCCAGAAGTTCACTACAGGACTTCCTGAGCTTCCAGGTTGAATAAGGATGTTAGTGTGATATGCTCCTCTAGTGACGTCAAGACATATCTTTACCTCAAGCACGACGAAAAACCAGTTCATCTTATCTTTAACGATTTCGTTTTTAGGTTGCATACACTCTTTAGGAGAGATGGTGTATATTGGAGGAATCCATAGCGAAACTATTTGATCGTTAGGATCATTTGGATCAATGATGATACCTTTTAAGATTCTGACATCCCGTGGAGCAATTATTTCGCCTCTTGATAAAGTAATCGGCATAAGTGAAGGATGGCCCACCGCTGCGACAATTTGTCCAATTGCAGGCTTAGAACCAAGCGATAGCCCTTCTACACCAGGAATTCCCTGGATGAGACATAGATCTGACTTGTCAGAGATCTTTATGATTCGTCTCCATATGTGTTTACCTTCGTCGTTTGACACTAGCACGTGATAACCGTCTGGACTTACGCTGCAGACATGAGCATTACTAATGATGTATGTAGTGCCGCTTTTTGCTTTAACGGCAAAGCCAGTTCCTCCACCAGTATTAAATCCGCCACGTATCCTATAAGTTTTATTGCCAACTTTTGACCTAATAATAAAAGAATGAATCTCAGGCGCTCTTGCTGAGAAATACATAAGAGAAATAATTACACCTAACACAATAAGCAGCTTGACTGCAATTTTTACTAGTAATAAAGTCGTTAATGACACTATTTTTTTTACTTTTTTAAGCACACTATTAAACTTATTCATCTTCTTTGCCATCGCATGTTCTCCATATTTTTAATAAATATATTTTTTTATTATACTTCAAATGTAGCTACGGACGTGATTTTAATTGTTTTTTGATTAGTTTACCAGTATGTATTGCAGCGGCCTGAGACGTGCCTGTCATAACAGACACTAAATTCGATGTTCTGTAAGAAACAGCACGTTCGCCTATCTCCCATGTGTCTACGTCTTCACCGTAGTTGGATGTTGGAGACCTTTGATGCCTAAAATTTAAGTTACCCACTACAATTAACCTAGAATCTAACTTAGCTGGATAGAAGGGTTTCTTGTTTAAGTTGCTTGACTTATTACCTGCAGCAACAATAACTTTAATACCAGCATCTAGTACTTTCTTAATTACCATATGCTCCGAAAACGAATACTCAAGCCCACCCGCACTATAGTTGATGTAGTCAACTTTTAACGACATAGCATACTCAAACGCTTTCACGGTGGTTTCTATCGTGCTCTTGTTGCTAGCCGGATCAAATATCTTAATTATTATCTGGCAATAATCTTCTGTAGACTTCAGTATGTTCTTAATTGGCACCTCTCCAAGCAACTGACCTTTTACATGCTGGTCGATAAGACCGCTTATGGATGTACCGTGGCCGTCGTTGTCGTTAAGAGAAGTGTCTGTAAAGTCTTTATGACCTTGCGCACATAGAAAAGACTCATTCATCAAAGATGAATCTAGTCCTGTATCTATTACAGCAACTCTGATAGTTTTAGAGTGTAAAATATGTGTAAATGCTAAGACTCCGATGAACGTCGCTACATTAAGTAATCTTTTTATTCTCGTGTTCAATGCTCCTCACTAGCAAGATTATTGCTTTATAAACATTATTTCGATAGGAGTCATTGATATTATTTAATGCAAGTTGAGCGTATTTTATGATTTCTTGGTGCGAGTAGCCGATCGACTTGAGACCTTTGTAGAGCTCGAATGCCTCGTTATGATGCTTGTTCTTGTTTCTGATTCTGTCATCTTCAAAGAATCCCACATAGTCTCCTGTTGTTTCTTCTTCTCTTGCTCTTCTTTATACTCAAAGAATTCTCTCACTAATTTTTCAACTAGTTCTCGAGGCGGAGCTTGGTACCTTGTTTTTTTGATAGGAGTTTTAGGTACCTCACATGGAGCTTTACTGGCCTCGATGAGTCTCTGAACTTCTTCTTGAGTGTATGTCCTGTATTTAGTTTTTGTCGCGTTGTTGAGCTGAAATTCGAACTCGTGGTCAAATTTTTCAGGAGTAGATCTACTTAACTCTATCAATTCCTCCTGTTGCTCTGTTATCTGCCTTTCATTTAGGATAGCGATCATGGTCCGCTCAACATCTTTATGAGTTATGCCTAAGATCTGATGGCAGATTGCTTGTTTTAAGTCAGAACTATTTAATATCTCATTTGCTCTAATTAGCCTTTCATCCCGGTCTAGTTTATTAAACCCACAAAGTTCTTGTATACGGCGCTTTAAACGTTTTGACAGAATTATTTCTCCTTAATTAAACCTATTATATCACCTAAGTTGAATAACCTAGATGACTCAGATTTACAATAAGGATTATTTATTCTTCAGATAAAATTTTTTCTACATCTTTATCGAATTGCATCTCAAAAGTTACCTTGGTACACTCTTGAACAATCTGTTGAAACATGGGATCTCTAAATACCTCATGGTCTGTCTCTGAAATTGCTCTACAAATTTCAAGTTTTAAAACATCTTGATTTTGTAATGTGGGCTCTGTCGAGAATTTTTCAACAGCTTCTACTAGGGTTCGCGGCGCTGGAATATTGAAGTATGTCCAAAAATTGAGCGCTGCCCGACACTCTTCTGGTGTCACGGAAACTTTAGACTCTACTTGTTCGGTTTTATCGTTGATCTCGTTAGACATTATTCCTCCGATGTTATTTCTTAGATTCGGATCTGCGCTTTTTATTACGAAACTGTTTTGTGGTTTTAAAGTTCTTTTTTCGCTCTTTTTTAGGCACGATATTGATCTCATGTATGATCGATGTTGATATTTTGGGTACACCAACAGCATCAACAATACCGAACTGAACAGCCTGCTCAGCATTCATGTATCTGTCTCGTCCATCCTGCTCTTTAATAACCCTCCTAATATCGTCGTATGACTTAAAACCACAGTTTTTAGCAAGAAGTCCCATAAAGTATTGATTAAGTCTTCTAATTTCAGTTACATCAGCATGCATGTCATGCACATCACCATATGTACCAGAGCTTATTTCGTGCACCATAACTCTACTGTGCCTTCCGCACATTCTAAAGTCCCCATGAGACAACAAAATGGCTCCACAACTCATCGCTTTACCTACACAAACAGTAATAATGGGGTTAGGGACTTCATCTATCGTTTCAATCATGCTAGCCAAAGAATCTACTGCTCCGCCGTAGGAATCAATATAGATGATAATGGGCTTTACATAATCTCCACTTTTACTTGCACTTATAACTGCTTCTCTGAATTTTCTAGCGCTTTCTTCGTCAAATTTTGTAACCCAAATTTCAGATGATTTGATGTCATCTTCCATATACCACCACCTTTTAAGCATTGTACTTTGGTAAAATTAAGTTATATAGAAAAAGATGCAAAAGATCTAAAATTGACACCTAGACTGTAAAAAAGATCCAGAGAAGCGAGTTTGCAAGGCGCGTCGTCGCTGGAAATGCTAATTACCAGTTAAGAGCTTTAGCTATGACTGGTAATTCTTTTGCAAAGATAGCTTTGCATTCGTTAGCTATATCCATGTGCTCTTTTTGAGTTCCATTGGCAGTTCTAAGCTCAATGTAGTGAATCCAAGATCTAATAGTTCCAGTCATATATAAAGTAGTTGCACAACCTAAGGGTAAAACAAACCTTGCACATTCTTTTGCGATACCGTTGTTTAAAGCCCAAGTGTAATGCTCAAACGAGCTTTTCCAGTTAACTAATTGCCTATCCTCCCACTCTTTCCTAATCTCATCAGAAAGATCGTCTATCGAGTTCTGACGATTTTTATTGTCTTGCCGACGTGCAGCGTAAACAACTAGACCTGATTCATCTACGGCAGCGTAGCGCTGCGAAAATTCTTGAAATGTAAACGATCTGTGTCTTAAGATTTGAGAAGAGATACCGCGAGATGTTTTAATTTGCATCGTGATGCTGGCTTGTTCAAACACGGACCAGTGCTGATTAGCAATACAATAACTAATCAGTTTTTCATAAGAATTACTTAATTGATTATCAGGGTTGCTAACTCTTGCACAGTATGCTATTATTTTTTCTGCATTTGGTGTTATAGAAACCAACTCAACTAAGTTTAAACTTTTATGAATTTTTTCTAAATGTTTGTTGATGTTATCCTGGTCAATCACTCTATAAACTCCTTTAAGGTTAAATCTTTTTTATCTCACTGCATGTTTCGCATACTGTTATACAATTATATATCGACATTACTATCAATTCTGTCGACGTCGTTATAGATAAAACTACCATTAAGTCTTTACTTTTATTTATAAAATTCTTTCTTGATTTTAAAAATTTTTGTGCAGGTATATTGCACAAACATGTTTTTTAATAGAAAGATTTGTTAAAATTATTTTAACCATCTATGAAATCAACTTGTACCCAAAAAGTCTACATCGAAGCGATGATACTGATATTGGTACAATACATTTCATCGGCATGTGAATACATATATTAGATAATAGAGGAGGGCATCATTGATGGGTTTAACAAAACCTAGACTCGTGTATTTTCCATTTGAATACCCCCAGGCTTACGAATACTGGCTGCTGCAGCAGCAAGTCCATTGGCTCCACACGGAAATCTCTATGGCGCGCGACATTGTAGATTGGAATACGAATCTCTCTGAAGAAGAGCGGCGTGTGATTGGCGGAGTTCTTAAGAGTTTTACACAAATAGAAATCGTCGTAGGCAATGATTATTGGTTAGGTAAAGTGCACAACTGGTTTAGGAAGCCAGAAATACAGATGATGGCAGCAGCTTTTGCCAACATGGAAACTATTCACACTAAGTCATATGCTTATTTAAACGAATCGTTAGGACTAAATGACTTTGCCGCGTTCCTTCAAGATCCAGTAGGTAAGGCAAAGATCGACTACTTAATAGAAACTGACGGTAAAACATTAAGAGATAAAGCTAAAAGTTTAGCCATATTTAGTGGGTTTGCAGAAGGTATTCAGTTGTTTTCTTCTTTTGCGATACTTTTAAACTACTCTCGACATAACAAGATGAAGGGCGTGGGCGAGATCGTTACATTCTCTGTTCGCGACGAATCGCTACATTCAAAAGCAGGATGCTGGTTATTTCGTCAGTTAATTTCTGAGCATCCAGAGATATGGGATGACGACCTGAAGAGAGACATATTTCAAGCAGCAAGAGACACAGTAAAACTTGAGATAGACTTTATTGATTCTGTTTTTATAGATAGAAAGCCTATACTCGGACTAGACCCAGAAGACTTAAAAGCCTTCATTAAGTACAGAGCAAACACTAAGCTACAAGACTTAGGCTTAAAATCTAACTGGACAAACTTAGATAAGGAAGCTGTTGCGAGACTTAACTGGTTTGACTACATGACTGCTGGAGAAGCACACCAAGATTTTTTTGCTGGAAGAGTTGCAGATTACTCTAAAGGAGTAGTTGACTGGAACGAAGATAGCGTATTCGGAGGCCTCGATGATCAAGGGCGTTGACTATCCAGAATGGTTGACTGAAGCAGGACTCAAGATACTTAGAGATGGATATTTACTTGAGGGTGAAAATGTGTTTGATATGTACCGTCGCATCTCTAAAGCTGCTGCTGTAAATGTTAAGCGACCAGATCTTGAAGAACGTTTTTACGATGTTCTAACGAAGAACTGGTTATGTCCCGCTACACCAATCGCAGCAAATCTAGGCACAGACCGAGGTCTACCGATATCTTGCTTTGGAATCGACACGCCAGACTCTATTGACGGTATATACAAGACCGTACACGAGATGGCTATGCTATCTAAGCATGGAGGCGGAGTTGGCATAGGTATGTCGAGGATTCGCGGCAGAGGCGCAAAGATTAAAGACGGAAAGAATGGGGTGTCTGAAGGTATTGTTCCTTGGGCTAAAGTCTTTGACTCTGCCACTATCGCGACATCTCAGGGCAACATCAGACGCGGCGCAAGTTCTGTTAATCTACATGTCGACCATGTAGATATAAAAGAATTTCTTAGAATTAGGAGACAAGTTGGAGATATTAATCGTCAGTGCTTAAACTTAAATCAGTGTGTGGTTATCGGTGATAAGTTTATGCAGCGAGTCGACAGCGGAGATAAAGAAGCTCGCAGGTTGTGGATTGAGATCCTTAAGACAAGACTTGAGACTGGTGAGCCGTACATAATGTTCGAAGATACAATCAACAACACAAATCCCCAGTCTTATAAAGACAGAGGTTTTAAAGTGTCGATGACAAACATCTGCAGCGAGATTACGCTGTACACGGACGAGCTACATAGTTTTGTCTGCTGCCTCAGCTCCTTGAATGTGGCTAGGTGGGATGAGTGGAAAGATACAGACCTACCAGAGTTAGCTGTATATTTTTTAGACGGTGTTATATCTGAGTTCATCAACAACGCAAAGAACCTGCCTGGTTTCGAGCGGTCTGTTAGGTTCGCAGAGAAGTCCAGAGCAATAGGTATCGGTGTTCTAGGTTGGCATACGTTATTACAATCAAAGATGATCGCGTTTGACTCATTTGCTGCTATGCAGCTCAATGCTCTTATATTCAAGACAATCAGAGATAAGGCTGAGAAAGCGAGTAGGGACATGGCTGTTAGTTATGGTGAGCCAGAATGGTGTGTCGGAAGTGGTAGGCGCCACACTCACCTGATGGCAGTTGCACCAACTAGATCTAACTCTATCATCAGTGGAGAAGTTAGCTACGGTATAGAGCCTATTCCTGCTAATGCTTACGTAGATAAGACCGCAAAAGGCGTCTTCTTAGTGAAGAATTCTACTTTTGATTCGTTACTTAAATCAAAAGGGCAAGATAAACCAGAGGTATGGAAATCTATAGTGACCAACGGCGGATCTGTTCAACACTTAGAGTTCTTAACAGAGGAAGAAAAGAGGGTGTTTTTAACTGCGCGAGAGATCAACCAGATGGCGCTTATTAGGCAAGCATCACAGCGACAGCAGTTTATAGATCAATCTCAAAGTTTAAATTTGTTCTTTGCTACAAACGTTAATCCTGCATGGTTTCACCATGTTCACATGGAAGCGTGGAAGATGGGGATCAAGACGTTGTATTACTGCCGATCTTCCTCTGTGCTTAAAGCAGACTCTGCAACTAGACAAGCAGAAGAGAAACCCAAGAATATTAAAGATGAATGTGCGGCATGTGAGGGTTAAACTGAGAACATCATAAACTCAGAGAATGTAGGCCGCATCATTTACTAATACACCTATTTCTTCTCTTTTAATTAAAGATGGTGATACTTCATCATCGTTTTACTATGATTTATGCAGCAACTTTTGCACTATAAATTTAAGCCATCTTCAGATGATTTTCTTTTATAGAAATCACTGATGTTTTTAGCTTAGTTACACTTCGTGTGAGTCTTCATTGACCAATCCTTTACTTTCTCTGGCGGCTTTTGCAAGCTGATCGCACCTTTCATTATGTGGGTTGCCTGAGTGGCCTTTCACCCAACGAACTTCACAATTAAGTTCTTTATATAGTTGACGCAGTTGAATATATAGTTGCGTAAGATGTAGAGCTTTACACTGGTATTTACCGGAGGCGTAACCGAGCACGAGTTGGCTGTCTGAAACCAATACCGTTTTGATTACATCTGGTGTAGGAACCATAGAAACTCGCAACTGTTTAACAGCTTTGAGGCCTGCGATTGCAGCACTAATCTCTGCAACATTATTAGTGGCACTAGACAAGTAACCAGATCCTTCTTCTTTAATAACTCCGTCGATAACAATTCTATATCCCCAACCGCCATCTGAGTCGAACGTGTTACCTGATCCATCGCTGTACACCTCAATTATTGGCATTCTTAATTACCTTTAACCTTTTTAGGATGATTTACGTCGGTATTTAGCTACTGCTCTGATAAAGTGATCCATAACTTAAGTTCTACTGCATTTTGAGCAAGACCTAAAACTAACTTTATTAGAAGTACCCGGTATTGGTTTTTTATAAAAGTCCCACTCATGTAGTCCAATCTTATAAAGCCATTTCATAGTATAATAATTTCTAGGAGATTGTACTTATGCCGATGAATCCTTCTAATCTTAAGTCGAAGATGAAAACAACCATCTACAACGGGCTCAAAGCTCAGTTTGGTGGCTCTGCTGATAAAGGCCAGAAGTACTCCTCCATTGCTGACGAACAATGGCAGAAGATGGCCGAAGCTATTTCTGGTATCGCTACTGACATTGTTATGGAGATCGTACAGAATGCACAGGTTATGCCTGGTATTCCAACAGCAGGTAGCCCAACAAATCAAACCACAGTTGCTCCAGGTAAAATATCTTGATACTTAGTTTTATAGGGTATGTACGTACAAGACTTAACTATAGCTAAGTAGCTGATATTTAACTTAATTAAATGCATCCTCCCTCTACACGAGAGAGATTAGTCTTTGTTATTCCCTCTTTTTTGCTCGCGCTTTACTGCTTCAACATGCTCTCTAAGCTCTTCTAGGAGATTAGGAAAACAACGGCTTTTTGAGCCTAAAGATAACAACAAGTATCTAACTTTATCGTCTAGTCATTAACTTCCTAAACAGGACAAACATGCTATAACCTTTAAATAGACCAAAAAATACTATCGTCTTCATCAAGATAAACCTTGTTGTTTCTATAACTCTTTAGTTCAGGATCACGACTGCCCACTATGAATCTAGTCTCTATAGAATCTATTACTTGGTCAGCAAGGTCGCACGCCATCAAGTAGTAAGTTCTATTAGAAGCGTTTTTATTAAACCAACCTACCTTATAGTAATGATCCACGTCGTCCCTAACTCCTTGTATCTTTTGTCTGATGACGTCGATTGATTTCCAGCCATACTCGATGTGATATAAGCACTCTGTAATTGCCAACCTGTACGCGTCTTTTTGGTGCTTGTACATTATTCTTCTGTCAATATACTTAGCAGATGCTCGAAGGAGCAAAGATATTGTATTTACATGTTCACTTACATTATCCACGATAAACCTCTAAAAATCGATAGTTCCATTGTAAGAACAATAATTCTTTTTGGGATTGATGTAAACATCAATGTTTTATATAGCTGAAATCTAACTGGTTGTCCAGAAGCTGGACTGTAAATCGGAGTTGCTGCGTACACCGTCTATTCATTTCTCTCTACTGTTTTTTAGAGTGTTTTTCAATGTTATCAACTACTTTTTGCAGTTCTACGTTCTGTCTATAGTATGCAGCGACAGACTCCGAACATCCACATCCTTTTCCAGGAGCACAAACAGCGGCCACACCATTATCTCTAAGTATATGATACACCTCTGCTACGACTTAGTACAAAGTTCTTTGTAGTTTATAACTGCAACAGTTAAATCATCTATGTTTTTATAGTATATCTTTTCGTTAATAACTCTAAATCTTAAAAGAATGTAAGTAATTCTTGCAAGCGCATATCCTTCATCGATCTTTAAACATAATGTCGTCATCGTGTTCTCTCTTGTTCTCTCGCATGCCTACCGCTGCAAGTCTAACAGTGTTACTGTAAGCATAAGAGTATAATTAAAATCTATATTACTTAGCTTCTTTGTTGGTCTTAGCTAACCTAGCTGCAGCTCTTTGCTTCACCTTTAGTTGCTTTACTACCTTCTGACACTCTTCAAACTTACTTTTACCTTCGATAATTACTTCTGTTCTACCGTTGTGACCATGCATCTTACAAATATCGGCCATTTTCCAAAACGTTGTGACAGTCTTCATCGGAGTTAACCACGTAAACGCACCAGTACCGTCGTCAAATATAACCCCTTCTGCTACAACTCCTGTACCAGAATGACCATTTACATCTTCGTGTCTTAGCAGATAAAACTTTCTCATCGAGAATAACCTCTTCTACACTGTTTTATTTAAATTATACTATTTAACTACTACTTGCATCCAGTTCTTGCTCTTCTGATAGCGGTTTGAACTGTTTGTCTTAATGCCTCGTCATCGTTCTTAAACGCTTCAAGATCTTCTGTCTTGATCTTAAAGAGTGTCTCGCAGTCATCTATAGTGATCGCTAGTATATGTAAGCCAGCCTTAAGATCAGTTCTTGGCCACTCTACATAATAGGTAGATGCTGCAGCAGCTACACTACAACTTAGTGTCGCAACAGTTATTAAGTAACATATAATTAGTTTATTTAAGAATAACACCGTTCGCTCCTTATTAAAATTTATTTTTCATTGATTCTTTCTCTATGTGATAGCGAATTCTAGTGATATTCAGCGCCATGTCGGCGTGCATTGCTGCAGCTCGATCTGCTGGATTTGTATACCCACGAACAGGCCATAACAATATAAATAAAATTATTCCAACTATTAATAAGATTAGCGAAAAGAGTTCTAATAGCGATAAGTAGCCAGTACTTTGATCGTAAGAGAGAGTATATAACAGAGGCAGAGAAAACAAGACGCAAACTGACACTGCTATTCCTTTTGCAAAGGAGATACCCAATTTAGATGAAAGTTTCTTATTATGGTTATCTGTTGATGTTTTAATTTTCATATAATACCTCCTACTACGTTTTAGTATCGGAATTAGTACTTGTCATAATCCTCTTCTACATATTCATCGTTGCATAACGTCTACGCATCTCATAGTGGAGACCAGCTTAACTAGCTTTTAAGCAAAAAAATGATAGTTTCTAGTGGTTTCACGTATTTATCCCCTTCACTAAAGCAGACATGACATCATCTATCTTAGATGAACATTCGTAAAAATAAAGTTCGTCGTTTTTCTCTACAACCACACAAACATAGTCATAACCAACCTGAACATAGATATTGTCGGTTATGTAAAGAATAGCGTCAGAAAACTCATCTTCTGGATCGTGTCTTAGGATTTTTACATTTCTTAACGCTAGCTGCTTCTTCAATCTTGATGTTATACGGCTTATAGACATCAGAATCCTCCATCAAGTATATTAAATCAGATTCTTGACTATCGCCAAGCGATCTGCGCATTAATTCAGACGAAAGAGATTCGATAGTTTTAGGTGCTCGCTTCAATTTGTCGCTCTCATGAACCCAGATAATATCTTGTATATCTCTAGTTTTTAGAGTATTCAGGTTATGAAGATAAAGCTCATCTATCTTTTCTTTTAAGTAAGAAATCTGCTCATCGTCATCGTGCGCCCCGTAACCAAAAGCTCTCACAAGGAGAATAAGGTGGAGATATGTTTCTTCTGGCTGTGAAGCCTTTGAAAAGACTTCATTAGCGGACATGTAGTAAACTTTTTGAGTAAGTTTAAATATTTTCTTTACTAGCTTGGATCCGCAATAAACGCGCCTTAAGTTCGACGAATGCATTGTACTCATCCTGTTTTTGTAGTTTATCCTTAAACTAAAAAGCAATTTAATCAGCGTCAAGTATACGTATTAGTAACCATTTATCCTAGCTCTTCTTTTTACGAGTCGGTGTCTTTCTCGAGTTAGCTTTTGCTTTTTTATTTTCTTTGCCATCTAATCTTCTCTCAGTCCCTCTTATCTTTCTTAAGATGTCCATGATAAACTCTGGGTCTTGTATGACGCTAGCGACGACTGTATTGCTAGAGTTGAATAAAACTGTATATTCACCTTCTCGCTTGAAACGGACAATACCCGTTGGACCAAACATAAATGTTTCGTCGCTTTCTACATACTTGTTTTCTTGTTTATCTACAGATGTTAAGGTGATCCAAACAGTATCTAGCATTGTTCTCTCCTAATATAGATACATAGTATCGGGATTGGTGGATTGTGTATAGTGACCGGGCATAACGGTGTAAGCATGGCCGTAGCCACCTGGTAAGTTCTTCATAAAAGAACCCTCTCGAAGAGAGATTATCTTAATATAGTCTCTTTGAACTCGTAGAGATTCACTGGCGGCAAAATACCAAAGCAAGCGCTCTTAGGAAACTCTAAGATGGCATCAGAAGCAAAACGATCTAGAATAACTTTAGCGTTTGGGTCACTTCTTGCAACTCCAGCGCAGTCTTTTCCACTGCTAAAACCACCAAACATAGAAGCATCTATGATAGAGATCATCTCAGGGTCGTTGTTCTTAATAAGAGTCCCGTAGTAATAGAAACCACCACTAATCACCAAGATTACATTTTATCCATATCTAATATTCCCCTTTAGATTCCTACCAGCTTAATCTTGTAAAACTTAAGTCCTAAAATCATTTCTTAAAATGAATGTCTTTAATCATCTTTATAAACTCACTGTATTTCTCAATCTGTTTAGGAGTGTAGTTGTTCTGTACTCCCATCTCTTCAAAAGTTTTTTCCCATTCTAGGATTGGTTTTCTTACGTAACCAATCTGTATTTCATCTGAACCAAGATAAACAGCGGTATGTTGTTGGAATTGAAATTCAATCTTAGTTTTGTTTTCTAAGATAGTATTTTGAAGATTAGCTCCCCGAAGATTAGCTCCTTCGAGATTAGCTCCTTCGAGATTAGCTCCCGAAAAATCAACTCCTCGAAGATCAGCTCCTCGAAGATCAGCTCCTACAAGATTAGCTCCCTGAAAATCAGCTCCCCGAAGATTAGCTCCCGAAAGATTAGCTCCCCGAAGATTAGCTCTCCAAAGATTAGCTCCCGCAAGATCAGCGCTCGAAAGATCAACTCCTCGAAGATTAGCTCCCCGGAGATTAGCTCCCCGAAGCTCAGCTCTAGCTCCACCATTATTTGTAAGCCAAAGCTTATGGTTTTCTAAGATTTGCACTAAGTCTTTCATATCAACCTCCCCTTTATTATCGACGGCTGTTATTATCTCGTATCGGTTTTATTCTTATAAAATTTAAGTCCTAAAATCATTTCTTAAAATGAATGTCTTTAATCATCTTTATAAACTCACCATACTTCTCAATCTGCTCAGGAGTATAGTTGTTCTGTATTCCTACTTCTCTGAAAGTCGCTTCCCATTCCAAGATTGGTTTTCTTAAGCAACCAATCTGTATTTCATCTAAACCAAAGTACACAGCGGTATGACGTTGGAATTGAAATTCAAGCTTAATCTTGTTCTCTAAGATAGTATTTTT
>OGCL01001986.1_pt1 | contig 15713 bp, 20 predicted proteins | sample 1570041 | NCBI WGS metagenome assembly OGCL01 (sample SAMN06266162, study PRJEB24511) | hot springs metagenome | isolation source: Hot spring water | place: South Africa: Limpopo | collected 2015-06-22
GTATCATATCACGATAGCGTACATGTAAGAACACTATGACAGACAAAGAGCCTAAGTAGATCAAGCAAGGGACGCTGGCCTGGTATACCTCTTAGTTCATCGACAAAGCCCGGTCCGCAACAAGTGAGTGCTCATGGACCAGGCCGCATCACTATCGTTCAAAAAGAACAGTAAGTTAGCCGACAAACAACATCTAAGTATAATTATTCAATGCAAGATCTAATTATTAAAAGAATACAAAAACTAACAGAAGAAGTTGAAATGCTCTCTGAAGAGAAGAAAACGCTCTCTAGTAGACTCAACGAGATAGAGATCAGACTACATCAGCTTGTTGGAGCAATATACGAGATGCAGATGTTGCTTAATCTGGAAAATCGATCTTCTGATTCTGAGAAGACTAAGAATTCTCAGTAGACTTCTCTGCTGCATTTATGCTTAAGTCTTTTTTTTGAAATTTACGACCCCAGTAAAGAGCAGCACATGCATAAAAAAGATTTAACGCCTGAGTTAAATCTATTCCACCAAGAGCACCAGCCCATTTACCAACTAAACCAACAACAACAATATTAAAGCTGATAAACACTAAGGTTAGTGATATGCTACTTAATCCAGTAGATGGATCTCTAACAAGAGGAATAGGGATTCCTTTCTTGTTCATGTCTAACGTAAACTTAATCCACTTGCTCTTGAAATCGTTCATATCTCTGCTGTTCCTTTAAGAAATCATAACACATCTTAGCCGGAGTCACCATCGAGTATCTAGTGTACTCAGCTATTTTTCCACCTAGCTCGTTGCAGAAGTACTTGTCGTCTGATTGCCACGCGTTCTCTTTTGGAAAACTTAATTTAAACACTATATGAAGAAAGAATCTCCAGCCAAAGTAGGCTATACCAGGCCAATCATACTTCTTGCCCCAGTACTCTTCAACGAGATCAAAGATTCTCTTCGTATCTTGCTTTTTCTTACATGGTATCTTATAACACTCTTCATTTATCTTAAGCCAGTTTCTGTACGGAAGTATCCTGACTCCGGTACACAACGTTGATTCAAAAACAATACCATCTAGATGTCCTTCCATCTCAAGAAGTATCGCCATGTGAGAAGGGACTTTCTCTAGATCTTTAATGATAAGCCCGCTCGCCCAAGAAATTAACCGAGAACATATCTTATCATTTCTAGAAAAAAGATAATAGATCTTAATGCTCATAATTTACCTATCTCTTCGATTATCCTATTCTTAAAATCTTGCCTTCGAGTTTCTGTTAAAAATGGAGCCATTTCTGGAGTTATCTTAATTTTACTGATCGCTACGTATACTTCCCACAGGCTTCCTGTAGATCCATAAAACATAACATCTCGTAAAGCATCTGCGATAAGTTTTGTTTTTCCTGCTGCCGTGATCTGCGCAATAACATTTTCACCAGCAATCTCGTTGATTAGCTTGTTAAAAGCGTTTCTAGCTTTTTCAACTTTAGCAACCCCTATAATTCTTAAATGAGGAGGAATATTTAAAGACATATTAATCTACCGATTTCACTGCTTTTACGATAAAAGAAAGCTGCGCTACCTGAATACCATTTTCATCATATTGATATTCATTGCCGCCATGCTCTTCACAACGAGAACTTTTTTCATACTCTAATAAGTCATTGTCAGAAATATAGTCTTTATTAACTTCAGCTAACTTTTTACCACAAACTTGACATAATACGAGCAATTTCATGAAATTACCTTTAAAAATCTAAAAAAAGAGGTCCTGGTAAACCTCCAGTTTTACCAATGCCATCTACTTGAGCAGTAACTGGTCGTAAAACTTCTGGAATATATATCGTTGATGAAGCTGGAAAGATCGACGTACCTAAAGAAAACGGAACATTATGCACGGTAATTCTACCTCCAATTCCTCCTTGACCAGAACCACCACCTTCAGCAGGAAAACCTGAGGTGAGTGTTCCACTTCCATTTCCGCCAGCTCCACCAGCTCCGCCAGAAGCGTTTATCATTGCGGTGATTTTTGGACCAGCTCTTTTATTATAACAGATATACACCCAACCTCCTCCACCACCAGATCCTCCGCCACCGCCTCCACATATTCCAGCAATAGGAGTGCCCCCGCGACCTCCATTGCCACCAGTTGCAGAGATAACACTTGATGGTGTTAAATTAGACGTAACAATTATATTTGCGTAAATTGCAACTACAGATCCTCCGTTACCTCCTGCTCCACCAGCACCACCGGAGTTAATCCCATCTCCTCCACCGCTTGATCCGCCTCTACCTCCACCACCACCACCTAACAGAGCAGCTCCTGTAAAAAAATTCGTAGCATAAGTATTTATATTATTTGGCAAAGTTACACCACCACTACTACCAGCACCACCACCACCAGCGCCTGCATTAACGCCAGCCCCACCAGCGCCAGCAGTGTTTGATGGTCCTCCGTTACCGTTAATACTAGAAACAAAGCTAGACGACGCTCCTGTACCTGTAGTTCCTACAGCTCCTGCAATGCCTTGACCAGGAGAAGCTACACTGCCTGCTGCGTGAACGGTAGGAGCGGTTCCTGGAGTAGAGCCTGTTGCGTGACCGCCATTTTCTCCATCTGCGTTTATAGCTCTTTGTGGTGCGTTAGAGAGATCTAGGATATTTTTCACAAAAATCTTATAGCCATTCGTAAAAATACGCCCTGTACCACTAATGATGAGATTGTTGTAATAAACGTCACGGGTAAGCACAGTGGTTCCAGAACTAATAGTGACGTCTCCGTCAGAACCGTCTCCAAAAGACCTATACGGTCGTGTTTGAGTTGAACCAGCAACGCTAGTGTAAGCAAGAGAATTCCAAGCAGTAGATCCATCACCCACTTTAAATTGACCAGTGTTAGATTCTAACCCTAGCTCGCCTAACGCTAAAACCGGATTAGTAGTAGTCCAACTTGCTGCTGTTCCGTTTCTAAAGATAATCTGCTGTGCCATTATAAACTTACCCTAGTTATATTGCCAGCACCACCAGCTCCGCCGACCAAACCTACAGGAGCTGATCCTGCTGATCCTGCTGATCCAAAAACCTCAGAACCAGTAGAAAGTCTTACGTTTAATAGCGTTATACGACCTCCAGCGCCACCACCGCCGCCAGTGCCGCCTGTTGCTCCAACACCAATACCGTTACCACCATTTCCGCCATTTCCGCCATTAACTTCAATTGCATTTGTAGCTGTAGATCCTGTTAAAGAATCGTATTGTATAAATACCCATCCACCGCCTCCTCCAGAACCACCGCCGCCTCCTCCTGTATTAGCTATTAAACCGTTTGCACCATTTCCGCCATTTCCGCCGTTAGCATTAATAGCCCCAACGGCAGTAGAAGATCCTCGATTTATGACTCTAGCCCAAATTGCTACAATACCGCCACTTGCACCACCGCCGCCACCGCCGCCACCTCTTCCAGTAAGAGTTTGATTTGATCCACCACCACCGCCGCCGCGACCGCCGTTTCCACCAGCAATTAAAGTAGTTCCTCGTAATAACTCTGTTTCGTACCGACGTATCGGAAAAGCTGCGATGATCGTGCCTCCACCTGCTGCAGCACCACCAACTTGACCTAATCCACTATCACCGCCTGTACCACCAGACGCACCAGCTCCTCCATTACCCAAGCTAAGAGCAGTTACAGCACCAGAAGCAGTTCCACTCGCATTAGAACCAGCTCCGCCCCCAGTAGTACCAGAAATGTTTCCGCCTACTGTAATACCTGTTATACCACTGCCTCCAGCGCCACCGCCCGCGCTTGTAGAGGCTGCTCCGTTGTTTCCGTTTAATCTTATAGCTCCTGCTGAAGCATTAGAAATATCTAAAGTGTTTTTTACAAATATTCTCCAGCCATTCGTAATAAGACTTCCTGTACCGCTGATAGTGAGATTGTTGTAATAAAAGTCACGAGTAAGTGTGGTTGTTCCAGAACTAATAGTAACGTCTCCATCAGAGCCGTCACCGTAATTTTCAATAACTTCTGTAGCAGAAGGTCCAGTTAGTCCTCCGTACGGAAGTGCTGCCCAAGTCGAAGTTCCATCTCCCACTTTATATAAATTTGTATCAGTTTCGTAACCAATCTCACCAGCAGCTAAAACTGGATTAACGGTAGACCACTCTACTGCTGTGCCTCTTCTTAGTTGTAAAACTGTAATTGCTGGCATAATAACTCCTTATGGTGTTCCGCCGCTAATACTTCCACCAACTACAAAGGTAGAATTTGGATGTCCGCCGTCGATATTAATTAAAGGACTAGACCATGATAAATTACCTAAACCGTCGTTAACTAAGTATGTTCCTGCTATACCTTGAGTTGGCGGCATTATTAAAGAATACGAAGAAGATGGGTTAGCAGTAATATCTAAATTTTCTGTGGTACCGCGTAACCTAGCTGTTGATTGACTTACTCTACCTGCTGAAAAATTACCAGAAGAGTCTCTTTTAACAATAGTAGAAGGAGTATTTGACGCTGTTGCTGCGATAGTATCATCTACGCTTGTGGAGACTTGAGACGCAGTTTTTCCTCCCACCTGTGATACAACTGTGGCACTTTGCGTTCCAGTAACATCTCCAGCTAAAGAACCAGTAAAATTTGTAGCACTACCATTAAGAGTTGCAGTTATAATATTTGCACTAAAATTACCTGAAGCATCTCTTTGAACAATAGTGGAAGGTGTGTTGATGTGTGTGGCTGCATCAAGTTTAGTTTTGTCCGCCGAAGACATAAATCCATGCGCGGACGGTGTTGCTACTGCATGAAGGGTGGGAGAAGTTTGATTTCCATGACTGTGAACGTGATCTGACAAAGCAAAAGAATCCGCAGCTCCAGCAAAATTAGAAGTACCTACTTGAACAGGAATTCCAGATGGAATATTATGAACATGATCTGCTCTTGCTAGGTTAGCAGAAGTTCCTTCTGCATTAACTTGATCTGGAAGTTGAGTAGATGCTGCTCCAGTAGATAAATCGTGTGTGTGATCAGATCTAGCTAAGCTATTTGCTGTTCCTGTGGTGTTTGTACTATTTGCATCTAAAGTAACAGCAGAATCTGTGGTAAGTGGGTCTGCGCCTGCAGGTAAATGTCTAGATGCGTGACTTGTCACATCTATACCGTTAACATTACCAAGTAGATCCGCTGTGATAGTTCCAGCAGAAAAGTCGCCAGAAGAATTTCTTTTAACAATAGTGGAAGGAGTATTTAGATGGGTAGCATCTTGTGTAGCATTAACACTAGCAGCAACTTCAGCCGCTGTTTTTCCCCCAACATAAGCTACAATAGCTGAAACAGCTCCAGGACCCGTTGCTATTACATCGCCAAAAAGAGCTGTAATTGCAGGAGAAGAAGAAGGTCCTAGAGGCGTTTCAATGCCTGCAGAATCTTTAATATAAAAAAACCCATCAGTTTTAAAATAAAATATCAGATAACCTGGTGGAGGTGCGGGTGGAGATGTAGCTAATGCCGCTAACCTACCTGCTCCTGGTGTCAATGCCATAATATCTCCTTAAACCACTACTATCTCACCGTCAGCTTCTATAACTAACTCGCCTCCAGATTCAATTGAAAAACCAGAAGTAAGCATAGTGTGGTTGGACTGTATTAGTATCGTATCTGTTATAAGTTTATTAGTGATATACCCTTGTGCAACTAAAGATCCACCATCTTGAATAGAAGCTTTAGAATTTTGAATAGTGTCAGAACTATCACCAGCCCATCTAGTAATATGTCTATTATTTGTTGGTCCAACCCTAACAACTCCGGAACCCGTCCCAGCTTTACCAACAATATCTAAAGTGCCAGTAAAAACATTTAACTTAAAGCCCATATTAACCTATCACCCATGATGATCCGTCCCAATATTCGCGCTGCCAACTTACTAGGTTTTCTCTTGTGGCATCTACAAAATTTAATGTCACTCTTTGAACTGGTGTGCCAGAAAGACCACCTATGTACGTGGTAAATATTTGAGTAGTGGTTGACGGGTTTGTCTCTGTGCCAGAATCATAAGATTTGTCTAATAACTGTATTGAATCAACCTGCGCGCTCACTGGTAAAGGATTTAATTGGTCGTATTTTTGACCATGCTTATCAACCAAAACATTTCTGAACGCAACTGTAGGTTCTTCCTCGTAAACTGCTCTTATAACTTCTTCTTGAGGAATTAGAGCTCGTTTCTGTTCGTTGGCAGATATAGCTGCAGATAAAGCAGTTGTGTATGCCGAAATATCAGTAAAGTTGTTGATGTTTCCGCCTTTAGGGCCAACAATAATAGTGACATCATTAGGAATCTGCTTGATTTCTAGATTTAAGTTAGGTAATGTGTTAGCTGATATATTGACTTCTTGTTTTACTTTAAAAATACTAGAGTCGATGACTGTTATGACACCACCTTGCGTGCCATTGGAAGTAAATAACTGCGGAGGAACCGCTGCCCAACGCTTCTCAAACATAAACCATACCTAACCAATCACCTATGACCCTTCATAGGCTCTCTTTAATACGATTGTATCATGTTTTTGTATTATATCAAATCTTGCCACCAACAATAACTTAATAGCCGCTGCTACCGTCGTCTTTGTCGACTACCTTAATACTATTCCAATACGCAATCTCTTCCTCCTCGGAAGCAAAGCGCTGGCTAATAGGTTTAGCTGCCTCTGCGAGCCAATTATTTATACTATTGTTCCATCGTTGATCTTGCGACTTGATAACTTGCTCTGATACACCAATACCCATCTGTTCACCGGCCATAATCATATCTTCTGATGTGGGCTGTCTATGTCCACTCAGCATAGCTTTACTGCGCATCATACGAGCTAGCTGATTAGCCATAGCATCTTCGTCGTTTATTACTCTTTGAGCTGCAGCAATTTTAGCCATCTCTTCCTCAGCGTTCGGAAAAGGTAAGTGATTTGCCCATGCCTTAATCAATCCTTGCTTTTTGTTTTCTTCTGCTTGCGAGCGCTTTAATTTAGGATCTGTTTGTGGAGTTGTGTTGTCATATTTTGCAGTGGTGTATCGTTTAATATTAACATTTGAACCAAAACCAGTTTGCTCGCCTGTATTTACCATCTTTCGCCTAACGTTATCTGCTACAGAATACTGGCCGCCACCTTTCGGACCATAGCCAGACTTCTCCATATTGCATTTTTCACATTTACATGACGGATCATCTTCTTTGTGCATCTCTTCTGGTTTTTTATGGTAATCAATTTTACCGGGTATCTCTGGGTCGTGTATCTTATTAGGAACACCTGGAAGGGTGTTGGGTATTGCTGGGGCTGCAGGTGCAGCAGCTGGTCTCTTAATTCCAGCAACTCTAGCTCGATCTTCGATTCGCAATCTCTCTTGTTGTTGATTAATTTTATCAACATCTCCCTGATTATCTGTCCACCAAGGCAACTTCTTAGCCTTAGAAAGGCCGCTCATATCTTCAAGTGATTTAATTAGTTTGTCTGCCAGATCATTTGCTTTATCTTTTGGTTTATAAAAATATCTACAAGACACTGTGCTCTTAGAAAGATCTTCAACAAGACCTTTAGATATAAGGCTCTTAGATAACTCATAGACTATATCCATGGGCGTATCTTGCGCTAGAACTACTTCTAATTGGTCTTTGGAAATCTGATTAAACTTAATCTTGCTCATCTTCTTCCTCTGATTTCTTTAATGGCTTATCTGTCAACTTGTCTTTTAGCTTCTTTTTAGCCATTTCTTCCGCGAGCTTTATCTTTAAATCAAGCTCTTTCTTTTTAAACTCGATCTCTAATACAATTTCTTGCTTGCGTTTTTCAAGTTCAAGTTTGCGCTGCTCAAGCTCCAAATTCATAAGCTGCTTCTGGTGCTCTCTCTCTGATCCATCTGGAGATGAAACTTTGGCATTCTCGTACTCAAGATCAAGCATTCTCTTCTTGTGATTCTTGTCTATCTCTGGATCTGGAGATTTCATCTGCGCATGCTGGAATTCTAGCTCTTTCATTCGTTCAGCGTGCTTATGATCTAACTCCATCTGTTTAAGCTTCATCTGTCGTTCAAGTTCTGTCATCTGACGAGCATGGTCTACATTAACATCAGACATAGCTCTAGTAGCATCCACTTTAGCAGCCTTTGTTTCATCGTACTCAGGAAAATGGTGTCCGTGAACTATATAAGCGATTTCAGGCTCTGTGTAGCCTTCTTCCTTTAATGCCTCAATAAGTTCTTGCTCGTATGCATCTTGGTCGAATTGTTCTTCGCTCATAGAAGCATCTTTGGGCTCTTCCATTTCAATATCTTCGTCTTCTTGCATCTCTGACTGCTCATCTGCAGCAGTTTCATCGATCATATCTGAATCATCTTGGTCAGGTAAAATTTGCTCTTCAGATGATTTCGGGGATTCCATTTCGTCGACTTGCTGGTCTTCTTCAGGCTGCATAGCTGAACTCAAATCCATAATAGATTCAAGGTTGTTTAAGGTCTTCTTAAGATCCTTCCATTTATCTTTAAGTTTCTTTGGGTCTTTTTTAAGTGGCTCTTTACCCTCAACAATCTCTTGTTTACCGTCAGGTGTAACTTCTAAAATATCTTTTTTCTCAGTATTTTCCATAGTTCACCTTTATAAATAGTCTATCAAAAATCTCTTCTGATAGTATCCTTTTGCAGCATCCATCTGTTGATCGATAAGTGCTTTTAAATCTGCAAGTCTATTTTGTAAGAAGGCTGGACCTAAAGTGCCTACGCTCTGAGAAGTACCGTCGATACCGATACTAACAGAGTTATGCGGAAACAATATTGGTCCCATCACTGACAACATCTTCCACGCAGCTAAATTTTCAATTAGTCCCACTAATAATGCTGGAACATGTTCTTCCTTAAATCCTGCTCTATACTCTACTAAGATAGCTCCAGGCCAATGTGAAAGAGCTTGATTATTAAAAGCATGAAAACCCAAACCAGAATAAATGCTCATAATAAGCCCAGAAATAGTCATACCTTGAGCTGGAACAAGTTGTATAGTTTGTTCTTGAGGTTGAGTATGAACAAACTCTAATGGAATATCTATAAGCGGCACAGACCCAATACTTTGACCGTTATTAAAAGTTAACTGAAACTTAGACACATCTAAGATAGGACCATGGTTTACTTTAAAATAACCAAAGCTCCAAAAAAACTGATGCCTACTGTAATCGTGTCGCTCTTGAAACGTCACTGGTGTGATATAGAGATCTAGAATGTGCTCAATCTCTGATATAGCTTGATCAATAAACTGCTGAAGTGTAGCGTCTGATACTTCTTCACCAGTTAAAAATGACCTCAACGGAATACCAAACAAGACGGTCTTTTTTAAAGACTCTGGCGTCGGAATAGGAAGGTATCTGTTTGGTGTGGATTCTTGTTCTATCTCAAAAGCTGGGAATGGTGAATGTGTTGGTGTTTTGTTAATTGACATCTTCGCCACCTGTTGGTGCTTTTATCGTGGGAGCTTGTGATGCTGCCCCACCTGGTCTTCTTATTACCGTAACTTGTTTATGTGTTCCAATTCTTTTCATTCTATCGTTTATATTTGCAATATCTGGGTGCTTACTCTCAGATAATAGCTTTTGCATTCTACCTTGCGACGCAAACTTCTTTTGAGCTTGTCTTACTTCTGCAGGGATAGCATCTTGATTTTTCATCGCTGTCATCTGTAACCCTCTGATCTTATTAGAGGCATGAGTTGCAAAACTAGCTTTACTAGGATTATCGTGATCGTAGTCGTTTATAGCTTGAATTAAGCCATGCATTCCAGCTTCATGAAGCATAGACATATCGACGTCTGGGTGCTTAGGATCTAGTCCCAGTTTTTTAATAGTTCTATGCGCATTCATTCCAATTAGCGGATAATAGTGCGAGAAAAACGTCTCAAACTTTGGATCTTTAGCTTGCGCAGGACCAAGAATTCTAGAAATATCTTTCCTAGATCCTTCGTTGTAGTCCATCATCTCATCAATATTTAAAGGTTTCTTACTTTTTGCATTATAATCTCTAGCATACTGCTGAATAAAGTTTTGATTACCCATAGCAAAAGACGACGCAGGGTCGCTTTTGATAGAGCCCTCAGTACCATCGTCTCCTTTAACTCCTCCAACATGTTGCAAACCTTCTTCAGTTGAAAAAACACCTGGGCTCTGACTTTCTCCAGAAGAGATGATATTTCTGATTTGAGCGTCTTTTGCTGCCGTATGCAACTCTTTCCCAAACTTACCTTTTTCATGGGCAGCATGGTGCGAATGCATTGCAGTAATAAGATGCTCTGGATTATTTGAGCGCCAATCGGCCTCAAACTTATCGTCCATCTCCATCTGAGTAATTGGATCTGCATTACGATATTCGTCAGAAGAAATAAACTTCTGATATGCCGCTTTTCTATCAGCATGCGCCTGATTTCTAGCTTCAATGATGTTTCCCTGATGCGCAAGTACAGGATTCTTAGATGGATCGGCTTGCAATCGAGTCGTTTCTCGTGCTCTCTGCTCCCACGGTCTAGTATAAGAACGAAGACTAACTAGTTCTTCACGAGTTGGCTGTCTGAATCTACCGCGCTTACCGCTTACTTCTTGCGGTGAGTCTTCTTGTGAAATCGTTGCTTGCGGTACTTGCCGAGACTCACCACCTTCTCCTCTTTTTGAGGCTGCGGCAGTTGGCATTTCTGGTTGATCCAGCTTTTCGCCTTCTCCCAAGTCTCCAATATCTTCTGCAATGCTTCTTTGATGAGCTTCTTCATCTTCATCATCAGTATACTCTTCATAATCTTCTCCTCTTCTTTTATATTCAGGATCGTTCTCTTTTAGCCAATCGTCTCCAGCTGTCTCTTCTTCGTCTGGATCGAATATCCTAAAACCTTCGCCAAACTCTGAATCTTCTTCGTCTGACTCAAGTGGGTCAACTACCTCATCAGATAAACGACGACGAGCTTTTTTTAAAACATTAATAATATCTTCAATGAACTTAGGATCATCGATGTTTTTAGCGAGCTCAACGCTCTTCTTCATGTTGTGATATATATGGTTAACAAGCGCCCAATCCTGGTCAGAAAAAGAGCTCTCATCTTTATTCTTTGATTTTGACGCAGCCTCTTTTGCTTTTTGCCAAGTTGCTTCGTCTTTTTTGTCTTTTACGAAACTCGGCATACTATCCTCTTTTTCCAAACTTGCTTGCAAGCTCTGATGGTAAATTAACTATATGCTCTGGAGCCGCGCTAGCTTTTGGTGCTTCAACTTTGGGTGTAGCTGGTGCAACAGGTTTTTCTTCTGGCTTCTTCATGAACTTTATTTTAAGTGCTTCTGGTAAGTTTTCCATTACACCTTTGGCATGATCAGGCTGATCAAGTAGCTTTAATCCTTCAAAATGATGACTAGGCTTAACCTTTCCTCGAAGCTTAAAACCTTCTGGATCTTTAGCATATGCTTCTTTTACACTTTGAATCCACTTTTTATTATGCTCAGATTCATGCCATCCATGCATCGCGTCTGCAAACTCCTTCATCTTTTCTGGAGATAGGTTGTCTTGTTTTAGATCCGCAACAGCATTAACTGGATGCGCATCAAAAGGGTGTGGCACGAACGTTTCTTGCGGTTCTACGTCATAAATATGTAAGTATGCTTCTTTAGCATCAATCTTAGCAGGATGTCCAAGCTGTATCTCTTCAAATGGGTAACCACCCTTGTGAGGCGACTTTTTAGTGTCACTATGGCCACTGTGCGGAGCCATCTCTAAGTATCTGTAATCAGGAACAGCACGTGATATACCGTACTTAGACTGCCCTGTGCTTTTCTTTGGTCTTCGTCCTAAACCTTTAGTTCCCTCGATAAGTTTACCGGTCTCTGGTCTTCTATCAATTGTAGTATAATTTGACTCCCATGGCTCCAAAGGTACATAGTCTAGACCTAGTTGACCACCAGAATGAGCAACAGCTTTCCCTGCTAGATGCATCAGCGGAATAATTCTTTCAAGATGCTTATCGGCAACTTCTCTTTTATTATTTTTAAGAGCAGACTTGTAATGGGAAACGTGATGAGATAGTGCATCTCGCATCATCTCTATATCTTTGTTGTTCATTTGGTGCGCAAATGCTGTAACAGCGGCATTTGCACCGCGACCCATAGATGCATGAGGCCGTGCCATCTTTTCAAGAGACTCGATTACTTTTTCAGCGATCAAGTCATCCTTCATAACGCTAATTATTGTCTGTAAAGTAGGATTATCTTCTGCTTTCTTAAGCAGTAAATCCCTGAAACTTTTAAGTTCCATAATTTACTCCTTAAGGTCTACGATCACTCGATCGTGCAACTTGAACGAAGGCTGTTCCAGTGATAGTAATAGGTACCGAAGGGACTAGGTTAGCAGCATCTGTACCCGCACCGCCGCCAGCGTTAAAGATCATAATTTCACCAGAAACCATCGTAGCCGCTAATACTCCATCGATAGTGACGGTCACTGCTGCGGCAGCTCTAACCCTGAAAGTAGAGTACTTTAATACTTCAATCGTGCCAGAACCGTTGGTGATAACTTCTTCCCAAACGTGGCCAACCTCTGACTGTCTAACTGCTTGATTTGCTAGATTACTCGTACGCATCTATGTCTCCTTAGGTTACATAGACATTATACCGTAACCCGAACTTAAATTTTCGGGTTGTCTTTTTTAAAGAGCTCAAATAGCGACTTACGCAACCTATGCTTAGGAGTTATTCCTAATGGCTCTAGTATCTTTTCATACTCAATGACCGTAGCCCAAGCCTCTTCTTCAGATTTCCAACTATATTTTTCGTTGGCCTCAACCTCTATGAATCGCTGCTTTTCATTAAGGTTTTCGTCGTAGACGATATAGTAAACAAGAACAACTTTTTCAAGAAAAGCTATTTTACATGTTTTAAAGATGCTAAAATTACGCTTATAACCTAGCAAACCAACAAATGCGGCAACCGCATTAGAAGACTTGCCCTGAGTAGGTAAATTTACTTCAATTCTATTATTGTTGTTAAGATCGGTTGTTTTTCGCTTAATGGTAAGCTCACCCATATGGTCGTGATAACGATAGCGAATATAATCATCATTATCGTTAGTGAAGTAATCGTCGTATGAACTCACCATAACCCACTCAGGGTTAAGTGGTTCGACTAGTTTAGTAAATGTATCTATACTAATAGTATTGGCACTATATTTTGTTTCTATTTCTTTAAAATTCATCTACAGACTTCCTTAAGTTTTCGTGCCACCATAATGGTCTAAGGTTAGTAGAGTAGCATGCCTGTTTGAGCTCAAACTCATCTGATAAATTAAAACTACCTAGAGGCTTGATATGGTCGATATGCCAACCTTTTGGACCGTAATTATCCCAAGTCATCCCATCTTTAAATAAAGATTCTAAATACTGTTTTAGAAAAACAATTGAACCGCCTAACTCTTTTATTGCTTTTCCACCGATATAATTATTACGGAAGGCAAGATTTGGTCTCGATCTTAACCTCCTAGATAACCTGTATTCAGGGTCTGTTTTTGACCTGTAATTCATATAAGCTAAATTATGTTTTATAATTTTTACTCTGTTTTGTTTATAGTTGGCGTTCTTCTTGGTAGAGATAGTTTCTTTATTAGCTAAATAATAAGATCTTTTCTCTTCAAGAATTTTTTGTTTATTGCGGGCATAATATGCACGCATTTTAGCCAGCTTGTCTATAATTAGCTCATGCGTGGTGTACCTATATGCAATGAGGCACGTTTCTCTTTAGAGAAGAGATTTGTTTTATCTCTTGTCTCTGCGCCGCACTTTTTACACTTATATTTCTGAAATTTTCCAGAGCTAGTGTAATAAAATCCATTTTTATGAAAGGACCTGCTACCACATTTACAAATATGTTCTTCGTGTTCATGATATAGATTAAAGTTAATAGAACTATCCCAAGGAATCATAATCTTGTAGAGTTCTTCTAAAGAAAGAACGTCGTATTTATTATATAACTCCATTTCGTCCCATGCTTCTTTGTTTCTAGCCAGACATTCGCGCCACATCTCGAAGCCGGTAAATTTCTTAGGTTTAAGCTTCTTATATTTTACGCAGAGCTTGTCTGTCATGTATTCAAGCTTAGATGATGTAAAGCCAAAATATTTATTAGCAAGAAGTTTTGTGTCGATGTGTTTATAAGTACTAGGTGGCTGAAACTTATTCATGATGAAGCGAGCATTGAGTTTTTTCTGATCAAAAGATTTACCGTTTTGAGTTATAACGATATCAGCTTTATCTAGTAGCTCCCATATGTACTTTAAGATATGAGAGTCGTCTTCTATCTTTTTCGCGTTGCGCTGATCCATGTACATCACTTCATCTTCAGGCGCATCAAGCCATTTAGCGCTCCAACTAAGAATATGCCAATCAGAGTGCAACTGATTTAACGCAATATTATTGTTGTCCCAAAGAGACCATATATAACCCAGCATTGGTGCAGTTTCAATATCAAACAATAAGACTTTTGGTCCATTTTCTGGTGGATCATATAACTTAACAGAAGTTTTTGTTGTTTTTGTACGTTTAGCCATTACTTCTCCATTTCAAGCTTAGATAATATTTCAAGATGAACTTCGTCAATAGATTTCCCGTCAATATCTATTGTAATAGTTCTAAATCTAGAAGACATCTTGTTCATGTTTTCCGATACTTTATTTAAAAAAGAATTTCCTTTAGATTCCATTGCGTCCCCAGACTCAAACTCTTGTTTAGAGCTCTTTGCTCTTTCGAGTCCTTTAAGGGTATTACCTCTCAAATAGATTACTTTGTCATATATAAGTTCTGGGATAAGAGGAAATAGTTTGTTAATCTCTAATACAGAATCAACGTTTTGCATGGTCATTGTTCTTAGATCTTCATAGTTATTTCCGCAAGCAGACCCGTAGGCATATCCGCTCAAGATTCCTCTATCTTGAACAATAAAATCATATTCTGTAAGAGCAGGAGCAATTAATTTTTCTAAATGAATAGACCTGATTGCTTGACTAATAAATTCTCTTGCGAGACGTGTAAGAGATTCATCGTACTTATGATCAAGCATTATCTCCCTTAAAATCATAGTAAGAGGAAGGTGCTGTGTGCCAGGCTCTTTAGTTTGTAGTACGCTGTACCCCTTTGATCTTAGAAAATCAACGAGTTTGTTTGTTTGTGTTGTTTTACCAACGCCTTCTGTGCCTTCAAAACAAATATATATAGCCTTCTTCATGAAGGTATTATACATATTTTGTTTAATTTTAAAGGTGTTTACGTAGCTCAGAGAAAAGACTATAAAGCAAATCTATGCTCTTAGCTATTTTTAAAGGCGGTTTTGGTGCAGCAGGTTGTTTTGCTGACATTACTTTATTGTGGTGCGCTACAAGCTCATGGTGGGCAGATGGGTCTGCATCTTTCCAATGCTGTTCAGTAATACCATAGTATTTTTCATAGTCTGGGTGGTATGCCAACTCAGGTTGTTTTGCTGACATTACTTTGTTATGATGCGCTACAAGCTCGTGGTGAGCAGATGGGTCTGCATCTTTCCAATGCTGTTCAGTAATACCGTAATATTTTTCGTAGTCTGGATGGTATGCCAACTCAGGTTGTTTTGCAGGTTGTTTTGCTGACATTACTTTGTTATGGTGTGCTACAAGCTCGTGGTGGGCAGATGGGTCTGCATCTTTCCAATGC
>OGCL01001989.1_pt1 | contig 15699 bp, 15 predicted proteins | sample 1570041 | NCBI WGS metagenome assembly OGCL01 (sample SAMN06266162, study PRJEB24511) | hot springs metagenome | isolation source: Hot spring water | place: South Africa: Limpopo | collected 2015-06-22
AGCGACGCCTGACACCCAGCGATTTGCAATGTCGCCTAACCGAGGGCTGGACTGACGGCGTCCGCCTTTGATGCTGAGCTGCTGCAGCCTCTCTGCCCTAGGCGGCAACCTGCCGCCAGAGAAATGGTTGTGAGATCCTAAAAGATTGCACCGGCCAAAAAATGACCCTGTCATTCGTTTATCGAAGTGGCGGCGTCCACCAAATCAACTTTCCGGAGGATCTATGAGACGCCCTGCAGTTCTTACGATTATACGCTCACTGCTGATCGACTACTGGCGGGACGCTCGGGGGACTACTCTCCTCGTCATGGCTGCGACACTGGTTGGATCGATTGCCTCCATCTCTGCGCCCTATCTTTTCTCGCGAGCCATAGACGATCTTGCGAACGTAGGACAAGCCGACGGTGGTGCGGTGCGTACCTTGATGTACTACGCGCTCCTGTTCGGATTGGCGACGGCGTTCAGTCAAGCCTCCCGCTTTCTCATCTTCTTATGCGCTGAACGACTGTGCTTCATCGCCAATCTGTCCTTTGTTGCACGGCTTCTGCGCAAGACGCACGCCTTCTTCCTTGATCACAATCCCGCAGAGATCGGTACGGCGCGTCAAGAGGGCGAACAGACACTCAATATCATCACCCAACTGACCATCGGCGGCCTATTGCCGGGTCTTATCCAAATCCTTTTGAGTGCTGTCCTTCTCTGGAATCTGGTGAGTTGGGAAATTGCGGCGATCGTTCTGGTGTACGGATCTGTTGTGATCGGTCTCGACTATATCAGGGTCGGTCGGGTGAAGCCCTTTCTCGATACCGCGATGGAACGCAGCCAGGAGAATGCCAGCCTGGTTGGCAACGCCGTGGCGATTATCGACACAATTCGTCAGACGCGCGGTGAAACCTGGATGGCGAAGCGGTTTGCAGCAGGTGCTGGCGATGCCTTCAACAACTGGCGGCGCTACGCACTGGCAAGCAGCACGTTTTCCGGCATCCTAGGCGTCGTGGCTGCCATACAGCTCGCCGTAACTTTCCTGATCTTAGTGCCGCGATATCAGGCTGGGCTCCTGTCCATCGGCGATATCGTGCTCTTCAACACCCTTCTGATTCAGCTCAACGAACCTTTTCATCTGGTCGGCATGGCGATCAAAGAAACCGTTGAGGCAGTTGCTCGTTTCCGCCCACTTGCCGTGATGTGGTCAGCGCCAGAAACTGTGGAGCCCTCTGACCCTCTCCCCTATCGTCCCACCCAAGGTTCAATTTCCTTCCAGAATGTGACATTCCGGTATCCGAACGGGCGCGGCATTTCGGATCTCTCGTTTGCCGTCCATCGCGGGACGCCAACTTTCCTAGTCGGGGAGACCGGCTCTGGCAAATCGACCACCCTCGGCCTGTTGCACCGCGCCTTCGATCCACAATCGGGCCGGATCACCGTCGACGGGCAGGATATTCGCGAGATCTCGCTGCTCTCGCTGCGGCGGAACATCGGCGTCGTCTTCCAGGAGCCGATGCTGTTCGCCCGGACGATCCGCGAGAATCTCACCGTCGGCAAGCCGGATGCGACGGAAGAGGAGATGATGGAGGCGCTCGATAGGGCGCAGGCGACCGAGGTGATGGCGCGGCAGACCGACGGGCTGGACACGCTGGTCGGGGAGCGCGGCCGCACCCTCTCGGGCGGAGAGCGCCAGCGCCTCTCGATCGCGCGGGCGCTGCTGAAGAACCCGCCGATCCTGATCCTCGACGAGGCGACCTCCGCGCTCGACGCCGCCACCGAGGTGAAGCTTCAGAAGGCACTCGAGGAGGTGATGAAGGGCCGCACCACCTTCGTCATCGCCCACCGCCTCGCCACCATCCGCAATGCCGATCGCATCCTCGTCTTCGAGCAGGGCGAGGTGATCGAGATGGGGTCGTTCGACGAACTGGTCGCCAAGGGCGGCCGCTTCGAGGCTCTGGCCCGGGCGCAGTACCTCGTCACGGACAAGGCGGCCGCGCTCGCGGAGGAGGCGGCGAGCCCGCTGGCGAGGACCCTCGCGCTCGACTGAACGGCCGGGGCGTTTTCCGGAACCTGCAACCTTTTCGCGGGACGCGCGTTAGGCTGACGCAGGGTCGCCGCGCGCGGCCCTTTTCGCATGTCCGCAGCGTGGCGGGCGCCATCCGCATCCGTCGAAAGGACTGCCCTTGCCCGTCACCATCCTCCGCCTCGCCTGCGCCTGGGCGACCGTCGCCGCCTTTCTGCTGTTCGGGGACGCGCTGCTCGGGCGGCTCGGCGAGCCGGTCATGGCGGCGCTGGTCTTCGCCTGGCTGCTCGGCGTCATCATCTGGGCGGCGTTCGGCGTGGTGCATGAGGCGGAGGTGCTGGCGGGGCGGCTCGGCGAGCCCTATGGCACGCTGATCCTGACGCTCTCGATCGTCATCATCGAGGTGGCGCTGATCTCGGCCGTCATGCTCGGCGCCAAGGGCGCCCCGACGCTCGGCCGCGACACCATGTTCGCGGTGCTGATGATCGTGCTCAACGGCGTGGTCGGCATCGGCCTGCTCGTCGGCGGGCTGCGCCACTTCGCCCAGAGCTACAACATGAAGGGTGCGTCCTCCTATCTGGCGGTGATCATCCCGCTGACCGTGATCCCGCTGGTGCTGCCGAACTTCACCACCTCGACGGCCGAGGGCACGCTGACGGTGCTGCAGTCGGTCTCGTTTTCCGTCTTCACGCTGGCGCTCTACGGGGCCTTCCTCGTTCTCCAGACCGGGCGGCACCGCTCCTTCTTCGTCGAGCCGACGCGCGAGCAGGCGCCACCGGTGCGCTCGGCACCGCATGGGCGGGCGCCCGATCCCGATGAGATCGAAATCGTCGAGGATGACGGCCACGAGGACCCCGGCGGCTCGACCTGGAGCCATGTCCTGCTGCTGCTCGCCACCATCCTGCCCATCGTGATCCTGGCGAAGAGCCTCGCCGTGGTGCTCGACTTTGGTATCGCGCGTCTCGGTGCGCCGGTGGCGCTGGGCGGCATCCTGATCGCGATGGTGGTGTTCACGCCGGAATGCATCGCGGCATTGCGGGCGATCTCGGCGAATCAGCTCCAGCGAGCCATCAATCTCTGTCTCGGCGCCGCCGCCTCGACGCTGGGGCTGACCGTGCCAGCGGTGCTGGCGATCGGCCTGTTCACGGGGCAGGAGGTCGTGCTCGGCCTGTCGGGCGCCAACATGATCATCCTGGCAATGACGCTGCTGCTCTCGACGCTGACCTTCACCGGCACGCGCACGACGATGCTGGAGGGCGCCGTGCATCTGAGCGTGTTCTTCGTGTTTCTGGTGCTGGTGCTCAGCCCGTAGGGGTCTCTGCGCAGATTTGGACAGGCATCGGGCCGAGGATTGCGGTCCGCATCCTCGCTTGCCAGACTGGCGCCGGCAGCCTTGTGGAGAGATCGACCGTGGCGGAACCGCGCATCAAGGGACCGGCGTCCTATTTCCCGTCCATCGAAAAGACCTATGGGCGCCCGATCGGCGACTGGCTGCAGATCGTGCGGGAGCGATTGCCGGCGAAGCACATGGAGATCGTCACCATGCTGAAGAGCGAGCATGGGCTGGGCCATGGCCACGCCAACGCCATCGTCGCTCATGTGATGGCCGAGGCGAAGGATTAGCGTGTGCTGATTTCACTCCGAAAGAGGCCGTCATTCCGGACCAGCGGCGAAGCCGAGCCGATCCGGAATCCATCGTAAAGCTCCGGAGCCCTCCGGTGGATCCCCGGGCAAGCCCGGGATGACCGCTTGGTTGCGAGCCACATCACCCTGCTAAAGACGGTGTTTGTCTTGGCCCGTCAGTGCGCCTGCCCGTTGACCGCCAGCTCCGCCTCGATGAACGCCGCCACCTCCTCCGCCGCGACGCCATGGGCGATGAAGCTCTGGCCGATGCCGCGGGCGAGGATGAAGGTCAGGATGCCGCGGCGGACCTTCTTGTCCTGGCCCATGGCCGCGACGATCTCCTGCGCCGTGCCGGCTCCGCCGGGCACCTGCTGGAGCGTCGAGGGCAGGCCGACGGCGTCGAGATGACGCGCGACGCGGGTCGCGTCCTGGCCGGAGCAGAGCCCCAGCCGCTGCGAGAAGCGGAAGGCGAGGGCGAGGCCGATCGCCACCGCCTCGCCATGGACGAGGCGGGTGGAGTCGTAGTTCGTCAGCCGCTCCAGCGCATGGGCGAAGGTGTGGCCGAGATTGAGCAGCGCGCGGTCGCCCTCCTCGCGCTCGTCGCGGGCGACGATGGCCGCCTTGGCGCGGCAGGAGACGGCGACCGCATGGTCGCGCTCGGGGCCGCCTGCGATGATGCGGCTCCAGTTGACCTCGCACCAGTCGAAGAAGGCGGGGTCGTCGATCAGCCCGTATTTCACCACCTCGGCATAGCCGGCCTTGAACTCGCGTTCGCTGAGGGTGTCGAGCAGGGCGGTGTCGGCGATGACCAGTGCCGGCTGGTGGAAGGCGCCGATCAGGTTCTTGCCGTGGCCCGAATTGATGCCGGTCTTGCCGCCGACGGAGGAATCGACCTGGGCCAAAAGCGTGGTCGGGATCTGCACGAAGCGCACGCCCCGGCGCAGCACGGCCGCTGCAAAGCCCGTGAGATCGCCCACCACGCCGCCGCCGAGCGCGATGACCAGGTCGTCGCGCTCGATCTTCGCCGCGAGCAGCGCGTCGCAGAGCGTCGTGAACTGCGCATAGGATTTGGTCGCCTCGCCCGGCGGCACGGTGATGCGGGTGAAGCCGATGCCCTCCTGCTGCAGGCAGGCCTCCAGCGCCGGGGCATGGAGCGGGCCGACGCGCTCGTCGGTGACAACAGCGACCTTGGCGCCGGGCGCCATCGCGGCGATCAGGGCTGCGGCCTCGCAGAGCTGGTGGCGGCCGATCTGGATGTCATAGGCGCGGCCCTCCAGCGCGACCGGAACCGTGATCCGGGCGCCGGCCGACGGGGCAGGGGTCGTCATGGCGTGGGCTTCCGGTCGGGAGGGGTGCGCAGATGCCGGTCGAGCGCGGCCAGCGCCGCCGTCACCACGACGTCATGGGGGTCGTCGCGCGAGAGCAGGGTGAGATCGGAGAGCGCATAGACCGGCTCGCGCTCGGCCAGCATCCGCCGCAGCGTCGCCTCGGGGTCGGCGGTCTGGAGCAGGGGGCGGTTGGAGCGCTTGCGGACCCGGCGCATCAGCACCTCGGGCTCGGCCTTGAGCCAGATCGAGATGCCGAGATCGGCGATGCGCGCGCGGGTTTCGGCGTTCATGAAGGCGCCGCCGCCGGTCGCGAGCACGAGGGGCGCGCGCGTCGTCAGGATGCGGCTGATGACGCGGCGCTCGCCGTCGCGGAACTCGCTCTCGCCGCGCTGCGCGAAGATCTCGGGGATCGTCATGCCGGCGGCCGTCTCGATCTCGGTGTCGGCATCGACGAAGGGCAGGCCGAGCCGTGTCGCCAGCCGGCGCCCGACGGAACTCTTGCCCGAGCCCATCATGCCGACGAGCACGATCGCCCGCGGGCCGATCGCCGCCCGCAGGGCTGCCGGGTCCGGGTCGATATCCTCACCTCGTGGCTGGTCGAGCGTCTCGACGATCGTCATAGCGATGGAAGCCTTGTCTTCAGCGCCCTTTAACATGAGCCGTCACACAACGTCAGGCCCCGTGCCGCATTTTGCGGCGCTTGTGGCCTTGCCGTCCTTGCCGGCATCCGCCATCTCCCGAAAGATGCGCGGGGCCATCGCAGTCACAGCCCCGAAGGATCCGCCTCACCGTGCCGACGCTGTTCCGATTCGTCGCCTTCCTGGCCCTGCTCGGCGGACTCGTCTTCGGCGGCATGGTCGCGCTCGTCACCTTCGTCAAGCCGGAGCCGCGCGAGATGATCGAGATCGTGCCGCCCTCGCGCCTGCAGCCGAAATGAGCCGGATCGCGCAGGCGCGGCGCAACGGCTTCCTCGACATGCTCGCCGCCGAGCGCGGCGCCGCCCGCAATACGCTCGACGCCTATCAGCGGGACATCGACGACTATCTCGAATTCCTCGGCGGGCGGGCGCTGGAGGCCGCGACGGCCGACGACATCCGCGGCTGGCTGGCGGATTTGTCCGCGCGGGGGCTGAAAGCCTCTTCCGCCGCGCGGCGGCTCTCGGCGGTGCGCCAGTTCCACCGCTTCCTCTACACGGAAGGCTTCGCTCCCAGCGATCCGACCGCGGCCATCCAGGGTCCGCGGCTCGGGCGGCCGCTGCCGAAGGTGATCTCGGTCGCCGATGTCGAGCGGCTGATCGCGACCGCGCGGGAGGCCTGCATCCGCGAGGGGCTGACGCCCGCCGCGCGGCTGCGGGCGCTGCGGATGCGCTGCCTGATCGAGATGCTCTACGCCACGGGCCTGCGCGTCTCGGAGTTGATCGCGCTGCCACTCTCGGCAGCGACGACGCGCGAGCGCTTCCTGGTGGTGCGCGGCAAGGGCAACAAGGACCGGCTGGTGCCGCTGAACGAGCCGGCGCGGGAGGCGGCGCGGCTCTGGCTGGCGGCGCTGCGCGAGTCGGGCGGCGCGGAGACGCGCTGGCTCTTCCCCGCCGAGGGCGAGAGCGGGCATCTCACCCGCCAGGCCTTCGGGCGCGATCTCAAGGCGCTGGGCGGGGCGGCCGGGTTGTCGGGCGATGCCCTGAGCCCGCATGTGCTGCGCCACGCCTTCGCCAGCCATCTGCTTCAGAACGGCGCCGATCTGCGCGTCGTCCAGGAGCTGCTGGGACATTCCGACATCGCGACCACGCAGATCTACACCCATGTCCTCGACGACCGCCTAAAGAGCCTGGTGCGGGACCTTCACCCGCTGGCGGACGAAGCCTGAGAGAGCCTCATGACGACGCGCCTGACCCCGCTCCCGCCCGAGAGCTTCCGCAGCAAACCCTGGAAGAATGGTGGCGGCGTCACCCATGACATCGCCGATGCGAGCCGGCCCGGCGCCGACCCCGCCGGCTGGGAGGGCATGGTCTGGCGGCTCGGGCGCACGGCCATCGTCCAGCCCGGGCCGTTCTCCGACCTCACCGGCTATGAGCGGCTGCAGGCGGTCATCGTCGGCTCCGGACTGGTGCTGGAGGGCGCTTCAGGCGAGATCGACCTGCGCCGGCCTTTTACCCCCGTGCGCTACGATGGCGGGCTGCCGCTGGTCAGTCGGCTGGAGAACGGGCCGGTCGAGGTCGTCAACCTGATCGTCGACCGGGCGATGTGCCGTGCCGATCTCGCGGCGCCGGAGCCGGGCGAAACCCTGGCCCTGGTGCCCGCCATCCACATTCTCTACGCGCCGGGCGAGGCCGTGACGGCGCGTTGCGGCAGCGAGGCCATCGCTCTCACGGGCGGCCATGCGCTGAGGATCGACGCCGAGGCGGATGGTTCGCTGATGGTGGAGGCGGGCCGCGCCCTGCTGGCGACGATCCGGCTGCGATAGAGCAGGCTCAGTCGCAGCGCAGCGGCATCGCCTTCCGCGGCAACTCGCCGATGGCGGGGAGGAACTGTCCCGTCGCGGGATCGAGCAGCATCAGCACGCCGGTCGCGACGGCGAAATAGGCACCGTGCAGCTGCAGCCTGCCCTTGCTCTCGAGAATCTGCACGCAGGGGAAGGTGCGCAGATTGGCCAGCGACTGCTGGATCGAGGCGAAGGCCAGGCGCTCGACATAGCCGTCCAGCGTCTCGTGCCGGCCGCGCCCGCCGGTGCGCTCGGCGGCGGGGCCGATCAGAGTGATCCATTTGCCGATGAAGTCGCCCGAGGAGAGGGGGCCCTGGGCGTCGTCGGCGAAGGCGCGGATGCCGCCGCAGCGGCCATGGCCGAGCACGACGATATGCTCCACCTTCAGCGCCTGCACGGCGTATTCGAGCGCGGCCGAAGTGCCGTGGAGCTGGTCGTCGGGCGAGAAGGGCGGCACCAGATTGGCGACATTGCGGACGACGAACATCTCGCCCGGACGCGCGTCGAAGATCACCTCCGGCGAGACGCGCGAGTCGCAGCAGCCGATCAGCATGATCTTCGGCGTCTGGCCGGTCTCGGCCAGCTGCTCGTAGCGGTCCTTTTCCCGGTCGAAGCGATCGTCGAGAAAGGCGCGGTAACCTTCGGTCAGCCGCTCGGGGAAGGGGGATGCGGGCGTCTCCATCCCGCCTTCGAACAGGAGGCGGCCGGTTTCGTCAAGCCGATGCTGCGCTGCGGCATGATCGGTCTGCGTTCAGTGGGCCGCGCAGGCGGCCTCGAGGCGGGCCACCAGAGCAGCGGGATCGCCCGCGATCGCCAGCAGCTTGACCCGCGCTGTCGCTCCCGTGGCGAGCGTGACAGCACTGCGCGAAACGCCGAACTCCCGGGCCAGCAAAGTGAGGAGGGCGGCATTGGCCTCGCCCTCGCTGGGCGCCGCCCGGACCCTCGCCTTCAGCACCGTCTTGCCGTCGGAGAGGACCTCGATTCCGTCGAGGGCATCGCGCCCGCCGCGGGGCGTCAGCCGCACCGCGAGACGCAGGCCGTTGGTGGTCGCCGTCCAGGGCCGGGATGCGGCCTCGGGTGCCACCTCAGAAGACGGCGGGGTAGAGATAAAGGACGATGACGCGCTCGATGAAGAAGATGATCAGCAGCAGGACGATCGGTGACAGATCCAGCCCGCCCATCTGGGGCAGCATGTTCCGGATCGGACGCAGCAGCGGTTCGGTGACGCGGTAGAGCATGTCCCAGATCGTCGAGACGAACTGGTTGCGCGTGTTGACGACGTTGAAGGCGATCAGCCAGCTCAGCACGGCCGAGATGATCAGCAGCCAAGTGTAGATCTGCAGGGCCAGCAGCACCACGTCGAGAACGGCACGCATCGTCATTCCTCTGGATCGTCGTCGGGCCCATCTGTCGCGCGGCGCTGCCCGTTCGGCGCCGGCGCAAAACTCCTGGCGCAAGCGATTGACAGACAGGCGACGCACGGCCTAGAAGGCCAGCGCCTCGGGGCTGTAGCTCAGATGGGAGAGCGCTGCAATCGCACTGCAGAGGTCAGGGGTTCGAATCCCCTCAGCTCCACCAAGGCCTCCGGAACCCGCTTCTTCGCGCCGTTCTGCCGGTCTTGGTGGACATTCCCCCGAACCCGTATCTCGCAATAGGGCCGGCTTCACCGGCTTTGTGATCGACCGGTGGTTTGCGACGGTCCGTTCAACCGTGCTCGAACTCGGCATTGTAGGCGGCGGCCAGCATGGCGTGGCAGGCCATGGCCTGCTCTCGGACGGCTTCGAGCGTGACGTGGTTGGCGATGTCGACGAGGTCGCGGAGTGCGAAATCCACCGCCGAGAGCAGATCGAGCGCGCTCCCCGCCTGGCTTTCCTCGCGAGCCGGCGGAAGCCGAAACTGCAGAACCTGTCCCATGTCACTCTCACTGTTGGCGAATCGCCGTGAGTGTGGGCCGTGGGCGGTCAGCAATCGGTTAATGCCGGCACGCTCGCTCAGTTCTGGATGAAGTTCGTCGGCAGCGGCTTCACCGCCGGGCCGCTGAAAGAGCCGGTTCGGGCGTCGTTCGGCTCGGCATGGCTGAAGCCGAGCGCCGCCGCCGGACTCGGGCCGGATATCGGCGATGCGGCCGGCGCGGTCGTGCGGGCGCGGGCGGTGGCGACGGTGACACTGCGTCCCGCCGGGGCGGGGCTGCGCGTGACGGCGGCGAAGAGCGAATCGAGGCCGGCGCGGTCCGAATCGTACTGGGCCTCGATCGGTGTGGGCGCCGGGCGGGCGGGCGTCGCGACCGCGACGCTGACCGCCGGGCTGCCGCCGGGGCGGCTCGGGGGCAGCGGGTGGGTGACGATAACGAGCCGGCCCTCCGGCTGGGTCCCTTCGCTGCCGCGCAGGCCGGCACCGCCGGTGGGCAGAGGGGTCGACTGGCCGGCCAGGGCGAATCCGGTCAGCGCGGCCGGACGCAGGGGCGGCAGGGGAGCGCTGGTCGGCTTGCCGGCGATGACGGTCTCGACGAGGGGCGCGATCTCGCCGGGCCGCCGCGGCGGCAGCGCGGCGAGGACGAGCTTCTGGTCGCCGCCCGCGGTAGCCTGAGCGAAGGCGAGCGCGCCGCCCCCGGCCGGCAGGGCCGCGATCTGGACAGCGCCCTCCGCTTCGCCAGGCAGGGCGAGACCGCGCGGGCGGGCGAGCGGGATCGGCGCATCAACGAGGGCCGGACGCCTCTCCTGCGGTGGGGGCGGGGGCGGCTCGGCGACGGCGTTGACGGGGGCGATGGCCTGGGCTTCCGGCGGCTCGGGAGCGCGCGGGGCCAGCCGTTCGGCCCGCTCCTGCGCGAGCGAGCGCGTCGCGGGTGCCGGCTGCGGCGCCATGGCGACGGCGAAACGCCCGCCATCGGAGGCGTTGCTGTCGGCATAGGGATTGGGGCTGGCATAGGCGATGACGGCGGGCTGCGGCTTGGGAGCCACGCGCCGGCCGCGGGTCGGGCGGGCATCAGCCTCCTCCTCGTCGCCGCCGAAGAGCGAGGCCCAGAGGCTCTTGCGGCCGGAGGAGATGACCGCGCCCTCGTCGAGATCGGCCGCCGCATAACCGGCGACCGCGCCACCGCTGGCGAGGATCTCGGCCTTGGCGATCTCGTAGCCGCCGAGCGGCTGGCCGTCGGCGGGAAGGTGGACGGTCTTCTCGTCCGGGAAAAGGCGCACGAGCTGGTCGCGCGTCATGCGTGGCCAAGAGCGCACCGAGCCGGCATCGAGATGGATGAAGGGCGTGTGAGCGCCGGGATAGAAGCCCACACCGCCGCGCTGCAGGCGCATGCCGGCTTCACGGATGCGGGCGGTCGGCGTGTCCGGCAGATAGAAGTCCATCGCCTTGCCGAGCATGTGCTGGCTGTGCTTGGCGACCGCGCGCGAGCGCCGCCGCAGCATCGAATTGGTGCCGGGTGAGCGATAGGCGGAGACGACGTGGAAGGGCTGCTCCGAACCGACCTGACGCTGGACCTCCCAGGCGACGTCGAAGAGGCGCGGATCCATGCGGATCGGCTCGTCGGTGCGCCAATCGCGCAGGGCCCAGTTCAGCTTCTCGAGGCCCTCGGCGACGTAGCGCCCGTCCCGCTTGAAGGTGACGGTGACCTCTTCCTTGGTGTGCATGTGGCGGATCGAGATCGTCCGCGTGTCGCCGTTGGCGACGGCATCCTGCGTGCCGCGCACGCCCAGCAGCAGAGTCCCGGCCGCAACCCCGAGCATCAACGCCCGGCGGAAGACCCTTTTCGGGCGCGCCTGGCGTTCCGAAAGCGTGGCGTCTGAGCTGCCCAATCTGCTGACCCGTCTCGATGCGTCGCTCTGGCGGCGCGTGATGAACGTGAACGAACAGTTGCGGAGAAGCGTTAACGCCTCGTTAGCAAGCCGGCAATTGCCGGGCCAGCCCTTTCTGCGCGCCTCTCCGCTACGCCGCGATCGTGGCGAAACGGTGCCGGTTCACCGTCCGCTCGCCGACGCGACGTCAGCCGCGCTGCTCGAGCGCCTGACGGACCATCCGGTGGAAGCCGTAGAGGTCCTCGAAGGTGGTGAGGCTACCATCGGCGCCGACGACATGGGTGTTGTAGACCAGATGGATCGCCAGCGGCTGGGGCAGGTTGATGCGGCGCTCGCCCGAACCGATGAGGCGCTTCAGACGCTCATGGGTCCATTCCGGCCCGAGAACCTGATCGGCGAGCTGGAAGGGATTGTCGACACGCACGCAGCCATGGCTGAAAGCGCGGCGCTCCTGGGCGAAGAGCCTGCGGTTGGGCGTGTCGTGCAGATAGACGGCGTGATCGTTCGGGAACATGAACTTGATCCAGCCGAGCGCGTTGCGCTCCCCCGGCGGCTGGCGGACCGAGATGCCGCCGCCCTTGGTCCGCGTCACCACATAGCCGCGCTTGGCGGCATAGTCCGGATCGGCGGCGAGCCCGGGAATGAACTCCTTGCGCAGAATCGAGGGCGGCACGTACCAGGACGGATTGACGATGACGTGGTCCATCCGGTGCGAAAAGATGGGCGTCGCCGTCTCCGGCTTGCCGACGATGGCGCGCGTCTCGTGGACGACTTGGCCCTGGCGGACGACGCGGACGCGGAATTCCGGGACATTGACCATGATGTGGTCGGCGCCGAGATCGGTCGGCAGCCAGCGCCAGCGCTCCATCTGGGCGACGATATCCTGCTCGCCGCGGGCCGTCGCTGGTGTGCCAAGCGCGGCGAGAGTCTGCGCGCCGAGAACGCCGGTCGCAGGCAGGCCCGCCTGCTTCTGGAAGGCGGCCAGGGCGGTGGCGGTCGATCGGTCGAAAACCGGCTCTTCGCTCGGTCCGAGCCCCAGCCGGGCGCGCACCAGCGGCACGCGGTCGTCGCGCATGCCGAGCTTCAGCGCCGGGCCGGCGGGAATACGCACCAGCGGCGTGTCGTCGAGATGCTCGCGCAGCTCGGCGAGCTTGGCCTTGAGCCGGCGATAGCCCTCATGGGGCGGGTTGTAGGCGGCCAGCACGGCGCCGGCATCGGCCGCGCCCGCGAGCTCCGAAAGGACTTCGGTGGCGGAGGGCAGCGACAGCGACGGCGTCAGCAGCTTCGACAGGCGGCGCGGATCGACGCGGGCGCCGCGCGCGTCGCGGGCATAGAGCACGGCCAGCGCCGAGAGTCGGACATCGGCTTCGGCGAGGCTGCCCTTATCGCTCGCCTCGAATGCGGGCAGCGGATAGTCGGTTGGACGCAGCCCGTCCTCGCCGGCGCGACCGAGGCGCTCGGTCAGGCGCAGGCCGGCGGCGCTCCAGCCGCGTCCCTCGATCCAAAGCGGCCGGTTGCCGTTGGCCTCGTAGGCGGCGAGGATCTCGGCGCGCTCGCGCTCGGCGAGGCGCGGCAGGGCCAGCGCGTCGGCCGCGCGGGCGACAATGTCGGCGGCGTATTCGGATCCGGCGGGCAGGTCGACGACGACCTTGGGCAGCTCGGGCGGGGCGATCGCCGGCTCGGCCTTTCGCAGCATGGGGGCGGCCTGCGGCGCCGCCAGCGCGGGATCGGCCGGCGGCAGCTCGATCTCGGGGATGTCCAGGACCAGCGGCTGGTCGGGCACTGCGACGAGCGCGGCGGGCAGTTCCGGCGTGGCGAGGCTGCCCTCGGGGCGCGCGGAAGGCGTGACCGCGCCGGTGACCATGCCGGGTTCGGCGGCGGGCGCGTTTGCGGTGTCCGTCTGCGGGGCGGGCTCGGCGGGAGCGGCTTCCGTGCTGACCGGAGCCTGCGCGGCTTGCGGCTGTTCGTCGGCATGCAGGAACAAGGCGGGCTGTTCCGGCAGCGGGATGCCGAGCGTCGGATCGGTGGCCTGGCCTTCGGCGGAGACTGCAGTGGCGGTCAGGGACAGGGCCAGAGCCGAGACGCAAGCCAGATTCGCCCAGTGGCGACGACGCATGGTCGCTATTCCTGAATTTTGGCCGAGAGCCGCATTCCTGCGTGACTCGGCCGGTTTCGACAAGATGCGGCAGCGCAACAGGCGCCGCCATTCGCTTGGTCGCGGCTCAGGCCGCGTCGGTTTCATCCGCGCCGGAGCCGGGCTCGATCAGCCCGTAATCCTTGAGCTTGCGGTAGAGCGTCGAGCGGCCGATGCCGAGCTTGCGCGAGATCTCGGACATGTGCCCGCGGTAATGGGCGAGGGCGAATTTGATGATCTCGCGCTCGAGTTCATCGAGCGTGCGCATGTCGGAGCCGGCGACGAGTTCCAGCGAGTTGGGGTCGCGCACCGGCATCTGGATAATCCGCGGGGGCTCGCTGCGCGCCTCGGCCGGGCCGAGCGGTGCCGGGGCGGGCGGGATGCGAACATCATAGCCCTCCATCTGCGCGGCGATCTGCGGGAATTCGGCGACGGTCAGCTCATCGCCGTCGGCCAGCACCACGGCCCGGAACATCGCGTTTTCGAGCTGGCGGACATTGCCCGGCCAGTCATAGCCGCTGATGAGCGAGAGCGCCTCGGCGCCGATGCCGCGCAGCTTCTTGCCCTCCTCGGCGGCGAAGCGGGCGAGGAAGCCGCGCGCCAGGTCCGGAATGTCCTCGCGGCGCTGACGCAGCGGCGGCAGCGTGATCGGGAAGACGTTGAGGCGGTAGTAGAGGTCCTCGCGGAACTCGCCCGCCTTGACCTGGTCGAGCAGGCTCTTGTTCGTCGCCGAGATGATGCGGATGTCAACACGGACGGACTTCTTGCCGCCGACGGGGTCGACCTCGCCTTCCTGGATCGCACGCAGCAGCTTGACCTGCGCATCGAGCGGCAATTCGCCGACCTCGTCGAGGAAGAGCGTGCCGCCGCTGGCCTCGACGAATTTGCCGACATGGCGCTCGGTGGCGCCGGTGAAGGCGCCCTTCTCGTGGCCGAAGAGGATCGACTCGACGAGGTTGTGCGGGATCGCGCCGCAATTGACCGTGACGAAAGGCTTGCCCTTCCGGTCGCTCGAACCCTGGATGGCGCGGGCCAGCACCTCCTTGCCGACGCCGGATTCACCCTCGATCAGGATCGGGATGTTGGACTTCGCCGCGCGCTCGGCCAGGCGCACGACGCGCGCCATGTCGGCGCTCTTGGTGGCGAGGTCGCGGAAGCCGAGCGTGCCGGAGGCGCGGCGCTTGATGTGGCGGAGCTCGTGCTCGAGGGCGCCGAGCTTGAGCGCGTTCTTGAGCGAGATCTGCAGCCGCTCGGCGCCGACCGGCTTGACGACGAAGTCGACCGCGCCGGCGCGCATCGCCTGGACGACGGTCTCGATCGAGCCATTGGCGGTCTGCACGATGACCGGGGTCTCGATGGCGCGCTCGCGCAGCGCGGCCAGGACGCCCATGCCGTCGAGCTCGGGCATGACGAGATCGAGCACGATCGCGTCGAAGCGGTCGCCCTCGGGACCCGTCAGCATCTGGAGGGCGGCCTGGCCGGTCTCCGCGACCACGGCGTCATAACCGCAACGCTTCAGCATGGCGTCCAGCAGGCGGCGCTGCACGGGATCGTCGTCGACGACGAGAACGGTGGCGGTCATGACACCTCGAAGGCTTAAGGCGGTGAACAAGCCGGCCGCTCCAGGCGGCGCCGGCTGTTCCGTTCTGGGTCATTCTCGGCCAGAACGGTTAAGCGGCGCTTAAGCGCATAGCGCGGGGGCCGCGACGCAGGCAGAGATTGATCCCGGCCGGTGCCCCGCGCATATGAGGGAAAGGCGGGGTTCCCATCTGCGAGGTTGCCGACGATGACCAATGCGTTCGACCAGGTGCTGCGCGCCACTGCGACGGGAAGCGCCGCCGCGGCCGCCAAATCCCTGGGCACGCTGCCGGAATGGGATCTGAGCCATCTCTATCCCGGCCTGGATTCCCCCGCGCTGAAGGCGGATCTCGCCCGTGCGCTCGCCGATTCGCAGAGCTTCGCGGCGCTCTATCGCGGCAAGCTCGCCGCCCTGGCGGAGCGCGAGGACGGAGCCGCGGCGCTGGCCGAGGCGGTGAAGGCGTTCGAGACGCTCAGCGACCTGCTCGGCCGCATCGGCGCCTATGCGGGCCTCGTCTATGCCGGCGACACCACCGATCCGCAGCGCGCCAAGTTCTACGGCGACACGCAGGACAAGCTGAACGCGGCGGTGACCGAGCTGCTGTTCTTCGAGCTCGAGCTGAACCGGATCGAGCCGGAGGTTCTGGCCCGCGTCTCCGCGACGGCGCCCCTCTCGCACTGGAAGCCCTGGCTCGACGATCTCGCCAAGGACAAGCCGCACCAGCTCGAGGACCGGATCGAGGCTCTCTT
>OGCL01001990.1_pt1 | contig 15698 bp, 15 predicted proteins | sample 1570041 | NCBI WGS metagenome assembly OGCL01 (sample SAMN06266162, study PRJEB24511) | hot springs metagenome | isolation source: Hot spring water | place: South Africa: Limpopo | collected 2015-06-22
ATCAGTATCTAATATTATCAATGGTCTGTCATATGGTTAAAGACAAAAATTGGAAGATTCTGATAAAGTCAGGAAAACACTTCTGCCTTAAATGCTTTCCAATGTGTTACAATTATTCATCGTTTAAACGTTGGGACAGTAATGATATTTCATTTGTAAAAAATTAGGAATCTCTTCAAAAAATCTCATTGCTATTTTCGGCTACTCAGTGTAATTCAAATAGTTTTAAGGTCTTAATTATCTCCCTTCTTGCCTCTCCAATGGTGAGTGGTATCTTCTCAAATGGCAGGTTGTCTTCATGTTTTAATTTATAAATAAGCTCTGCTATGGCAGGAAGCCTTAATTTGACTTCAGACATATCATCGGGGGCGGTAAAAACATCCTCGGGCTTGCCACCCCTAACTATTTTCCCTTTGCTTAAGATATAAAGTCTGTCAAGAAAAAGAGGCACAAGGTCAACACTATGAGTAGCCATAACGATAGCAACACCATTTTCTTTATTTAATTTACGCAAAAGATTCATCATCTTGTATTCGCCCATCGGGTCTAAACCAGCGGTAGGTTCATCAAGAAGCAATATCTCATGCCCCATTGACAAAAGGCCTGCTATACACACCCTCTTTTTCTGTCCGTAGCTCAAGCTTGGGATTGGCTTTGCGGCATAAGCCTCCATCTCGACTGCCATCAGGGCATTGTTGACCCTCGTTGTTATCTCCTCAAGGCTAAACCCCATATTCATGGGACCAAAGGCGACATCCTCAAACACAGTCGGGGCAAATAACTGCTCATCGGGGTTTTGAAAAATGAGTCCCATCCTACGATAAATCTCTTTTGGACTGAGCTTTTTTATATCCTCGCCATCAAGATATACACTCCCGTCAAAATCCTTTAACAATCCATCCATAACTTTAAGCAATGTTGTTTTGCCCGAGCCGTTTGAACCAAGAATTCCGATAAAATCGGCTTTTTTTACTTCTAATAAAACATCTGATAGGGCAATAGTTCCATCGGGATACTTAAAAGAAACGATATTCGCTCTTAAGCGGCTTAAATCTTCCATATTATGCCGAGGGAAGTCAGAAATAGAATGGAAAATATGATTTCATTGGCTTTGAAGGGTTTCTGGCTTAAAAAAGGGATGTCGCCTTCATATCCCCTTTGCACCATCGAGACGGTTATCTTTTGACTGTGGTCAAATGCCTTGATGATTAACGAGCCAGCAAGGGTCGAAAAAGAGCTTAATCCCCTTTTAATGCTCGAATAGCCAAGACGGTTTTTTTGCGCATTGTAGATTACAATTGCATCTTCAAGAAGGATGAAGATATACCTGTATGCAAACATTGTAATCTCTATAAGTGTTTTAGGCACTCTAAACCACGAAAGTCCTGCCATGATTTCGGTAAATGGGGTGGCAAAGCCGAGAGCAATCACGACTGAGACTGCTGCAAGTATTCTTGCCGCAAGAAGCAGTCCTTCATAAAGACCGTCTTTGTAAGCCGTCAGGGCAAAAATCCTCAAATCAATTTCAACCAACGGTTCTGTGCCGCTGAAAAAGAACTTAAGCAGAACAAGGATTAATGCGATAAAAGCAGGCTCTGCATATCTGAGCAGCAGCACTTTAGTATGCACCTTGATTATTTTGCACAAAGCTGCGCAAATGAGGATGATAACCAATGGGAATAAAAACCCTTTATAACTCAACACAAGAATTAGCGTAAAAAGCGCAACAATTATCTTCACCCTCGCATCAATCGCCGAAAAAAGGTGCTTTTTATTAAAGAATTCTGAAAATAACTCCATATGTCTCTTTAATTTCTCTTTTCGATTAAAACCCGCCAATAATAACCCGCGGCGAACCCCCCGCCGACACCAGCCATCAGAAAGACGAAAAGGAGCAGATCGCCCTGGTCTGTGTTTATAAAGGGTTCTCTGGATTCCCTGCCAAATTCTTTTGCAAACCTCTCGATAACAGACTCATCCACGCCCTGCCATTTTTCTGAAGCATCTGCTAAAGTGAATAGCGAAAGGTGAAGAGCTAATAAGAAAAAAACAGCAAGAAATTTTAATCCTTTTATTTTCATGCCTTAACCTCCTCTGGTTTTAAAACCAGCATTTTGACAAGCAAATCTGGTCTCTTTTTCGATAGTAATACAACAACGCCTGCTGTCATAGCCCCTTCAAGTATGCCAAGGGGGATTTGGGTTGGCGCAAAGGCAGCCATAATTTTTAAGAAAAGGGGCAGAAATTCTGAATCACCCCTTATGCCTAACGCAAGCTCAAAAGAAGTTGTGATATAAGTTGCCCAGTCAGCAAGGACTCCTGCAAAAAATCCTGAAATTGCGAGATTCATTCTGAAGGCCCTTAAAAACTTGAAAGTAAGAAAACCAGCCAGAGAACCGATAACTCCCATAGAGAAGATGTTTGCTCCAAGTGTGCTTATGCCGCCGTGAGCAAGAAAGAGGGCTTGTATGAATAATGCAACTGAGGCAACAACAGCGCTTATAAATGGGCCAAGAATTATCCCTGTTATGCCTGTGCCAGCAGGATGAGAACAGGTGCCGGCTACAGGGATGGGAACAGGCATACACGAGATAATAAACACTACCGCAGCTAAAAGCCCTACAAGAGGCTTAAAGGAGAGGTCTTGACGTGAGATAGACTTGAGCTTCCAGATGCCGTAAGCGATAAACGGGATTGAGAGGGCATACCAAATAAGCGCCCACTCAATAGGGAGGATTCCCTCGGCGATGTGCATTGCATAAGCGTCAGTGGCAGTGATTAGTGGATAGCAAATAGTGAATAGCGACAGAAGTAATATTTTATTTTTTAAGCCTTGAATTTTGAATCTTGAATTTTGAATTAACATATTTCCTCCAGATTTTAACGGTAATGTCAGAAGTTGTTTTATTTTCCCTTAGTTGAAGGGATAGCCTTAATATTTGCTTTTTTTGTTACCTTTCCCTTCTTCTGCTCTTCTGTGTCTTCCGCTCTTGTCACCCTGAGCTTGCCGAAAGGCTCACCATGACAATATTAAAGACTGTTAACATTAAATAACTATCCTTCCCCCGCCATTTTTAAAAGTGCATTGACGATTGCGGCTGCGGCAGGGCTGCCTCCTTTTCTGCTTAAATTGGTAATAAATGGGAATTTCTGGGTTGAAAGAAGGGTTTTAGACTCAAGGGCGTTGACAAAACCCACAGGGACACCTATCACGAGAATTTCATGGTTGTTTGATCTTAAAAGCAAATCAATTGTCTTGATAAGTGCGGTTGGGGCGTTGCCTATAGCTACAATCCCAATATTATTATTCGCAGCCAAAGCAGTTTCTATTCCTGCCTCAGCCCTTGTCTTATTTCCCGTATTTATTGCATCCCCTGTATTTTGTATGCTGCAAATGACATTCCCTCCCCACTGTTCGAGAAGTTTCTTATTTATGCCTGTCTTTACCATCTCAACATCGGTCAGAATGTCTTTTCCAGACTTTATTGCCTTCAGTCCAGTATTTACAGCGTCAGGGTGGAAGACCAGGCTATTTTTAAACTCATAATCTGCTGTGGCGTGTATAACCCTTTTAATGATGGGTAATTGCGCAGATGGTATGCCGCTGAAATCCTCTTCTTCCGAGATAATATCGAAACTTCTCTTTTCTATTTGTTCGGGTTTCAGTCCATTTGCGTTATAAATCCTCTCTAAAACAACCTGAACAAGTTTGTTGTGAAACCCAAGAGGCTCAGAATAGACAAACTCAACATCCGGGTATAAGTTTCTAGCTTCTTCAATCATATCTGGTATATCTTTTGTCACATGCATCCCCGAACTAAGAAAAAAAGGATGGACTATTATCTTGCCCGCGCCGTCTTCAATATGTTCTTTTATAACTGTCATAAGTTTTGGCTCTGCAAATTGTAAATAGGCTATTTTCACGCAATTTCTTCTGCAATCAGAATGAATGGAATTGTGAAGAAGCCTTCCAACAATCTCTATGTTATTAGCTTCTTTTTTTGGGCTTCCGTGCCCTATTAATATAATCCTCTCTGTGGCGTCAAGCATTTTTTAAACTCTCCTGATAAAATTTATAAAACTGTTAGCTGTATTGATGTTGCTGCCAAAATGCAAATGGATATAACTGGCGAGAGTGTTTTTATACGAAAATCCCTCGTCTTCCAATATTTCACCATTATTGTCTCTGACCGAATAAACCTTTGTTAAAGCTGAGGTTTTGTCTTTGTCTCTTATCTCTGAGTAATGAAATTCATGTCCTCTCATAGTCTCGCTTTTATAGCCAACCATACAGTCTTCCTTAAGCAACGTTTCACGATAACCTAAAAAAGCCCTTCTTGTTAGCTTGATAGATGTGTCAAAGGGGAAAACGCCCGACATTTCGAAGAAGTTGTTCTCCCCATCGTAAATGCCTTTTGATAGATACATCAGTCCGCCGCATTCGGCATAAAGGGGCATTCCGGTTCCAGACCAGTCGCGGATAGCCTTGAGCATATTTGTATTTACAGAGAGTTCCTGCGCGTAAAGCTCGGGATAGCCCCCTCCGAGATAGACAGCGTCAATTCCTTCTGGAAGAGCAAAATCCTGAAGCGGGCTGAAATAAACAATCTCTGCACAGGCATTTCTAAGCATATCGAGATTATCCTCGTAATAAAAACAAAACGCCTTATCATATGCAACAGCTATTCTTTTAAGTTGTTGCTGGCAATCCGCTCTCTCCAGAGACTTTGCATCGCATTCTGCCTTAGCATTTTTATTTGATATCTCGGCAGCATCTAAAATAGCCGTCACATCAATGTGTTTCAGAACTATATCGCCAAGTTTATTGACAGCTTGATCTCCTATCGGGTTTTCTTCAGCCACAGTGAGGCCCAGATGCCTATGGGGTATTTCAAAATCAAGACTTCTCGGGAGATAGCCGAGCACATCTACATCTCTGATAGAATTTTTTAGCCTCAGATAATGTTTTTCGGAGCCTATTCGGTTAAAAATTATCCCTTTGAGATTCAACCCTGACTCCAGCCCCCAATCTCTGTATCCTTTTACAAGGGCGCCTGCGCTCTCAGCCATTCCATAAGCATCAACAACCAGAATAACTGGCAATTTAAGAAGTTTTGCTATTGATGCGGTGCTGTAATTTCCATCATACATCCCCATTACGCCCTCAATAATGGAAATGTCTGCTTTTTCCGAGTATTTATAAAAGCAATCCCTTACATAATCCTCACCGCACATCCAGATGTCGAGATTTCTCGAAGGAAGTCCTGTTATCAGCCTATGAAGTCCTGCATCTATGAAATCCGGTCCGCATTTAAAGGGCTGAACCTTAAATCCCAAAGCCTTACAAGCCGCCATCAGCCCAAGGGCTATGGTAGTTTTCCCGCATCCGCTGTGCGTCCCTGCTAAGATTACTGCGCGCATATATTTTCAAGTCCTTTTAAGAGTCTCAGGTTATCTTCTTTGGATTTTACAGCTACCCTTATGTATAAACCATTAAGCCCTTTAAAATTTGAACAGTCCCTCACCATTATGTTTGAACTCTGCAAGGACTTGATTGCCTGTTGGGCATTAATAATTTTAAGCAGGTAATAATTCACCGCTGACGGAAGATAGGCGATTGAAAGTCTTCTAAAGCCGCTTTCCATGAGGTTTTTGTCTTCTCGTATTACCCTGAAGGTCTTTTTTTTGTATTTCTCATCATTCAAGGCTGCTATCCCGGCGATTTGAGCAATCGTATTAACTGTCCAGGGTTCCTTGTTATTTAAAATATTGCCAATGAGAGATTCATGGAAAACCCCGAATCCAAGCCTGAAAGCAGAGAGGGCATAAAACTTGGTCATAGACCTGAGAACTATGAGAAAAGGATTATTTGCCGTTTCGTGTATAATTGAATTTTCGGGAATAAAATCAATAAAGGCTTCATCAACAACGAGATAACATTTTGACTCAAGCGCACTTTTCGCAAGCTCAAGCATCAGTTCTTTGCTTATATGACGACCTGTTGGATTATTCGGGTTGCATAGGAAAGCCATATCGCAGCCTTTTAAATCTTTGATGAATTCTTCATGTTCAAGGTCGAAATAGTTTTCTTCTCTTAATTTATGATATTTAATCTCAGCGCCAACCAGCAAAGACGCCCTCTCATATTCGGAGAATGTTGGTGAAGGTATTAGCACAGATTTAGGCTTAAGAGCCCTTGTGCAAAGATATATTAGTTCAGTGCTGCCATTGCCGCATACTACTGATTCGGGCTTTACCCCATAATAAATCGAGATGGTTTGCTTAAGCCTTTCAGCATCAGGGTCGGGGTAGTGATACATTGAACTGTCGATGTTTCTTATCTCCGAAATGACTGTCTCTGGCAGTCCTAATGGATTTATCGAGGCGCTGAAATCGAGAATCTCTCTCTCATCAACCCTGTTTCTCTTAGCAAAACTGTATATATTTCCGCCGTGTTCCGTCATCCTAAAAAACCTTATAGTTCATAAAATACAAGATCGCTGCAGATGCCGCGACGCTCAAAATGGAGGAATACCAGACTATTGTCAGTGCCACCTTTGTGGCTGCCATATAGTTTTTATGTCTCGCCTCGCCTATATAAGGCTTTTTTACAAGGACGCCTCCGTAGGTTGATGGACCGCCAAGCCTCACGCCAATTCCGCCGGCAATCGCAGCCTCAGGGACTCCGCTATTGGGGCTGAGGTGATTGCCTCCGTCACGGAGCATCGTCTGAAAGGCGATGCGGGCTATCGGGAGTGAACGAAATACTATCGCCGTAGAAATTACAATAAAAAGTCCTGTAATCCTTGCAGGAATATAGTTCACATAGTCGTCTAATCGCGCAGAAGCCCACCCAAAGTTTATATACCTCTGATTCCTGTAACCCACCATAGAATCAAGGGTATTAATAGCCTTGTAACTTAGAGCAAAGGGCAGCCCTCCAACAACAAGGTAAAATAGCGGCGCTATAACGCCGTCTGAGAGATTCTCCGAGAGCGATTCAACAGTTGCCTTGAGGATGTCATCCTCTGAGAGGTTCTGGGTATCCCTCCCCACGATCATGCTCAATTGCATCCTTGCGTGGTCGAGTCTGCCTGCCTGAACAGCATCAATCACCATCTTTGCCGATTTGACTAATTCCTTGATAGCAATAGTTGAAGATGTCAAATATATGATAAAAATCACAGATAAAAACTTAACTACCCCTTGAGAAAATGATCGGGCTAAATCCAATATGAAATAAGAGCCAAAAAAGACAGGCAGAACAACTATCAAGACGAGGAAAACACCTGCAAATTTTTCTGCACTGGGTGTCTTAAAAAACCTTCTCAGACTTGCTTCAACCCCGCTTATCGCAAGACCGAAAAGCCTGACAGGGTGAGGCAGCCAGCGTGGGTCTCCTATTGCTGAATCCATGACAAAGGCGAGAATCAGAATGGCGGGCGGCAGGCTGAAGGGAGTCAAGGGTATCAGATTATCCATTATACGAGTATTCCCTCTATAAAATGCATGTCGAGATTTTCAGATATTGCATTAGAAAGATTATCCAATGCCTTTTCCTTTATCTCGTGATAACTATAAGTGAACTTCAGGGGCGTCATTCCCTTCATCTGCCTGATGGAATCAATTATTCCCCGTCGGAAAGCGTCGTTCTCAAATATCCCGTGAATGTAAGTGCCCCAGCAATTGCCATTCTGTGAGCCGTCATCATAATATGAAGGCGACTTGATGTTCTTCAGTTCAGAAAACCTTCTGAGCTTAAAAAGATTAATCTCTCCATCGCTCACGCCCATATGAATCTCATACCCTTTTAGCTTGTAGTTTAGGAGCTTAGAGTCGTGAATCAAAAGGCAGGATAGAATAGCTTTGTCATTGTTTATGTTTATCTCGGCTTCAACTTGTGCGGTGATTTTTACCTTCTGAAAAGTGGTCTCGATATTGAGTAGTCCTATTCCTTCGACTTCCTTGTGTTCACTTTCAACACAGTAAGGGTCTTTTATAACCTTTCCGAGCATCTGGTAGCCTCCGCACACGCCCACTATCTGGACGCCCTTTTCGTAAGCCCTCCTGATGCTAAGGTCAAGACCTCTTTCCTTAAGAAAGAGAAGGTCTTTAACGGTATTTTTAGTGCCCGGTATTATGACCATATCAGCATTTTCAATATCATCAGGGTTAATCGAATAAATTACATCAACATCGGGTTCATAGAAAAGCGGGTCAAAATCCGTAAAGTTAGAGATAAACTTCAATCTTACAATGACTATCTTGAGCCTCTCTCTGAAATCGCCATTTGAGACAGGCTTGATGGAAAAGGTGTTCCTCGAAAGGGCAAGCCCGTCTTCTTCAGGAAGACCTATGTCAGATAGATAAGGCAAAACGCCGATAACAGGTTTTCCTGTCTTTTGTTCAATCATACTCAGTCCGGGTTTCAGTATCTCTATATCGCCCCGAAACTTGTTAATTAAGAAAGCCTTAATAAACCTGCTATCTCTACCAAGAAGTTTCACAGTGCCATAAAGGGATGCAAAAACACCGCCTTTGTCAATGTCTCCAACCAAAATAACAGGAGATTTTGCGAGTCTTGCGGCTGCCATATTGACGATATCCGCACTCATAAGATTTATCTCAGCAGGACTGCCGGCGCCTTCTATGACTATCAAATCATGCCTTGCAGATAGCCTGTTATAAGAAGACTTGACGGCTTTCCACGCCTCTTTCTTATTTGCATAATACTGCATAGGCTTCATATGCCCTATCGCCCTGCCGTGAATAATTACCTGTGAACCGAACTCTCCTGATGCCTTAAGTAAAATCGGGTTCATATCAACCGTTGGCTTGACCCTCGCAGCCTCTGCCTGAAGCGCCTGCGCCCTGCCTATCTCGCCGCCGTCAATCGTAATGAAGGAATTCAGAGCCATATTCTGCGCCTTAAAAGGGGCAACACTTAACCCCCTGTTGCTGAAATATCTGCATAATCCAGCAACTATGAGGCTCTTCCCAACTCCCGAGCCTGTCCCCTGTATCATTAATGATTTGGCTTTATTCATTGCTAACACAACCCGTTTATCAACTTTACCACCGGATATTTGCTCCAGAATTCAATGATATTCACCGCCGCATTATCCTGCTCTATCCTGAAAATATTTTCCAGAGGAATGCCAAGGAAATGGCACAGAATTATCCTGTTGACTCCACCATGGGCAACGACAGCAATATTTTGGTCTTTTCCATTGTGCTTATCTATAATGTTTGCTAAGGCGCTAATAACCCTGTCTCTAACCTTCAGGGTGCTTTCCCCCTCTGGCGGAGAATACCTCAAGGGGTCTTCAGACCATAGCTTAAACTCCACAGGATACCTTTCCTTAATCTCACTAAAAGTCATACCTTCCCACACGCCAAAATTTCTTTCGTTCAAATCGACTATCGGTATGGGTTTTAATCCGAACTTTCCTGCTATAATCTCCGCGCTTGCAAAAGCCCTGCTCAGGTTTGAACAATATACGGCGGAAAGTGTAGGGTTATCAGATGGATTAATTAATTGGTCTCCATGTATGTCTTTGAGATAATCATTTTTTCTCTGAATGGCAGAGTTTAGCATGTGTTTTAGGATGAAGTTTGATGACCTTCTCATCTGCTCCATTCCCGCAGGCGCAAGAGGGACATCTAAGCTCCCTTTATATCGTTTTGCTTCACTGCCTTCTGTCTTTCCGTGTCTTACAAGGTATAAAGTCGTGACCATGCTATCACCATAAAGAGAAATATTAATTCAGTAATCTCGCTCAAGGCGCCAAGAGAGTCGCCTGTGAGTCCACCAAATTTTCTATTGCATATTAAAATCCATAGGCGACAGAAAAGATACATCAGAATGAGCAATACAATATTAAAGATGTATTGAGTCTGAGGGGCAAATTGGATGAAAACAATATAAAAAACCGCCATTAGTATTACGAGCAATATAGTTGAAAAGGCAAACTCCCTGCCTCCCACTCTATCAATGAAAATCTTACCAAGACCGTCTTTTCTTGCTGATACGCCGTGAAACATGGATGCAACCATCGTCCATTTGGAAATCACGGGCATAAAAAGAAGCGTTGAGTAGAGAGTGAAATACGACATATGAAATACCCCTTTTAGGGCAAGATATTTTAAAGCAAGAACAAATATTATAGCTGTAACCCCAATAGGTCCAGCAGTTGAGCCCTTCATGATTCCGAGTCTTTTTTGCCTGTCTTCATCCGCGTTGCCTGTGGATTTGACCGAGAGGGCATCAAAGGTATCAGATAGACCGTCAAGATGAAATCCCCCATTCATGAAGACGAGAAACAGGAGCATCAAGGCAATTACAAGTTCCTCATGAAAGACGAGGCTTAATGCAAAACTAACAGCTATCAGGAGCAGCCCCTGCAATAGTCCTACTAAGACGAAGGACGAAGCGCTCTTTGCGATATCGGCTTCATCGTAAACCTTGCTTATCCTGATAGGTATGATAGTTAAAAACTGTAATGCAATCATAAAGTTTTTAATCATGGAATATGAGTTGTTGAATCTTCAATTTTGAATCTCGTTTGAGACCCCTGCCTCCGAAAATGTTGCCATATCCTTGTATATCTTCAAGCCTGCCTCTATCATGAGCATAGCAAGGGCGGCGCCTGTTCCTTCTCCAAGTCTTAAGTCGAGATCAAGAATTGGCTTTAAACCGAGCTTCTGGAGCATCAATGTATGCCCCTTCTCTACAGAGTTGTGGGCTGCAAAAAGATAATCCCTTACCTTTGGTTCTATAGTATAAGCTATCAGAGCGCCTGCTGTAGAGATAAAACCATCTATCACCACAGGGATTTTGTTTGCAGCGCCGCCAAGCACTATTCCAGCTATGCCCCCTATCTCAGCCCCTCCCACTTTAGAAAGGACATCTATTGCATCCGCTGGGTCAGGATTGTTAAGGCTTATTCCAGCTTCAATCACCTTTATCTTCCTTTTCAATGATTCGTCGGTTATTCCCGTGCCTTTCCCTGTAACTTCTGAGACTGGTTTGCCTGTAAGCAAAGACGCTATCGCACTTGAAGGGGTTGTGTTGCCTATGCCCATGTCGCCTGTGCCAAACAAATTATATCCTTTCCCTGCATATTCATCAGCGAGTTCTATCCCAACTTCTATGCATCTCTGTGCTTGCAGTTTCGACATTGCAGCTTTTTTGGTAAAATTCTCCGTTCCTTTTAATACCTTTCGGTTTATAAGTCCATCAAGGCTGCCGAAATCGTGGTCAACCCCTATATCAATCACTACAACATCAGCCCCAGCTTGCCTGGCAAGGACATTGATACCTGCCCCGCCTCTAAGGAAATTAAAGACCATCTGTCGTGTGACCTCTTTTGGATAAGCAGAGACGCCTTCTTCAGTAACTCCGTGATCGCCTGCGAATGTGAAGATTGCCTTTTTATTAATAACAGGATTTGTATTGCCTGTGATTGCTGCAAGCCTCCTTGCAAACTCTTCAAGCCTGCCGAGGCTGCCCGGAGGCTTTGTTAAATTATCGAGATGTTTCTGGGCAATCTCAAATAATTTTTGGTCAACTGGTTTAATCTTTGCTTGGGTCATTTCAATCATACTCATCTATTATCCTCTTTTGTTATTTTTTTAATGGTTTGATGGTTCGACAAGCTCACCATGACAAGCAGCGGGTCTATCACAATGTTTACCCTGACTGATATCCTTAGCCTTTTATCCTTACAGGTATGCCTGAAACAACAAGATATACCTCATCAGCTGTTTCAGCCACAATTTGATTTAACTTGCCTGCCTGATCACGGAATCTTCTTGCGAGGGGATTATCAGGCACTATGCCCATACCGATCTCGTTTGAGACGATAATGAGTTGTGAACCATCTGTTCTTTTGAAAAGATTAAGAACCTTGATAAAACTTTTATATTCTTCCTCAATATTTGCATCATCATGCTCGCCTGTCATTAGATTGGAGACCCAGAGAGTCAGGCAATCAAGAACTATCAGGGTGTATTTGTTTATTATTTTTTCAATGACATCTGTGATTTTCAGCGGTTCTTCGATTACATCCCAACCGTCTCCTCTCTGAGCCTTATGCCTCTCAATTCTGTCGAGCATTTCGGAGTCGAGCGGTTCCGCCGTTGCTATGTATGCCTTTTTGCCGGCGCACATAAACGCCGGTTTAAGGGCAAGACTGCTCTTGCCGCTTCTTGCCCCGCCTGTTATGAATATTACTCGGGAGTTCATGAGTTTTATCTCTTATCGCTCCCCTGCATATCCCTTTCAAACATACCTTGCAATATATCATTAGCGCAGAACTTGCCGCACATAGTGCAGGTTGAGCCGTCCCCGTTTCCTCTTTTAGACTTAATCTCCTGAGCCCTTTCTGGGTCTATAGCAATCTCGAACTGCTTTTCCCAAAGCATATCCCTTCTTGCCTTAGCAATAATCTTATCTGAATTCATGTCTTTTCTCTTTATCATATCCCCAACATGGGCTGCTATCCTTGCAGCTATAATTCCTTCCCGAACATCCTCTGGAAATGGCAAGCCAAGATGCTCAGACGGCGTAACATAACAAATAAAATCAGCGCCATAGGCTGATGACAGTGCTGCGCCAATTGCAGTGGTAATATGATCATATCCGGGGGCGATATCCGTTGTGATAGGACCAAGCATATAAAAGGGCGACTCACCGCTCATCTTCTTTTCAAGAATTATGTTAGCCTCAATTTCGTTGATAGGTATATGCCCCGGCCCCTCAACCATTGTTTGGCAGCCCGCCTCTCTACCCAACTCGGCAAGTTCGCAGTTAATAATCAACTCCTGTATCTGGACCCTGTCATTGGCATCGTGAATTGCCCCAGCCCTGAAGCCGTTGCCAAGACTTAGGACGACATCGTATTTTCTGAGTATCTCAACCACTCTATCAAAGTGTTCATACAAAGGGTTTTCTTTGTTATTATGCTCCATCCAGGCTACCATATAAGAACCGCCCTTTGAGACTAACCCGCCATAGCGATAATGCTGTTTTCTGAGCATCTCGACCGTCCTTCTGTTAATCCCGCAATGGATCGCCATAAAAGCAACGCCCTCAGCGCATTGTTTTTCCGTAATCTCAAACAATAGCTCCTCAGGCATCTTTACTGCCGCTCCGTATTTCTCTATTGCCATAGCAAAGGCTTCGTAAAGAGGCACGGTCCCAATGGGAAGGCTTATCGAGTTCATTACAGCCTTTCTAATAGCCTCTATACTGCCTCCTACGCTCAAGTCCATCAAGGTGTCTGCTCCATATCTCTCGGCTATTTGAGCCTTTTTAACCTCCATCTCGATATCGGCAATGTCTGTAGATGAGCCGATAGAGGCATTTACTTTGGTTCTCAATCCCTTGCCAATTCCAAGAACCGTTGATTCTCGTTTAGTGTTTGCAGGGACAACTATCTTGCCAGATGCAACCCGCCTTCTAATGATTTCAGTGTCAATCCCCTCCTTTTCAGCAACAGTCTGAATCTCAGGAGTGATTTCGCCTTTCAAAGCCCTTTGTAATTGAGTCATCTATGCCTCCTAAAATAAAAAATCCCCAGAGCAAAGCGCCCTGAGGATTGCACCCTTTTTTACTTCGTCCTCATTTTGCCTTCTATCTCCGAGAAGGACTCAACAGTAAATAGTCTATCCACCCTCTACTAAATTACTATCGACTGTCTTTTTCAGGCAGGTCTTCTGGCTTCCGGCTTTAATAAAAATCTTCCTACTTGCCGCCTTCCCATCCTTATAAAGACTGAGGACAGTGGCTTTTTTGGCTTTCGTACCGGTTACAGCGGCGGGACCGCTCCCGACTAAGAATTTAAATCTTCACGGGATTCCCTATTAAGCCTTTCGGCACCTAAGCATTGTATTATAAATTAAAGGAAGATAAAAAATGCAAATGCTTTTTTGTTCCCCAAAATAGCGATAGGCGCCTTGTCATTGCGAGCGGAGCGAAGCAATCCCGCCTTTTCTGATGATAAAATTATTATTCTTCTATAATTGTCATGGTTCGACAAGCTCACCACCGACAAGCTCACCACCGACAAGCCTGTCCTGAGCCTGTCGAAGGGCGCTCTTCCATTCCTGTCACCCTGAGTTCTTCCGCTCTTCCGTTCTTCCGCTCTTGTCATCCTGAGCTTGTCGAAGGATGACACCTCTCAAAGGCTTGCCAATAAACGAAATTAAAGATTTTTTTTGAAATTCCGATAATAGATTAAAGGCGCTTGGCATAGGGCGCGAAGAAGGAGGTGATGGAGAAAAAAGCCAGCCAACCCTAAGCCGGAAGCCAAAGAAGACAGCAGGAAGCTGTCTATATAAAACAATTTCACGGAGGAAATTAAGATGCCACTTTCAATCAACACAAATTTGTTTGCTCTGAATGCTCAGAGAAACCTTAATAAGACTCAGGCGCCTCTCACCACGGCGATGCAGAGGCTTTCATCAACCTTAAGAATCAACTCAGCTAAGGACGACGCCGCAGGGCTCGCTATTGCTACGAGGATGACCCGTCAGGTCAATGGTTTGTCAGTTGCCATGAGAAACGCCAATGACGGCATCTCTATAGCACAGACGGCAGAAGGCGCAATGGACGAGATGATGTATGCCCTTCAGAGGATGAATGAGCTGGCAGAGCAGGCAGCAAGCTATAACACCTCTTTAGACAGAAGCTCGATGAATCAGGAAGTTGCCCAGCTTATTGATGAGATGAGCAGAATAGTCAGTCAGACCCGTTACAATGGTGAAAAAATTCTTGCGGGCGGATTCAATGCAGATATTCAGGTGGGAGTTGAGGTTAATGAGACAATTAATATCAATATCACAAATTTATCCCCTACTACTATTGGCGTTGCATCAACATACAATGAATTGCAAAATCTAAGTGCCGCTGATTTTGCAGCTCGTGCCAGGATTGCATATACTACTGAGAGCGGTGCCCCCCCGACAATTAACAATGTTCGAATCAGTTCATTAGCGATTCCACTCAACACTAAATCTGCCGATAAGATTGCCCTTATAAACGCTACAACAGCAAGTCATGGTGTTTCGGCATTTAACTATGGGAATTCGCTTATTGGCGGGACAATTGGAGCTGGAACATTTGAAGCAGGTGACATCATAATCAATGGCATATCCATTAATGGGGGCAATAATAGCACAGATTTGATTGCCAGAATTAACGAAAAAACCTCTTTGCATGGAGTTACGGCGGTTAATGATGGGGGTATACTTGTTTTTACTAATAGAACAGGAGCGGCTATTAATGTAACTATTGCTGGTAATGCAACAAATGTAACCGGCATGGCAGCAGGCGTCCATACAATGGCTGCAGGCGAGAATGGCTTGATTGTATTAAACCAAAGATATGGACAAACCACTGTGACTTTTGATGACAATGCCACAGGCGCATCGCTGACTGGCGTATCTGATAGGACAGCCACTTTAGCTAATGCTCCAGTCAGCACACAGGTTATCACCTCTGCATCTGCCGCAAACCTTGCTATCCTCGCTGTCAAGGAGGCGATGGAGACCTTTAACGCTGAAAGGTCAGTCATCGGCGCTAAATTAAACAGGTTTGAATCAACTATCAGAAACTTGGATAATGTCCGTGAGAACATCTCTGCAGCTAAATCGAGAATAATGGATGCGGACTTTGCCGTTGAAACATCAAACCT